>Ga0187784_10000788_pt1 | contig 24213 bp, 20 predicted proteins | sample 1015_SJ02_MP15_2_FD_132964 | JGI IMG/M metagenome (GOLD analysis project Ga0187784, IMG submission 132964) | Tropical peat soil microbial communities from peatlands in Department of Meta, Colombia - 1015_SJ02_MP15_20_MG | ecosystem: Environmental > Terrestrial > Soil > Wetlands > Peat | place... | reverse complement strand
CTTGCGGCCGGACGCCGGCCTTTTGCGGCTCGTCGCCAGTATTGATCTCGACGAACAGCAAGGGTCGGCGGCCTTGCCCGGCCACCTCCTTGGCGAGGGCCGCCGCCAATCTTTCCCGGTCGAGCGAATGAATTGCCTGAAATAACCCGGCCGCCTCCCGTGCCTTATTTGACAGCAGCGCGCCGACGAGGTGCAGCTCCAAACCCTCATGTCGGGCCATGAGCGGCGGCCATTTTGCCTTAGCCTCTTGCACGCGGTTCTCGCCGAACACGCGCTGACCGGCGGCAATGACCGGCTCGATGGCCTGCGCGGTGAATGTCTTCGATATCGCTATCAGGGTGACGGTTGCCGGATCGCGGCCAGCGTCGGCGCAGGCGCGGGCGATGTCCGCCTTCACCGCCGCAAGTGCCGTCGCTGAATTCATGCTTTCCATTTGGTGAATTCGGTGCCGGAACCGGTCAAATTTTAACCCCGGCGCGAAAAGGGTTTTTACGTATATCCACTACCTTGCGGACTTAAGGGGCGGGGTATGGCGGATTTGCCAGCAAAATCGCACGAGCCATCGCAGCGCGGCAAGCCGCTGCTCAGCATCCGCGCGCGCTTGATTGTGGTCGCGTTGTTGACGGTCACGCCTCTGATCTTCGAGCGGGTTCGCGGGCTGGAGCGGGCGCGCGCCGAGCGCGCCGAAATCGCCCAAACTCAAGTCGTTGATTTGGCGCGAGGCGGCGCCGAAGCGCAGCGTGGCGTTGTTTATTCCCTGCGCGCGCTTCTGCAGCTGGTCGCGCGCGTTTACGCCAAGACTCCTCAGCCGCAAGCGGACTGCAGTCAGACTTTGACCAGTCTGGCAGGCAACGTTCCCTGGATCCATGCGATTGCGATCGTCGGCCTCGATGGCCGAATGGAATGTGCGACCAACCCCCGCGCGGTGGGCCTGGACGTTTCCGACCGTCCCTATTTTCAAAACGCCTTACATTCACGGGATTTCGCGCTCAGTGATTATCTGACCATGCGACTTGAGGGCGTGCCGACCTTGGTCGCCACTGTTCCCATCCTCAAGCAGGACGGCTCTCTCGACAGGATCGTAGCGGCGGCAGTCAATCTGCAATGGATCGGCGATCTCGCCGCAACGGCCGCACAGCGTCCTGGCGTATCGGTCGATGTGGTCGACGGCGGCGGCACCCTGATCGCGGCCTCGGCCGATGGCAACAAACTGATCGGTCAGAACTTCGCCGGTCATGCGCTCGCCCGCGACATGCTGAGCGCGGACCAGGGAGTGACAACCACGGCCGGTTTCGATGGGGTGCGCCGGATTTTCGCCTATGTGCGCGTGCCTGGAATGCGGGCGCGCCTCGCCGTCGGGCTGGACGAAGCGGTCGTGCACAGCGGGATCGATCGCGAGATCAGCATTGCCTATTCGCAGCTGGCGCTGTTTGGCGTGCTGGTTCTCTTGGCCGCGTGGTTCGGCGGCGAACATCTTATCCTGCGGCCGATCAGGTCGCTGGTGCAGACTGCGGCGCGTTTCGGCCGCGGCGAGTTGCAAGTGCGCGCCGCGCAACAGCCTTTGATCGCAGAGTTCGAGCCGCTTGCGGTGGCGTTTGACGACATGGCGGCGAAACTTGCCGCGCGTGAGGAAGAGTTGCGGATTGCCAATCAGCACCTGGAAGAACTGGCCAGTCTTGATGGCCTGTCGGGGCTGGCCAATCGGCGGGGGTTCGATCGCGAGCTTGAACGCCTTTGGCTGCGAGCGGCGGAGCAACGCCAGCCGCTGGCTTTGATGATGGTCGATATCGACCACTTCAAATTGTTCAACGACCGATACGGTCACGTGCGCGGCGACGCTTGCCTGCGTGCGGTCGGCGAGACGCTGTCGCTGGTCACTCTGGATCAGGCTGTACTCGTGGCCCGATACGGCGGTGAGGAGTTCGCATTACTTTTACCCGGATTGGATACCGCGCGCGCGATTGCATTGGGCGAGGAAGTGCGCAGGGCGGTCGAGGATCTGCTCATTACCCATGCCGAAGCGCCGTGCCGGCTGGTAACCATCAGCGTCGGCGTCGCGTCGCTGGTGCCGGAGAAGAAGCTATCGGCCGCCGACTTGGTCGAAGCCGCAGACCATGCTCTTTACGCCGCCAAGCGGCGCGGCCGCAATGCAGTGGTCGCGCATGTGCCCCTCGTGTTAAGCGCGGCGGGCTGACTTAGCAGAGCGGATTTGATATTCGCTACGCGCGCCGGGTCATCTTCCGCCGCTTCTTGTTTGCTTTCTTTTTCGGCGGCGCCCAAATCATGCCTTCGAGCTTCATGCCGTCCGGATCGGCGAAGTACACCGCATAGTAATTGCGACCATAATATTCGCCGGGCGGGTCGAGCACAGTCATATCGTTTTCTTTTAAAAACGCGCCGAGCTCGTCAACGTCGGCCCGGCTCGACAGCTCGAAAGCGTAATGATGAAAGCCGACATCGCCTTTGCGATATCGCCGCTTGCTACCCTGCGAGTCGGCGGCGGCGATCCAGAACAGTGTCTTGCCGTTGCTCCAGCCCGCCATATCCGCGTAATCGTATTTGCGCTTAAAACCGAGAAAGGAAAGCACCTTGTCATAAAATGCTTTCGAGCGTGGGAAATCGCCGACGCTGAGGACGAGATGATCGATACCGACAACACGCGGCATAGGATTTTTCCACGTTGCGCCGAGCGCTATTAGAGCTTTTTATGTTAGCGCATTTTCAGCAGACGGCGTGTTACGAATCGCGGCTAGGCGCGCGGGAACGCCGAACGGTGATGGCGATAGACCTGGCTGAGTTATGGAGCGGTGGGCGGCTTCGGCAAGCGGCAAGGTTTCGATTGACGCGGACGAGATTCAGCGCTTTTGGTCGGGAATCGGTAGACCGGGCATTCACAGGTGTTGTTGTTGGCCGGATTGTTGTGCCGGCGGTGTGCGGGTTAAGATGGGGTGGAAGCGCATGATCAAACGGAAGAATATGGCGCAATGACGATCGCAAGCAATTCGCAACCGCCGCGCGGCACTGCAATCTGTCCGGTCCTGGTTTTTGCCATCGGGCTTGCACTTGCCGGCTGCACCGGCTCTCCGCTGCCCTCGTCTTCTTCATCGTCCACGGCTGAGGGTTTGCTCGGGCTGCATGCGAACGCTGGCGGCGCCGGCCAGGGCTTGCGCGAACTCACCCTGCCGGAAAAAAAGATCATCAGCGATGCCGTCGGCCTGTCGATCAAGGATCCGGGCACGGCGCAGTTCCGCTGGCCGGAGATCACAGTCACGGAAGAAGGCTCGGTGAATTATTGCGGCATGGTCAATGCCAAGAGCCCGTATCCCGCTTATAACGGCTGGCAAGCGTATATCGTTGAGGCAACCGTAACCGCAGGCAAGGTGTCTTCCGCCGTAGTCGGCCTGATCGCCGGCGGGAAGGACGTCGAGATCGTGCGCAAGATGTGCAAGAAATACGATCTTGAGCCGGGGACCGCCAGCTGATCTGCCGCCGAAGCCGCGGCGGAACAATTCGGGCAGCCCGCGTTGGCTGCCTGCATGCGCGGTCATCATGCGGGCGGCGCGGGATTTCGCGGCTATCCTCCCTGACTATTTTTTAGACAGTCGTTCGCCTGGGCAGCCGCTCGGAAATAGATGTCCTGGTGGTTAATCGGTCGGCGCCTAGGGGTGGCAAGCGGTGCCGTACTCCCCGGCTAAACCGCTGCCCGTCCGCCCCCTTTGTTAGGTAGCTTCGCGCGCTGCTGGAAACGGCGCGCCGAAGCCTTGCTCTATGCAACAAAAGCTTATAGCGCTATCATGTTTGCCAGCAAGGAAGACCGGCGAAGGCAACTCCGGCACCAGCAACGCGCCCAAAACCCAGGGGAGGATTTTCATGCGCCGTCGCGAGTTTCTCAAATATTCTGCGGCAACTGTCGTAGCTGCACCGTTTGTTCGGGCGGCGAGAGCGGATGCCGGCACCATCAAGGTCGCGGTGATCGGAGCAAAGACCGGCCCGCTCGCGCCGGGAGCCGCGGTGACCCATTTCCCGCCTTATAAACTATGGGCCCATGAGGTGAACGAGCGCGGCGGCCTGAAGCTCAAGGACGGCCAGCGCAAAGTCGAGATCATTGAATACGACGATCGGACGCAGCCCGCGGAAGCGATCAAAGCTGTCGAGCGGGCTGCCACCGTCGACAAGGCAGATTGGATCGGCGGAAATTACGCCACGGGCTTTAATCTCGCCTGCGCGCCGACTTTCGCCAAGCATGGCTATCCGCAGCTTACTCAAGCCTGCGTCACCGATCAGGGACCCGGTCTGGTAAAGAAGTATCCAGGCTTCTTCATGTTCCAATCGTCGACGACCGCCTACGCCAAGGGCGCGATCAGCGTGCTGAAGAAGTTGAAGGACGGCGGGCAAATCGGCAACAAAGTCGCTGCGGTCAACGTCGGCGACGACTTTGGCATCGAGCTCGCCAACGCCGGCCGGCCGCTGTTTAAGGAAGCCGGTTTCGAGATCGTCTATGACAAATCATACCCGCTCGGGACCCAGGACTACACGCCGGTCATCAAGGCGGCCAAGGCGGCCAATCCGGACGCTTTCGTGGCTTGGTCCTATCCGCCCGACACGTTCGGTCTCGCCGACGCGGCCAAGATCGAGCAGCTGAGCGTCAAGGCTTATTATTGCGCGGTCGGCTGCGCCTTCCAGGGCTTTGCGCAAAAGAACGGGCCCGCGGCCGAAAATATTCTCGGCGCCGGCGGTGTTGTCGACTCACCCGACATTCGCGACTTCTATAAGCGGCACAAGGACGTGACCGGCGTCGACGCCGACTATTGGGGCAGCCCGTTCTACTACTCGATGCTGCAGATGCTGGCCCAATCGATCGAGGCCGTCGGGTCATTGGATCGGGAAAAAATCGCGGCCCACTTCAGGAATCGCAAATTCAAAGTTCTCGTCGGCGAAGTCGAACTGCCGGGCCAAATCCTCGACAAGGTTTATACGGTCGGGCAGTGGCAGGGTGGTTTCTTTACCGCAGTGAATGGCGAAGGGTTCGGCAACTACTCCCAGGTCAAGTTAAAGTCGAGTTGGGGTTGAGAATCCTAAAAAAGTCCGAAAGCCGCTGACGGCGCTGTCGCTTAGGTTTGAGACCCCGGCGTCACGGTAATCGTCCCCGGCACGCAAAAGCCGGGGACGAGACTTAAGCCGGGTTGACTGGTGGCCTGAAAACAGGCCACGCGGAGCGTCGGTACTCGATCAACAATTCGGACATGGACATCGTCATCATCGGCCTGCTGCTCGGCGGCACCTATGCCTTGATGGCGATAGGCCTGCAATTGCAGTACGGCGTCGCCCGCATCATGAATCTCGCCAACGGCGAGCTTCTGATTGCCGGCGCGTTCGGCGCTTTCTGGCTATACGCCGGAACGAAGGTGAGCCCGCTTCTGGCGCTGTTGTTTGTCGTGCCGCTTGCCTTCGCTCTGAACTGGGCGATTTACCGCGTGCTGATCCTGCCGCTCGTGCGCCGCGCCAAAAGCCAGGGCAAGCTCGAGGTCGACAGCATTTTGGCCACCTTTGGGCTGAGCTTCATTTTCATCGGCATCATGGTGGCTTTCTTCGGCGCGCAATACACCGACTATGCCTACCTGTCGGAGCCGATTTTCATTTTTGGCGAACGCTACGGGCTCAACCGCGTCGTTGCCTTCCTCGCTTCGGCGCTGCTTTGCGCCGCGTTGTATGTTTGGTTGCACAAGACGCGCACGGGGCTCGCCTTGCGCGCCGTTTCGGTCAATCCGTCGGCGGCCGGGCTTGTTTCCATCAATGTCGCGCGCGCTTCGGCGCTTGCGTTTGCGCTTGGCGGGGCGGTGACGGCGGCGGGCGGCGTGCTGCTCTCGATGTATTTGACCTTCGACGCTTCCTACGGCGTCGTCTTCACCTTGAAGGCGCTGATCATTGTCATTCTCGGCGGTGTCGGCGACATCCGCGGAACGATCATCGCCGCTTTCATTCTCGGGCTGGCCGAGACCGCTGTCGCCACCGTGATCGATCCGGGGCTGACGCTCGCCGCGGCCTACGTGCTATTCATGGTTGTCCTGCTGGTGCGGCCGGAAGGTTTGTTCGGGAGGCGGACGGCGTGAGCGCCAGCGAAAAGCTGCCGACGGCCGCCGCGGGGTTGGGCATCACGGCCGGCGAGCGCCGCACCCTCTTAGCCAGCGTCATTATCTTTATTGCTGCGGGCTTTGTGCCGCTGATTTTCGGCGGCTATGTGCTGCAAGTGATGATCTCGATCGTCATGTATGCGGCGTTTGCCACGTCGTGGCTGTTGTTTTCCGGACCGACCAACTACATCGCCCTTTCCACGGCGGCATTTTTCGGCATCGGCATGTACGTGACCGCGGGCGGCATCGATCTCGTGCCCTATCCGGTCCTGATCATTGCGTCCGGCATCGCCGGCGCAGCGATGGCCGCAATCGTCGGTCTAGCAACCTTGCGCGTGTCCGGCGTCTATTTCGTCATCTTTTCGCTCGGTCTCGCCGAGCTCATTCGGCAATTCATGACTTGGGGACAGCACGTCTTCGGCACGATGAGCGGCCTTTACGTCACCATCGACCGCAGCGAGCCGATGTATTACTGGCAGCTTTTGCTGCTCACCGCGGTCATTTATCTGGTCGGCTGGTGGATCGGCCGCTCACGGCTCGGCTTTGCGCTGCGCATCATCGGCAACGACGAAGTCGTTGCCGTGCACTGCGGCATCAATACCGCGCGCGCCAAACTGGTGCTGTTCATCATTTCCAGCACTTTCGCATCGATCATCGGCGCCGTTGTCGCGCCGCGCTGGGGCTATGTCGAGCCGGGCGTCGCCTTCAACCCGTACCTGTCGTTTCAGGTCGTGATCATGGCGCTCCTTGGCGGAACGCATCGCCTGTGGGGTCCTATCTTGGGTGTTATTCCGTTCGTGCTGCTGTGGGAACTGATCTCGATCGAGTTTCCCTCGCAGACGACGCTGCTGCTTGGGGTGTGCTTTCTGTTGATCGTTTACGTCATCCCCAATGGGTTCACCGGCTTGGTCGAAGATGCATGGCATCGCCGCGCCGCCTACGGCGGCGCGGCGCCGGGGGCAGCAGCGCGGAGGCTTGATCCTTTGCGCGGTCCGCTGCGCAACCTGGTGCAGCGAGTAAAGAACCGCAATGCTTGACGTGGCCAAAGGCGAAGCATTGTCGGCTACCGCAGTCACCAAGCAGTTCGGCGGCCTCGTTGCCGTCGACAACATGACCTTCACGCTCTTCGAGAAGGAGGTCCTGGGACTGATCGGGCCGAACGGGTCCGGCAAAACGACGATGATGAACCTGATCTCCGGCGCGCTCAAACCAAGCTCGGGCGAAATCAGGCTGTACGGCGAGGCCATCAACGGTATCGGCGCGAGCCGCGTCGCCAACAAGGGCGTCGCCCGCACGTTTCAATTGGTGCGCATGTTGCCGGCCATGACCGTTCTCGAAAACGTCGCTTCCGGCGGGGTGTTCGGCCATGCGCGCCGCTGGGGCAGCGAGCTTGACGACTACGCCCACGCACTGTTGCGTCGTGTCGGCGTGCCGAACGCGGGCAACGCTCCGATATCGTCGCTCACTTATATCGATCAGAAGCGCGTTGAGCTTGCCCGCGCGCTCGCTTCCGACCCGAGAGTCCTATTGCTCGACGAGTGGCTCGCCGGGCTTAATCCTACCGAACTCAAAATCGGTATAAAGCTGATCGAGCAACTGCGCGCCGAAGGCTGCACCATCATCATTGTCGAGCATGTCATGCATGCGATCCGCAGCCTCTGCGACCGCTGCATTGTCATGAACAGCGGGGCTAAGATCGCTGAAGGGACACCCGCCCAAGTATTGGCCGATCACGCGGTCATCAGCGCCTATCTAGGAGAGGAGGATGCTTGAAACGCGCGACATATCGGTATTTTACGGCCGCCACCGCGCTCTAGAGAATGTTTCGGTGGCCGTGTCGAAGGGCGAGATCGTGGTCATGCTCGGCGCCAACGGCGCGGGTAAGAGCACCTTTCTGCGCGCGGTGGCCGGGCAGACGCGCAAGATGCCCGGTTGCTCGGTGCAAATGGACGGCGCCGACATAACGCACCGCCCGCCGCACGAAATCGTCGAGACCGGAATTGCGCTCGTGCCTGAGGATCGCGGCATTTTCGCCGACTTGACGGTTCGCGAAAATCTCACGCTTGGCGCCCACCCGGCGCGCGCCCGCCCGCGCGAGGCGGACAATCTCGAGCTCGTCTTGAGCCTCTTTCCCAAGCTCAAGGAGCGGCCGAAGCAGCTGGTGCGGACCATGAGCGGCGGCGAACGGCAGATGGTGGCGATTGGTCGCGCGCTGATGTCGGCCCCGACCATCCTTTTGCTCGACGAACCTTCGCTCGGGCTTGCGCCGCTTCTTTGCGGCGAACTGTTCCGGACGCTGGCGCGCATTAAGGAAGCCGGCGTCGGGATTTTCCTGGTCGAACAAAATGCCAAGCAGAGTCTCGCCATCGCCGACCGCGGCTATCTGCTCGACAACGGACATATTGTCGGCGCGGATAGTGCTGCGGCGCTGGCCAAGGATGAGAAGGTGAGGGCGGCGTATCTGGGCGAGTGATTCGTGCCGACAGCGATCATCGCATGTCCGGCAGCGACCACATTACCGAGCGCAACCGGTCAGCGCAAAGCAGAACTGCGGGCACGCGAATAGCCATCGATAAGAATGCCCGGCCGGCCGATGTCGGCCGCGACAGGCGCAATCTGGTTGATACGCTTTCGGGGGTGAAGCAGACACAGAGCGGTGGGAAGGACGGGCTGCATTGGTCGAAAATGAGCCATTTCCGGCCCTGCGTCGGATCGTCGTTAATCGCCGTTGGCTACCTGGGCGCCGGATCCTTGATCAGTACGCCGTTCTTTTTCAGGATATCGGGACGCTTAAGAACAGTGTCGCCGGGCGCCGGCTGCCCGAGCCCACCGCCATTCTGTGGCGGCGCTGAAGCGCAGGCAGTTTCCTGGAGTTGCGCTCGCTCGTTGCCGGGGGTGGCGCCGCGCCAGCGTGCAATGACCGCATCGACTAGCTCGTGCGGCGCGGCCGGCGCGGAGTCCGCGTGCGCGTTACGCACTGCCTCACTGCTGGGAATAAGGTTTGGTGGCAATTGACCGAAGATCATTCGCGCTGGAAGCGCGACGCCTTCGCCGAAGGCAAGAACTTCGCGGGTGCCAAGCGACGGCACAAGATTCACCAGATTGGCGGCTGCGTCAGAAACGGCAGAGCGGATGATCGCCTGATCTCGATCATTTGCCATGCGCATGACAAACAGAGTGCTGCACTGAGAAATGATGGCGGGATCGAGTTCCGCCGGGCGTTGACTGGCGAGGCCGAGGAAAACACCGCATTTGCGGCCTTCCTTCGCGATTCTGGACAGCGCGCGACGGGTTGGACCAAATCCGAGCGAACGGTCCGCGGACGCGTAGCGATGGGCTTCTTCGCAAACGAACAATATAGGAAAAGCGCCTTCGCTCCAGAGTCCAAACTCGAACGCCATTCGCCCGAGTACCGAGACGACCGAATCGATCACTTCAGACGGAAAACCGCCGAGCTGCATGACTGTCATCGGCTTATCGGCCGGCTCTATACGGAAGAGCTGACAAATCACCTCCGCCATTGTGTCGCCGCCGACATTGGCGTTTTCAAATATGAAGTTGTAGCGCGGGTCGTTACTCAACGTTTCGATGCGCGCAATGAGTTTGAAATACTTCATACGCGATGAGCGGTTCTCCAGCTTGCCCATTCGCTCGTTGATCAGCGATACAAGATCCGCCAGCCGATAGGGAACCGGCGTATCAACGGTAAAACCCGGGACTTTTACGTCCGACCTCTTGATGCCGGGCCGATGGCTCACCGTCTGATATTGGACATACATTGATTTGGCGATCGGAATGAGCTCGGCGAGAATTTCGAACTCGTCCTCAACGCCGGGGCGGCCGCCGAAGATCACGTCGACCATCTCTTCAAAATTAAAAAGCCAGAACGGCAGCTTGAGATTCCTAGGATTGATCACGTGCGCCATGCTGCCGAAGCACCGGCCATATTCGTTGTGCACATCGAGCAGGAAAATGCGCAGATTTGGCCGCGCCTTTAAAACCTGCTGCAGAATAAGCGCAACGCCGCTCGATTTGCCCACCCCCGTCGCGCCAAACACCGCGAAATGCCGGCTCAACATTTCGTCGACCTGAATACAGGCGGCAAGACTCGCGTTCTGCTGAAGGCGACCGATAATGATGCTGTCAGATCCGCTTTCCCCGAAAATAATTTTTAGCATTTCCCCGCGCAGCGTGACCACGGGATCGCCGATCAATGGGTAATCAGTTACGCCGCGCTCGAAGCGAGGCCCGTGCAAATTCCGTTTGATCTCGCCCATCAGATCGAGGCGGGCTGATCCCACATAGCCTTGTTCGCGGACGCTTTCGGGCACTTCGACCGATACTTCGGTCACAAATCCAATCAGCACCAGCTCTTTGCTGACGATCGCGAGAAACTTTCCAACCGTCGTGCCGTCGCCTTCGGACAGCCCGCCATTGCGGCGTAAAATTCCAATACTTGCCTGCGAGCCTCGCACCGACAATACGCTGCCGACCTGATGCTCTCGAGGGGACATTGAATTGTCCGGAACCGCCGCAGCGTGTATGGCCGCCTCCTGTCGACGGCGCGATTGACCGTCCGCTGATATTAGCGGCCACTATGATTATTGAATGCTTGACTTTTTTTTAAAATGCGACCGCGGAGTTGTTCCTGTCCCCATCATACTAAACGATTGATTGAATAGTACCACGGAGGAAATCCGCGAGCTGTTAGGCGGTCGACGCTGCGGTTTTTCGAGCCTAAGACACTGGAATAGCCGAGCTGCCAGATGCTCCCGCGCATCCGCGATCTCGTCGTCTGTCAGTTGAACGCGATCACCAAGCCTGAAGTAGCGCGCGCCGGCACACGTGGTGGTTTGGGCGCCGCGGTTTGACACGCAAACTGCTGGTTCCCAGAAAATGATTCAGGCAACTTTGTCGCGCTCGATATCTTGGAGCTTAGCAAAGATCCTTCGAACGTCCTTGGTCAAGAGCGGTCGGCTGATCAGATAGCCTTGAACCTCGGTGCAGCCTTCCGCCTGTAAATAGGCAAGTTGCTCTTGTGTTTCGACTCCTTCGGCGGTGGTGACCATACCAAGGCTGTCGGCGACGCCGATAATTGCACGCACGATGGCGGTGCTGTCCTTCTTCGTGGGTAGATCTCGCACAAACGATTGGTCGATCTTTATCTTGTCGAACGGGAACATGCGCAGATAGGTAAAGCTCGAATAGCCGGTGCCGAAATCATCAATGCTGATGCGCACGCCCCAGCGGCGAAGCTCATGCAATGCCTGCATAGTCGTTTTGTTGTCGTCCAAGAGTACAGATTCGGTGATCTCCAATTCCAGACGGCTTGACTCAAGACCCGATGCCGAAAGGGCGCCGACCACGTCATGGACGAGTGTTCCGCTGCGGAAGTGCACCGGCGAAAGATTAACCGCGAGCTTGACGTCCGCCGGCCACGTGGCCGCCTCCCGACAGGCCTCACCCAACAGCCACTGACTCACCGGAACGATCAAGCCGATGTCCTCTGCCAGGGGCACGAAATCGAGAGGCGGGATCAGGCCACGCTCAGGATGACGCCAGCGAAGCAAAGCCTCGAAACCACTGATCCGTCCGCGACCCAGATTCAACAGTGGCTGATAATTCAGCTCGAATTGAACTTCGGAAGCAGCGGTGCGCAAATCACATTCCAGAAGCCGACGCGCCTGTACGCGCTCGTTCATCTCAGCTTCGAAGAAGCGGCGCCCGCCTCGACCCTCCGCCTTGGCGCGGTAAAGGGCGAGATCGGCATTCGCCAACAGAAGGTCGGGATCGTTTCCATGCTCGGGTGCGCGCGCGATGCCGATACTGCAGCCGATAAAAAGCCGATGACCTTCAATGTCGTAGGGAAGCGCAATCTCCTTCATTACCCGATCAACTAATAGGTTGGTGTCCTCGGGCCTCTTCGCGAATTGGATTATGGCGAACTCATCGCCTCCTAAACGCGCAACCGTGTCATCCTCATTCACTGAACGTTTGAGCCGCTCGCCGATGGCTGCGAGTAAAAGATCGCCAATCCGGTGGCCCAAAGAATCGTTGATCAGCTTGAACTGATCGAGGTCAATAAAGAAAAGGTCGAAACTGCCGCCGTCCTGCTCTATTCGGCCAAACGAGCGCTTAAGTTGATCCCGGAAGTGACTTCGGTTGCTCAATCCAGTCAATGAGTCATGGTGCGCCAGATGCTGAATGCGCGCATCCGATTGTTTGCCGTCGGCAATCTCGCTTTCGAGTTGCTGATTGGTCTTCTCAAGTTTGTATAGGCGTTCCGTCAATTCACGCTCGGCCTGTCGCCGCGCAAGGTGGGTCTGCACACGTGCAAATGTAATCCCGACGTCGAGGGGTTTGGTGATGTAGTCATTGGCTCCGAGCTCTAATGCTTGCACCACGTCTTTGCTTCTCGCCAGTGCAGTCACCATGATAACCGGCAAAGTTGCCGGCGAATGGGTCGCCCGAATTCGTCTAAGAACCTCTAAGCCATCCATTTCCGGCATCAAGACGTCGAGCAACACGGCGTGGAAATGCTGTTTGCTAATCAACTCAAGCGCCGCCCGACCGGTCGCCGCTTCAGCGACCTCATAGCCGCGCCGCCGAAATAATCTGCTCAGCATGTCGCGATTGTTCGCGATGTCATCGACGACGAGCAATCGGGCTTGGGTTTGGGATTGCGGCTCGCTCATGACCCGAAAGGAATCTGATGGACCCCGTGGCGCTGAGGGTCATAACGAGAAAAAACTAAGCAAATGGCCTATTCGTCAGGCGAGCGGGTATAGCTTTAATGAAGGGTTAACGAGTGAGCGCTTAGTGATTTTTCCGTTTTCCCCTCAATGGCGCGTTTCTTCCCTTCTTCAATCACGAGGTGCGTCCGTTCTCGGAGCGTGCAATCGACTCGTGCGGAATTTCGCCGCGCAATAGGTCCACGCTACGGAACGCGCATGCACACACGCTTATTGCGGCCTCCACTCCTTGGCACTGGCGCCGGCGAGCGATCGGGCGCGCCAGGATGTCGGCCCCGACGATCCTTTGCTCGATGGACCTTCGCTCGGGCTTGCGCCGCTTCTTTACAGCGAACTGTACCGGACGCTGGCGCGGATCAAAGAGGCCGGCGTCGGGATTTTCCTGGTGGAGCAGAATAGCCATCGATAAGGATGCCGCGGCCGGCCGAGGTCGGTCGCGACAGGCGCAATCTGGTTGATACGCTTTCGGGGTGAAGCAGACGTAGAGCGGTAGGAAGGATATCTGCATCGGTCGAAAATGAGCTATTGCGGACCTTGCATATGGCGACATACGGGATGTCTCCTCACCGACGAAGCTGGGGAGTATGATCATGACTGCTTGCTTCACGTCGGGCTGAATTCGCGCAATTACCGCTCTGGAGAGGTGGAATGGCTGGTCGAAAAGTCGTGGTTTATTACGCGTGGAGCCGGCCCGGAGAGATCGGGGCACCGCTCGAAGTTATCGAGGATCGTTTTCCGACCCTCTTTGAGAGCCGTCGAATGCTCTATCCCAGATTTGAGGAGTTCTCTGATCCGGCCCGTTTTGACCAAAGTATCGGCGGCTTTTTGGATCATATCATGAAGCAAAATTTTGTTGCCTTCGTGGAACAAGCGCGTGGGCAATCCGGTCATCCGGTCGTCGAGATTGAGCGGGTAGCCGACGATGGCGCGCGCGTCCCGCTCGATACAGCTCTTCTAAATGCAGCCGACACCCTCGTCGTCATCAGCTTTGACTCGCTTCGCACTGGCCAAGATGCATGCGCCGCCGAAGTAGAGGCCGTCCGCCGGTTTCTCACCCAACCGGACAATCTTGTTTTCATCTGTCCCCATCACGACATCGGTGACGTGCCCGACCTGCCGCACGACGAGCGATTGCGACGGCAGATCGCGGACTTCCTCCACCATGGCGATAAGACGATTCCGCCCCAACAACGCTTCGGCGGATTTGCCCGCTCACTTTTGGCGGGGCTCGGCATAGGCGTGGAGAACCGCTTCGGGCTGCATCCCGCTGCGGAAAGCGATGGATCACCTGCTGCGATCGAGGCCGAGCGCGCGCTCGATCGCCTTCACCTGCTGCGTGGCGTCGATACCTTTAATCTTCATCCGCACTTGCCGCAATTCGAACGTCTTCAGGGTGCGGTCACGAAATTGGATGTACTGGTTCGGCAAAAGATCGATTTGACAGCTCCACCCCATCCCTTCACCCGCAATGGACGCACAACTTTCGATGCCCTGCTCCAATCGCGGCCGGAAACATTTGCCGGAGATCTGTACGTGGGCGATGCGACCCTTTGGAGTTCGACCGCCGGCGGCGTCGATAGTTTGCGGCAGCTTTGGACCAATGTTGTGGAACGACCAAGACGTTCATAATCTAATGTGACACTCGCGTCATTTCACCGCTCCTGGGCAATTCTGTCGCTTCCGACGCGGATAGCGTTGCGGCGCTGGCCAAGGATGAGAAGGTGAGGGCGGCGTATCTGGGCGAGTGATTCTTGCCCGACAGCGATCATCGCACGTTCGGCAGCGACCACACTACCGAGCGCGCCCGGATCATGGCAAAACAGCACCGCGGGCACGCGAATAGCCATCGATAAGAATGCCGCGGCCAGCCGAGGTCGGTCGCGACAGGTCGCAATCGCGGTAGATACGCTCAACATCGCCCGAAAAAGCGGGGGCGGTCGGAATACATGCGCGAGCGTTGAAGAACGCGCCAGCGGACGCACTCCGCTAAGTGAGGATTTTGAGAAAACAGCCCTAAACCGGCCGCAGCCGCGGCGCACTACCATGCGTCAAAAACAAAAAGTCAGGCACGACCGTCTTTTGAGCGGCAAACAACGCCTCTTCCCTGGTCGTCCCCTGCTTCGTCGCCTCCGCGTCTACTAAGCGTTTTACGGTCGGGCGATAGTGCCTCTCGAAGATATCGTGCGATTTGAGCACGTCGGCGAGGCTGAGCTTCGGCAAATACAACTCGCACGCTTTGACAAATTCGGCGAGATACCATGCCGAGCTTCCTTTTTTGATTTGATCGGTGCTGCGCATCGTGCCGCCGGCGGCGGTCGGCTTAGTATCAGTGGCAGCGGCTTGTGTCGGCTGTTCGGCTGCGGCGTTCGCTGGCTTGCGCGCCTCTGTGTCAACATCGTTACCGGTCGTGCCGCTCGCCGTTCCGGCCCCGCTCGCGGCTCCGGCTTGCATACGCTTGGTCGCGCGCTGCCAGCGTTTTTTCACGCGCTCTTTCCTGCGCTCTTGTTCTTGGGTCGTGCGACCGTCAGCAATGGCGAGAAGCTTGTAAATACTGCTTCGGCCGAGGTCGGGCGCGTACTTCGCTTTGAAGTCGTCGAAGCTCAATTGCAAAAAGCGACAATGCCTCCGCGCTTCCTTCAATCGCTCCATGATTGCTATGCGATGACCTTCGGCGCGCTTTAATTCCGCACCGGCTTTATCCATCGCAGTTGACTCAGCTGCGCGCATTTTCTCGATGCGAGCTGTTATTTCCTTTCCGATCTCATCAAGCTTCGCTTTCGAGCGAGCTTCGTCACGTTTCGTCTTAGAGCTGGCTTCGTGGTTGGCTATCTCAGCCCTATCCGTGCCTCTAGGCTCCGGATGCACTGAATCATTCACGGGGCAAACTCCTACGATTAGCCCCTCTCCATCTCCCGATGGCAATATAGCGCCAACGCGAGTGGCAAACTAAAAGTCGAATTAAAAGAACGGTAACGGATGGTTAATCAAGTCCGGGACACAGCGATGTCCCGGACGAAGTTGCAAATGCGCGGTTGCGGGTTTTGGTGCTCTAAAACTAAAACCCCCGCCGGCTTCGCGAGGGCTATTCCTTCCCGGTTGGCTTTCCTTAGATCCGGTCCGGGCAATGCTGTGGGAGCAGTCCCCCAGCCCCGACAAAAGTTGGAACTATGGAAATGTTGCTCAAAAAGCCGCTCCATTGACGAAAATGCGACGTTCGCGCCTGAGTGCGATGAAGACAGAAATTGACACGCCTATTGCGGCTTCCACTCCTCGGCGCTGGCGCCGGCCAGCGATTGGACGCGCGCCTCGTCGGCGGCAAGCTCGCGCGCCGGTCCCGAATAAACGACGTGGCCGTCGTCGAGCACATAGGCATGGTCGGCAACTTCCAGACTCATGCGCACATTCTGTTCGACCAGCAGCACGGAGATCCCTTCCGTGCGCATCTGCGCTACAATGCGAAAGACTTCGCGGACGATGAGCGGCGCCAGTCCTTGCGACGGCTCGTCGAGAATAAGGAGCTTGGGGTTGATGAGGAGTGCGCGGGCAATCGACAGCATTTCCTGCTCGCCGCCGGAGAGCTGCCGACCGCGGCTGAACCTGCGCTCCGCGAGGCGCGGAAACAGCCGATAAACGCGCTCGCTCGTCCACGGGCCGGCGCGTTCGAGCGGCACTTTGAGGTTCTCGTCAACCGTCAGATTGGGAAAAATCTTGCGCCCTTCCGGGACGTAACCGACGCCGAGCGCGGCGACGCGGAATGGCGGCCAATGTGTGGTCTCTCGGCCAAAAACGCTGATCCGCCCTTCGCGCGGGGCGGTGAGCCCCAACAGGCTGCGCAGCGTCGTGGTCTTTCCGGCGCCGTTGCGGCCGAGCAGCGCCGTCACCTGGCCTTCGGCAACCTCTAATCCGACGCCGTACAAAATGTGGCTCTTGCCGTAATAGGTCTCGAGCCCTTCGGCGGTGAGTGCGGCGCTCATGCGGCTCTGCTCATGCGGCTTGGCCCAGATAAGCGGTCTGCACCGCCGGACTCGCGGCGATCTCCTGCGGCGTGCCTTCGGCGAGGAAACCGCCCTGATCAAGCACGGTGATGCGATCGGCAAGGTGGAACACCACGCGCATATCATGCTCGATCAACACGATCGTCAGCTTGCCGACTTTGTGCAGGCGGCGAATGAGCTGGGTGATGTCGTAGGTCTCCTGATCGCCCATGCCGGCGGTCGGCTCGTCGAGCAACAAGAGATGCGGTTTGAGCGCGAGCGCCATCGCGATTTCGGCGGCGCGTTGATCGCCGTGCGCAAGCTCGCCGACGACCCGATGGGCCTTTCCGGAAAGTGTGGAGAATTCCAGGGTCTCATCGATGCGGCGGCGGAGTTCTGCCGCCTCGGTGCGATTGAGCCACGGGCGCAGACGATAGCCGGCGGCGACCTCGGTAACGATGCGGATATTCTCGAATACCGTCAGTTCCGGAAAGACCTCGGTAATCTGGAACGTGCGCGCCATGCCCAGCCCGACCCGCCGATGCGCCGGCACGGCGGTGATGTCGCGCCCGGCAAACAGGATAGAGCCGGCGGATGGCGCGAAGAAACCGCTCACCAGATTGAAAAAGGTGGTTTTTCCCGCTCCGTTCGGGCCGATGACGGCGCGCAGCTCGCCTGGCGCGACGGTCAACGATATGTCGCGGACGGCGACGAGATTACCGAACCGCTTGGTCAGGTTTCTGACTTCGAGGACGCTCATGCCGTGCTCCGCCGCCGCGCTAGCCCGAGAATGCCGCGCGGGAAAAACAGGACGATGAAAACAATGAGGATGCCGATGAACGACATCCAATTGACCGTAACGCTCGACAGATAATCCTGCAGGACGACGAAGACGATGGCGCCCAGGAGCGGCCCCCAGAACCTGCGCATGCCGCCCATCACCGCCATGATGACGAAGTCGCCCGACAGACTGTAATGCAGCATGCGCGGATCGGCGAAGTTATTGAGCAAGGCATACAGCGCGCCGGCAAAGGCCATGAAGAAACAGGACAGCGTGAACGCGATCCAGATATGCAGCTCGACCGGAATGCCGAGAAAGCGGGCGCGGCGCTCGTTCTCGCGGATGGCGATCATGGTGTGGCCGAACGGCGAGCGCAGGATCAGCGCCATGAGGCCGATGGCGACGGCGAAGCAGATCAGGACGAAATAGTAGAAATAAAGATCGTTGTGTAGCAGGTCGATCTGAAACAGTTTGAAATCCAATGGCTGGCGCTCGAAGCCGCGCAAGCCATCGTCGCCGCCGGTCACTGACTGCCATTGGAACGCGATGTAGTAGAACACCTGGCCAAAGGCGATGGTCACCATGGCGAAGTAAATGCCGCGGCGGCGGACCAGCAATATGCCGAGAATGGCGCCGGCAATGCCGCCGACCAGCGTGCCGGCAAGAAGCCCGAGCGGCGTGCTCGCGGCGAGGAATTTCAGCGTCAGCCCGCACGCATAGGCGCCGAGGCCGAACCAGGCGGCGCGACCGAACGACAGCACGCCGGTGAAGCCAAGCAGAACATTGACCGCCATGGCGCCAAGCCCGAGCACCAGCACGCGGCTGCCAAGCGCGGTGTAGCCGCCGAACAGCGGCATCCAGTAAGGCGCGAAAATGAGCGCGGCCCAGATCGCCGCGAGGACCGAAAGATGCTTGCGCTGCTCCGCGGTCACGTCAGCATGCCTTCTTCGCCGAGCAAACCGCGCGGGCGGATCAGAAGTACGACCGCCATCAAGACGTAGATGACGGCCTCACTCGCCGAGGGAAAGAACACGGCGGTCAGACCGGAGGCGACGCCGATCAACAGCCCGCCGATCAGCGTACCGGTGAGCGAGCCCACCCCGCCGACAATGATGGCGATAAAACTCGGCATCAGCAGGTTGTCGCCCATGGTCGGCTCGAGGCCGAGCTGGCCGCCAGCGAGCACGCCGGCCAAGCCGGCGAGAAATATGCCGACCGCGAAATTGAGCGAGCGCAGCGCGCGTACGTTGACGCCGAGCGCGGCGACGGTCTCGAGATCGAGCGTACCAGCACGAATGCGGATGCCGATGCGGGTATAGCGCAAGAGCACGAATAGTAGTCCGACCACAACCGCGACCGTCGCCACCATGAACATGCGGTAGCCGGTGATGAAGAAGAATTTTGAACTCAGCGAAGTCATTAATGTCTCGGGCACCGAGACCGGCAGCCCGTTGGCGCCCCAAATTTGCCGCGTGCCGTCTTCGATGATGAAGGCGAGGCCGAATGTCAGCAGCAGGCTGTAGAGCGGATCGCGGCCATAGAGACGCCGAATGAGCAGCCGCTCGATGACAAAGCCGATGAGCGCGGTCAGAAATGGCGAAACGAGCAGCGCGCCCCAGAACCCAAGGTAGGGCGTCAGCGCGTAGGCGAGGTAGCCGCCGATAACGAGAAAACCGCCATGCGCAAAGTTGATGACGCCCGACAGGTTGAGAATGAGCGAGAGGCCGATGGCCATCAGCGCGTAAAACGCGCCGACAATCAGTCCGTTGGTGACATTGAAGAAGATAAGTTCAAGCATCGCCAACAGTCATTATAAAACCCCTCACTTGCGGCCGCGACGACGACCGAAGTGAGGGGCGCAAACAATCGATATCAAGCCGGCATCTGCATTTTGCAGCCGGTCTCCTCAACGGAAGGGGCGATGCTGTCGCCGGCGACAATGCTGTTCACCTTGAACAGGTTTTCCGGATCGCCGTCGCCCTGCTTTAACAGCTCGCCGATAAAGGCCGAGAGCATAAGTTGATGATCGCCGGCGCGGAAATAGACTTTGTTGGGCTGCAGCTTGATTTCCGGCGGCAATTCCATGTCGCCGAGCGCTGCGGCGACCTTTTTGGCGTCGATGGTCTTGGCCTTTTCACAGGCCAGCGCATAGGAGTGGACGGTGACATAGCCGAACCAGTTGCGCGCGGTCGGGACTTTGCCGCCGGTCCTTTTGCGGACTTCGGCAATGAACTGATCGAGACCGGGCGTGCCGGCGGCCTGCTTCCAGTACCACTCGAACATCCATACGCCGACCCGCGCCTCGGGCGGCATCGCCTCGACCGACTCCAATTCCTGCTGCGTGCCGGCCACGTGAATCTGCTTGTCGATGCCGAACTGCGAGATCTGCTTGAGGCAATTCACCATGTCGTTGCCTTGCACCAGGACCACCAGCACGTCGGGATTGGCCGTCCGCGCCTTGATCAGATAGGCGGAGAAATCGGTCGTGCCCAGCGGGGTGAGTTCATTGCCGGTCACCGTGCCGCCGAGCTTTTTCAGATCGGCTTCACAGCCCTGAAACAGCGTGTGGCCGAAAGCGTAATCCGGCGTGATGAAGTGCCAGCGCTTGCCATAGGTCTTGAACAGCAGGTCGCTCACCGCATTCGCCTCCATCCGCGTCGTGTTGCAGACGCGGAACACGTTCCATTTGCAGTCCGTGCCGGTGATCGGATCGGTATGGCCGCCGGGAACGACATGCAGGATGCCTTTTTCGTTCGACACTTGCGCCATTGCCTGCGACAGCGCCGAATTCACGTTGCCGACCAAAAAATTGACGTTGTCGCGCTCGATCAGCTTGCGCGCCTTTTGTACCGCGGTACCGGCATCGCCGCTGGTTGAATCTTCGGAAAGCATCTCGATCTTGCGCCCGAGAATGCCGTTTTTGGCATTGAGTTCATCGACCGCAAGCTGGCAACCGAGCACTTCGTTCTTGCCGACCGCCGCGTAGGTACCGGTGAGCGGTTCGTCGACGCCGATCCTGAGCGGCTCGTCGGCAAGCGCTGAGATCACGAATGGGCTCGCAACCTGGATTGCGCCAATTGCCAGACCGGCCTTGAGCATGGTCCGGCGCTGCACCGGGCGGCTGAAAAGATCCTTGGTCATCGTATTCTCCCTATAGTTTTGCTTTCCCTGGGTTTTGCTTTTTTACCCTCAAATTCATCGACCGAATTTGCCCATCATAAGCGAAATACATCGCAAAAAATATTCCACACACGACGCATCCCGACGAGGGTGCCGCTGGAGAGTGAGACAAAGAGCCGCTGGCGGTTGGGCTCCTCTTAGGTGAGGGATCCCGGCACTTCAGGGCGCCACATATACGGTGCGCGCGTCGGTGGTGAAGGTTTTCCGCGATGCCGGGTCGACGTAGAACATATGGCCGCCGCGGTAGAGCCGAAGCTCGGCGCGCTCGCCGTCGAGACCGCTCGGCAGGTGATCGAGCACGTAGCGCGACACCGCATACGGTGTCACCATATCGCTATAGCCGTGGGCGATCAGGAGGCGAAATGACGGCGTGAACGCCAGGAGCTCGCGCAAATCTTCGGTAACGCTGGGGGCGGAACGGCCGCCGCCATCGTCCCAATCCCATTTGCTGGAAATTTCCCCGGCCAGGAGGTTATAGGTCATCTCGGTCTTGAAGCCGAGCTCGTCGCGCGCATAGGCGACGAAGGCGCTGCCATAGGCGCGAATGAATCCGTCGAGGAAAGGATCGGGCCCGCGGGCGGAAGGCGATTCCGGATTGGGATCATCGACGGCGAACGTCGCGTCGTAGTGGCTGGTGAGCTTATGGTCGCGCGCCCGCAGATTTTTGATATAGGAATCGCCAATGAAGCCGCGGTGGCGGGCGATCGCATCCTCCGGCAATCCCGTCATGGCGGCAACGCGCGCGTAAAATACCTGCGCCGCAGGCCCGCTCGGCGCCGGCCCGGCAAGCGTAGACAAATACTCGGCGAGCGCAAAATGCTCGGCCTCCGCCAGGGCCGCTTTGCTGAACGTGCCTTTGCGCTCGAGCTCGGCCGCAGCCAGCGAAGGCAATTGCAGCGCGGCGCCGAGCGCGAAGCGCTCGCCGCCGAATTGGAACGCTCCTTCCAGCATCGGCGACACCATGAGGATGCCGCCGACAACAATGCCTTGAGTATTTTGCAAGACGCGCGCGATTTTGACCGCGCGGAAACCGCCATAGCTTTCGCCGAGCATGTATTTGGGTGAACTGACGCGTCCGTTGTCAGCGACGTAAAGCGCGATCGCTTTGGCCAACGATTCGGCGTCGCGATGCACGTCCCAGAACGCGGCAGCGCCGTCCGGCTTTGCCGCGCGGCTCCAGCCGGTGCCCACCGGATCGATAAAAACGAGGTCGGTGAAAGCAAGCCAAGTGTCCGGGTTGTCGGCGAGATGTACGTTTGACCCGTCGTACCCCTCGCCGAAGACGGCAAGGCGCGGTCCGGCAAGCCCGAGGTTGAGGAAGGCGGAGCCGGCGCCTGGCCCGCCGTTGAAGACGAAGGTCAGCGGCCGCCGCGAATCAAAAGGCTTTGCGACAAAGGCGGTGTAAAAGATCGCGGCCGAGCGCTCGCCGGACTGATCGAACAGCGAGAAGGTTCCGGCCGTGGCCGTGTAGTTAAGCTTGCCGCTGGGCAGATCGATACTGTGCTCAGTCACCGAATTGGCGGGCAGCAGCGAGAGCACGCCCGGGCCGTTCTGTTCCTGGTGTCCCTGTTCGGCGTGGCCCGGCCGCTCGCTCTGCGGCCGGCTTGGGTGCTCATCAGCGGTGGCGGCCACCGCGGTGGCGAGCAAACCTACGGCGCAGGCAATGAAGAGGCGGCGCAAATATTCGATCATATCCGAGGTCCGTTCAGCTAAGCGTTTTGGTCACTATATCTCCGTCCATCATCGCGCGGTGAAAACGCCCGAAAGATGGCCCTTACTCGCAAGAATGGCGCTTCGCGGATCGCTGCAAGATCGGAAGGCCAAGGCGAAGCCAAGCCGGTAGACAACACACTTCGGATGGGAGAAGTTCTCGCCAATCTGAACTTACCGTCAACGGATAGGAGTTTTGCCGTGGCTCCCCCACGCGCGTCCAAGGCGCTGGCGCGTTTTATCGTGCTTGATCTTACGCGCGTGCGCGCGGGGCCGACTTGCGTGCGTCAGCTTGCCGACTGGGGCGCCAACGTCATCAAGGTCGAGGCGCCGCCGGACGCGGACGAGCCGATGGGCGGCCCGCGCGAGAACTCCGACTTTCTCAACCTGCACCGCAACAAGCGCAGCATCACGCTCAACCTGAAGTCGCCGCAAGGATTGGCGGCGTTCAAGCGCATGGTGAAAAAGGCGGACGTCGTGGTCGAGAACTTTCGCCCGAATGTGAAAAAGCGGCTCGGCATTGATTACAAGACGCTCGCGCGCATCAATCCGCGGCTTATCTACGCCAGCATTTCCGGCTTTGGTCAGGACGGGCCTTACGCCGACCGGCCCGGCTTCGACCAGATCGCCCAGGGCATGGGCGGACTGATGTCCATTACCGGCCCGCCCGGGCAGGGGCCTTACCGCGTCGGCATTCCGGTCGCCGATCTCTGCGCGGGCCTGTTTGCGGCGCTCGGCATTCTGGTTGCGCTCGTGGAGCGCGAAAAATCCGGCAAAGGCCAGGCGGTGGCGACGTCGCTTTTGCAGGCGCAGATTTTCATGCTCGACTTTCAGGCCGCGCGCTATCTCGTCGAGGGCGAGGTAGCGCAGCAGGCCGGAAACAATCATCCAACCACCGTTCCGACCGGCGTGTTCAAGACCAAGGACGGATTGATCAACATCGCCACCACCGGCGGCAAAATGTGGGAGCGGTTTTGTGACGCCATCGGGGCGGCGGCCATGGCACGCAAGCCCGACTACGCGACCGCCGCGGCGCGATCCAAACATCGCGATGCACTCAATGGCGAGATCGAAAATCATCTGCAAGACCGGAGCAGCGCCGATTGGATCGAACGGCTCAACGCCGCCGGCGTGCCGTGCGGGCCGATCTATTCCATCGATAAGGTGTTCGCCGATCCGCAGGTACGGCATCTGAAAGTTGCGGAGAACGTTGGCAACGGGAAGGCCAGGGCGCTGCGGCTCCTCGCTCAGCCGGTATCGCTCTCGCGCACGCCCTCGCATCTCGTGGCGCGGCCGCCTGCGGCGGGCGAACATACCGGCGGGGTTCTCAGGGAATTCGGCTTTTCCAAGCGCGAGATTACGGCGCTCCGCCAGGCGGGAGCTATATGAGGATTCTATTTTACGATCGTCATTGCCGGGCTTGACCCGGCAATCCATAAAGCGGTGACGCAGCATGGATGCGCGGGTCAAGCCCGCGCATGACGATCAAAGCGGCGTAGCCCGTATTGAGTGAAACGAAATCCTGGGCGAACTTCGAGTCCCCACTCCCGAAATTTGAAGCAAGACGTAGATGGCCGGAACGAGTCCGGCCATGACGGTCCAAGGTCGAGACAGGTGCCCATCACCCTCTACATCGACGCCGACGCCTGCCCGGTGAAGCAGGAGGTCTATCGCGTCGCCGAGCG
>Ga0187784_10000787_pt1 | contig 24232 bp, 16 predicted proteins | sample 1015_SJ02_MP15_2_FD_132964 | JGI IMG/M metagenome (GOLD analysis project Ga0187784, IMG submission 132964) | Tropical peat soil microbial communities from peatlands in Department of Meta, Colombia - 1015_SJ02_MP15_20_MG | ecosystem: Environmental > Terrestrial > Soil > Wetlands > Peat | place... | reverse complement strand
TATCTCGGGGGTGGGCGCCCCGGGGGGCGGGGGCCGCTCTGGGGGGGGAAGCGGGGGTGGTGGGGGGGGGGGGGGTGCCAGGGCAAGCGGGGGCGGCGGTGGTGGCGGGGGCGCCAGAGCGGGTGGCGGCGGTGGTGGAACCAAGTCAGATAGCGGCGGGGGCGGCGGCGCCGGACACCACTAGCCTTTTCACGCCTGCTGACCTAACAGGCTGCGGAACAACCCCGCAAGCCTGTCATTCTGAGCGAAGCGAAGAATCTCGGCGGTCGTAAAATCAGTCAACTACGGAGATCCTTCGTCGCCTGCGGCTCCTCAGGATGACAGCCCCGAGGGTTTTTGCGCAGCCTGCTAAAGGTCAGCACTACGCGCGAGCAAGCTCGCCGGCGGAAGCCGGCAACTCTCTATCCAGGCATCCCGATCATATTACCAGCAATTGTCGGTTTTTTCCGGTACAATTATCGCACGCCGTAGGGCCAAAGGTGCCGCAATCCTCAGGCGCGCATCGATCAAGAATGTGCCCGAAGGTATTGCGTCATTTCGAGATTTGACCCCACTGGCGTGGGAACAACTGGGGAACAATAACGTCCAATTAGCCGTAAAACGTGTTGCAAGACCGAAGTCAAAGCCAAGCGAGTGGAGGTTCGGGCATGGACCTACGCGAGCTGAATGAGGGACAGCGATGAACCACCTACCAATGAGGGACCTTCCCACCACCCCTGCGGAGAGAATGCACCGGACGAAGTTACACGAGGGGAAAGCCACGCCACCAGCGCGCGGTAAGCGGGTCATGTCCGCGTATCAGCAACTCCGCGAACTGATTGTGCACGGAAGATTAGCGCCCGGTAGCAGGATCATAGAGGCAGACTTGGCGAACCGGCTGGGGGTCAGCCGTACGCCCGTTCGGGATGCACTCCGTTCGTTGCAGCAAGAGGGGTTCGTGGCCAGCGACACCGTAGCAGGTGTAAAGGCACGGCTGGTGGTAACTCCCCTCACCAAGGAGGATGCACGCGAACTCTATTGGATTGTAGGCCGCCTGGAGGGCTTGGCCGCCCGGCACACGGCGGCGCTGGAACCCGCTGTTCGCATGGAACTGGTCAAGAAGCTAAGGGCGTCGAACGACGCTCTTTGTACCATTGCGCAAACCGGTCGGGGTGACCCCGATCGCATCTTCGAGCTCGACCTGAGCTTCCATCGAAACATTGTTGAGGCCAGTGCGGGCCCTCGACTCCTTGCCCTCCACAATTCCACTAAGCCGCAAACCGAGCGTTACTGGCGCCTGTACGCCAGTGCAATCGTCGATCAGCTTAGCGTATCAGTTGCCGAGCACGCGTCTATCATCCGAGCCATCGAGGAGGGTGATGGTGACGCTGCCGAGCGCGGGGTGGAAGTTAATTGGCAAAACGGCGCGGAACGGTTGTTTAAAGTGATTGACACTCTCGGCGAGCGTGGGAGTTGGTAACGGCACGCTTCGCGGCAGGAGGTTTATGGCAGCCTTGAAACCTGTGGGATATGCGGTGATCGGATTAGGAGGATTTGCGCAAAGAGCGATCTTGCCCGGCTTTAGACATAGCCAGAAGGCAAAGCTGGTGGCCCTGGTGAGCGGCGACCGGTCCAAGGCCAAGCGCCTTGCCTCGAAGTTCCGTGCTGGGGCCTTTTACACTTATGAGGAGTTGCCCGCCTGCTTCGCCAATCCGCAGGTCGAGGCCGTCTACATTGCCACCCACAACGGCTCGCACGCCCATTACGCCGTTCAGGCGGCGAACGCCGGCAAGCATGTGCTTTGCGAAAAGCCGATGGCAAATTCGGTGGAAGAGTGCCGTTGGATGCTGGAGGCTTGCCGCGCTTCCGACGTTCGCCTGATGATTGCCTATCGCAAGTATTTTGAGCCTGGCAGTCTCGAGCTGAAGAAACTGATCGCGAGCGGGAAGCTCGGACGGCTGAAGTACATTCATTCGGCGTTTGGGATCGTCATCCGCGCGCGGGGGCAGGCTGGCGCATGGCATTTTGACCCCAAGCTCTCGGGCGGCGGCGCACTCCCGGACGTGGGAGTCTACTGCGTAAACACCACACGCTGGCTGGTGGGCACGGAACCCCTGGAAGCGTCGGCGTATCAGTGGACGACTGATCCCGAGACGTTCAGCCAAGTGGATGAGAACATCGCCTTCCGGCTGAACTTCCCGCAGGGTGTGGTGGCGCAGGCCACCGCGAGTTTCGGCGCCGCGGAGTCGTCATTTTTGCAGGTCCACGGGGAGAAGGGGTGGGCGGCCCTCAACCCGGCGTACCCCTACAGCGAAGAGCGCTGCCTATTCGGAAAGACGGGTGGGCGGTGGTTCGAGAAGAAGTTCAAGGTCATTGACGAGCTAGCGCTGGAGATCGATGCCTTTGCCGATTCGATCCGCCGCCGGCGCGAGCCCGAACCGAACGGCGTCCAGGGTATGCGCGACGTGGCCGTGATGGAGGCCATCTATCAGTCGGCGCGCGAGGGCCGGACCGTGCCCATCACCTTGCCTGAGTAAGCCAATGACAGCCGTCTTTCCGCGCGTGGGCTGAGGCCCGACCCGCCTCCGGAGGTCGTATCCCTATGTTCATACCCAACGTTTATGCGGTTGCGCTTTGCATGATCGTGCTCAGCATGATTTGTTGGGGCAGTTGGGCGAATACCCAAAAGCTTTGCCGGGGTTGGCGGTTTGAGTTGTTCTATTGGGATTATCTTTGGGGCATTCTGCTGATCGCGCTGGTCCTTGGTTTGACGCTGGGAAGCACGGATGCTACCAGCCCGGACAGCTTTGTTCAAAACCTCCGCGCCGCGGATAGTCATCATTTCCTGCTCGCCTTCCTCGGGGGTATCGTCTTCAACCTTGGCAACATTCTGATTGTGGCCGCTATTGCCATTGCGGGCATGGCTGTGGCCTTCCCGGTCGGCGTAGGGTTGGCGCTGGTGGTCGGCTCAATCCTGAATTACATCGTCACGCCAAAAGGCAATCCGTGGCTGCTTTTCGGGGGTGTTTCATTGGTCTGTCTTGCCATTGTTCTGGACGCTCTCGCCTACCGAAGGCGGGCGAAGGATCAGACCGTGAGCATAAAAGGGATCGTCGTCAGCGTGCTGGGTGGTGTGGCGATGGGACTGTTCTACCCTTTCGTTGCCAAGGCGATCAAAGGCGAGAACCACTTCGGTCCGTACACCGTGGCCTTCGTCTTCGCTCTCGGGGTGTTGGTTTCTAATTTTCCGGTGAATTATTTCTTGATGCGGAGGCCGGTTACGGGACCTCCAGTTTCGGCGGCGGACTATTTACGCGGCGCGGGGAAGTGGCACTTCTGGGGCATCATGGGCGGGGTATTCTGGGGTGTGGGGACGATCTCCAATTTCGTGGCATCGTACGCCCAGATGGTCGGCCCCGCGGTTTCCTACGCGCTCGGCCAGGGCGCGACGATGGTGGCTGCGATCTGGGGTGTGTTTGTTTGGAAGGAGTTCGAAGGCGCCGATGCAACCACCAAGCGCCTGCTGGCACTGATGTTTGCCTTTTTCATCGTTGGCCTTGTCTCCGTGGCGCTGGCGCCGGTGGTGAAGTGAGGCGTTGATTCCTTAGAACACCGGAAGAATAATGGGTTGAAGGACTGATAGGCGACGTGCATAATTCATAGGCTGCTTTTCGTGGTCGCCCAGCCACACGGGAGGTAAATGGCCATGATAGTCGTCAAAGAGGCAGTAAGGAAGGCCGCCGAGTACTTCGAAGATCTTTACCACGGTCAGTTCAAGAATGTGCTTCTCGAAGAGGTAGAGCTAAACGATGGTTTTTGGCTCGTTACGCTCGGTTACGATGTCGTCCCTGACGTCTTCTCTCAACTCAGCGGCATTCGCCGCCGATTCAAGGTCTTCAAGATCGATGGGGAGACGGGCGAGGTCATGTCCATGAAGATCCGTGAGGTTGAGCATGTCGAGTAGTGTCTTCGACACCTCAGCCGCCCACCGATGGGAAGGCCTCCTGATTGACTCGAATCTGCTTCTCCTGCTGTTTGTGGGCGTGCGCGACAGGCACAGAATCCAGAGATTCAAGCGAACCGCGCAGTTCAGCATCAGGGATTTTCAGCGCCTGGCCGCATTTACTAGGCAGTTCAAAGAGGTGGTTACCACGCCCAGCATCCTTACGGAAGTCGGCAACCTGCTCGGGCAGCTACCCGAGAACTTGAAGTACTATTCTTGGCAGCACTTCGCCCATAGCCTCAAAAACCTGCACGAGCATTACACGCCCAGCCAGGAGTTGGCCTCTGAGGAAGCTTTTCCTAGGTTTGGACTGACCGACATGGCTACCCTGAAGGCAGCAAGCGGGAAATACCGCGTCCTCACTGACGATTTTCGGTTGAGCCAATACCTCTCAAGCCAGAACGTCGATGTCATCAACTTCAACCATTTGCGCTCATTCGACTGAGAGCTGCGGGGCGCGCCACACGAGTCCCCTCCCGGGCAGCACGCTGAAAAGCACGCCCAGCCTGTCATTCCGAGCGAAGCGAGGAATCTCGCTCTGAAAACCGACGACTTACGAGATTCCTCGCTCCGCTCGGGATGACAGCGCACCCTGTGGCTCTTCAGCATGTCGGTAGGAGAATTCATATGCACAATGTGATCCAAGCACTGTTGGCGGGCCTGGCCTTCGCCCTGACTTCTCTTTCTGCGGCGCAACCGCGCTCCCCTGTCATCCTCGACACCGACATTGGCACGGACATTGACGATGCGTTTGCGCTGGCACTCATCATCAACAGCCCCGAATTGGAACTTCTGGGCGTGACAACGGTGGCGGGCGATACCCAGGCGCGAGCGCGCCTGGCCGCCAAACTGCTTTGGGAAGCGGGTGGAGCCTGGCGCAAAGTCCCGGTTTACGCCGGCGAGCCCGGAAAGCCTCAGCCCATTGAACAGACTCGCTGGGCGGAGGGCTTCACTAGTTCCGCCTTGCATATGAGTGGCGCAGTTGATTTCATGAAGAGTGAAATCAACCTGCGGCCTGGGGGGATTACGATCATCACCATCGGGGAGCTTACCAATGTTGCCGCTCTACTGAAATCCGACCCTTCCATTGCGAAGAAGATCAAGATGATTGCCATGATGGGCGGATCAGTGACGCGGGGTTATGGGCCGGATTCGAAGCCCGAAGCGGAGTGGAACATCAAGTCGAACCCGGAAGCGGCCCAGACCGTGTTCACGTCCGGTGTGCCCCTTCTGATGGCCCCGCTCGACGTCACCGCCATGCTGCAACTCGACGCCGCCGGCCGCCGCCGCATCTTCACTCATCTCACCCCCCTCACCAACGCCCTGACGATCCTCTACCATCTGTGGGGCAACGAGACTCCGACTTTGTTCGACCCAATGGCGGTGGCCATGCTCATCGACCCCAGCATATGTGAGACTCGACAGTTGGCCCTCGAGGTTGATGCGCAAGGATTCACTCGCGTCGTCGAAGGCAAGCCCGCCAACGTAAGGGTGGGGATGCAGACCAATCCGGCGCGGTTTTTCCAGCTTTATTTCAGCCGCGTAGCGCCCTAAGAACAGGTGCCCGGTGAAAGGGTAAAGTCTAAAGTACAGGTGCCAGGTTTGTGATTTGCGATTTGTGGTTGGTGATTGCAGGCCTTTCAAATCAGTGATTTGTGATTTGAGATCTGTGATTGCGAGCTGACAGGACCAGGGTCGGCGAACCGTGGCATCAGGAACCTCTTGATCACAAATCGCAAATCACAAATCACAAATCGGACCCCCGGCACCTGTAGTTTAGACTTTACCCTTAACCCTTTCGCCCGGCCCCTGGAACCTCTCAATCACAAATCACAAATCACAAATTAGACCTCTGGCACTTGTGGTTTACCCTTTTGCCCGGCACCTGTGGTTTACCCTTTACACCTTTGCCCGGCACCTGGAACCAATCAATCGCAAATCACAAACCGCAAATCAAAAAGCCCGGCGTCTACCTGTAAGGTTGTAGCTTGGCTTCGATGCGGTCGTGGATCCAGTGCGGGTCCCACCATTCGACGGGATTCACAGGGATGCCATCCAGCAGCATGGTGAAGTGCAGATGGTCGCCGCCCGCCAGCCCAGTCTGGCCGCTGTGCGCGATCACTTGCCCGTGTTTTACCTCATCGCCTTCCTTCACTTCAAACGAGCTCAAATGAGCATAAAAGCTCTGCAAGCCGCAGCCGTGGTCAATCACCACGGCATTGCCGTAGATGCCGAGAAAGCCCACGTGAATCACCTTCCCATCGTTGGCGGCCACTACCGGAGTGTGCTGCACAACCGCCAGATCAAATCCCAGGTGGGTCTGGTGGTCGATGACTTGGCCGTAGTACAGATAGGTGCGGTAGTCGGCAAACGACGCCTCCACTTTGGAATTGCCGAGTTGTACGAAGGGTTGAGTCCAGGTGAGGTGCGAGCTGGTATTCTGGGAGAAGGCCACTAACTGCTGTGCATCCATGCGGCGAAGCGTGCCGTTGACCAGCAGGAAATTCTTCAAAAGGCTGCCCTGATCCTGCAATTCCGGCGTCTGGCTCAATATGGGAGGAACCACGCGCTGCATGAAAACATCATCGACTTTAATCGTGTCAGATTTGAACTTCTTGGGGAAGACTTTGTAATTGAAATTGACCAGAGTCTGGTTGCCCGCATCGTCTCGCGCCACCACGCGAGCCGGCGTCGACGGGTCAACGTCGTAAGGAAAAGCAAAGATGCACATGCGAGTGGTGGGAGCGGAATCCTTCACCGGCCAGCTCGGAAAAAAGTAATTGCCCACTTGCACGCCGGATTCAATCGTCCCCTCGGATACCTTGATAAGCACCATGTCGCAGCCACCCTGATTGATGTAGTGCTGCGCAGTAAGAACTTCGGCGGTAGGCGGAAGAAACCGGACTGGCAAGTCCATGCTGAGCCGGCTCCGGCCACCCCGGAAGAATCGGCCCCAGGAATTGTTCGTTGCCGTGACGACCAGCGTGGCAGAACCCTCCTTCAGGTCGGGTATCTCTTTGCGCCCCACGTGCAACTTGAAAACGGCAGTGCTGTCGACGTGCCGCCACCAGAACTTCCACCACTTTGGCGCGCGGAACAGCCAGGCGGCACTCTCCACCGGAACTTGAAACGTTCGCCCGCCCTGCTGGACTTCCACCTCAACCGCCTTGATGCGGTGGCGCAAATCCTGAACTTTGAATTGGACGGGCGTGCTCACCCCGATTCCCCTTATCTCCCCCTGCACATTGATGGAAGGCGCCTCACGGTTCGTGACTTTCAGCACCAATCCAGCCATCGCCAGCAACAGAGCGAACGCCAAGAACACAACTCCCTTCCCAACGCCCGCTTCGTAATTCGGAATCAGTTTCTGCAACTCGGGACCTCCTCGCGGACGGCTGTTTGCCGGCCGTCCGCCCTGCTCCAATTAACAGGATATTCAAAAAGGTATCCGCATGCCATCCCGACTGCACATGGGCCTGCGGCCCACCCTACGAGATGAAAGTCATAGGCTTCGTCACCCACGTGCAAGCGGGGGTCCGCGCCAGGACAACGAGCTAGATTCCCGCTTTCGCGGGAATGACTTGGCTTTCGGAGGGCGAGAGCGGCAGCCCGTCGCCTGACGGGCCGCACTCCAAACCCTACTCAAAAGTACCATGTCAAAAACACGAAAACAGCCTTAGGATTAGAGGCTGGAAAAATGCGGGGGTAGCCTAAGCCTTGCTGAGCAAGTGCAACGAATACGTGAAGAACCACTCCTATGGAGCCGGCGCCGTGCTAGCGCTGGTGGCCGCCGCAGTGTTTTCGGGGGTGTTGACCAATGGATTTGTTTACGATGATGGCAAGCAACTCCTCGAGAACCCCTTTATCCGCAATCCTCACCTTTGGTCTCGGATTTTCACCGGCTCCGTATGGTCGTTTCTGGGTGCAGCGTCGGAAACGAACTTCTATCGCCCTCTGCACATGTTCTCTTACTGGCTGATTTGGCGCGTTGCGGGGCCTGACCCCGCCTCCTATCATTTTTTCCAGTGGGTACTCTACATGGCCACCGGGCTCCTCGTGTTCCGCATTGGGCACGAATTGCTGGGGAACGATCTGGCCGCGTTTGGCGGCTCACTGCTCTGGCTCCTGCACCCCCTACACGTGGAAACCGTGGCCTGGATCGCCTCCGTACCGGATATGGGCTGCGGCTTTTTCTACCTGCTCGGTTTCTGGCTTTTCTTGCGCGCCGAGAAAGCGGGAAACGGGCGGGTGTCCCGTCACGCGCTTGCCGCGCTTGCCTATTTCCCTGCGCTTTTCTTCAAGGAGACAGCATTCAGCTTGCCTCTGCTGGTGATTGCCTACTGGTTTTTCTTTTCCGAGGCTGACGAGACTTGGCGCCGCAGGGCGGCTTGCTGGGCTATGTACGTTTGCGCAGCCGTACTCTACTCGGCCGCGCGCATTGCCGCGCTTGGACATTTCTCCAGGGCAGCACACTTCTGGAAGATCCGGCCCGAGGTCATCGCTGCCGCCGTGGGTTTGTTGGGCCAGCACGCCAAGCTTTTTTTCTGGCCGGTCCAACTCAACGTTTTTCATACCTTCGCTCCCGGGCCCAGCCTGCGCTCGCTGTGGCCGTGGTTAACCCTGCTTGCGCTGCTCGCCGCAGTCGCGCTACGGAAGCGCCAACAGGTTTTGGGCTTTCTGGTTGCGTGGTGGGCGGTGACGCTCCTCCCCTGCCTGGATATTCGCCAGCTCAGCTTTCCGTTGCTGGCGGAGCGGTTCTCTTATCTGCCTTCCGTAGGCCTCTGCCTCGCCTTGGCTCATCTGGGTCTGGACCTGCTGCCGCAACAAATGCCGCGCGTCCGGCTGGCTCCCGCCGTCCTGCTCTTCTTTGGCCTCGTGATGTGCTTCTGGTGTTTTCAGGATGTTCGGGCGGTTCCCAACTGGCACAACAACGAAAGCCTCTTCGACTATTCCCTCAATGTCGCTCCCGACGCGGGTCTGGTTCATATTCACCACGGCCTCGATTTGCAATTTCGCATGCGCGACTTGGAAGGCGCGAGGAAGGAGTATGAGACGGCACTTCGCGTGAACCGGGCCGGCTTTCATCCACTGGCCGACGTCGATTACGATTCCTACATCGGCCTCGGCCAGATCGCCGATCTCGAGGGCCGGCACGATGAGGCGCTGGCTTACTACCAAAAAGCCACGCGCTTTCTGCCTTTTCAGTCCTTAGGTTATGACTTCCTGGGCGCGGCCTATTTTCCGCGCGGCGATTACGCGAAAGCAGCAGAGTATTTCACCCGCGCCGCCCAAGCGAATCCCCAGGATCTCAGCGGCCGTTTCTACCTCGGAACCTGTTGGATGAAACTCGGCAAGTACCGGGAGGCGGCGGGAGAATTTCACGCTGCGCGCGAGATTGATCCGACTTATAGACAAGCTTATACCGCCGAAGCTCAGGCCCTCGAGGCCGCCGGCGATGCCCTCGGAGCCGCCGCAATCCGCCAGTTGAAGCCCCCTGTCGAGTGAACCTGCCCGCTCCGATTGTCGGTTGTTGACAACTATTGCTCGTTGATGCTAATCTTGGTTTATGAACGCAAACCTAGGACACGTCCTCGAAAAGTTTGTGGGCGAGCTTTTAGAGTCGGGCCTCTATCAGTCGCAGAGCGAGGTTGTCCGTGAAGGGCTTCGGCTGCTTAAAGAACGTGAGGACTTGAAGAAGCTTCGTCTTGTGGAGCTGCACAAGGAGATTGCCCTAGGGAGCGAGCAGGCCGACCGAGGTGAGTTCGTGGATGGCGTGAAGGCTTTTCGAAGAATTCGTCGTCAGCGCAAGAGACACACTTCGTGACGCCTTTTGTCCTCACGCCGGCCGCGACGCGCGATCTTGAAGAGATCAGGGGTTACTTGGCGGCGGATAGTCCCAAACTGGCGGACCGCGTGCTGGACAAGATCGAAACGGCCATACGAAAGTTAGCCCGAACCCCTGCCATCGGTCACCTCCGCGAAGACTTGGCCGACCGCAGGCATCGCTTCTTCCTGGTGTACTCCTACCTCATTGTTTACCGCCCCGACCCCCGGCCGCTCCAAGTGATTCGCGTCCTCCACGCTTCACGCGACGTTCGGAGTCTCTTGGGACTCCATGAAGATCAGCCTTCCTCGTGATCCCTCTATGGTCTAGGGCGCTTGCGATATTCTTCGTAGAGCCTCAAATGTTTGTTATCCGTTGAAGTCAACTGGCCGTTGATGAAGAGATAACGAATTTGAGTCGGGATGGCCAGCGGATCGCCGTCTGTAACAATGAGGTCCGCCATCTTGCCGGGCTCGATCGTGCCAAGCTGATCGGCGAGGCCGAGGATCTGAGCGGGATAGAGGGTGATGGCTTTCAGGGCCTCGTCATAAGGGAGGCCATAGGCAACAGCGTTGGCGGCTTGGTAGGGCAAACGGCGCGCGAAGGACGCGTCGTCAAAGCTGGCGAAAGCGATTTTGATGCCGGCGGCCTGCAATTGGCCGGGAGTGGCGTAGGACTGGTCGTAGGGAGCGTCTTCGTCTTCAGGCAGGGATTGCGTGGGCCCGAGAATCACAGGAATGTGCTTGGAGGCCAGCAGGTCTTTGACCTTGTAGGATTCTGACCCGCCGCCCAGGATCATCCTGAGCTTCTGCTTTTCGCAGAAATCCACCGCATCGCGAATGGCGCGCTTATGATTGGCCACAATCAGCACCGGCAACTTGCCTTGCACCACGGGCACTAGAGCTTCGAGTTTCAGGTCGCGATCGTAGTTCTCGCTCGAGCCCTTTTCCATGGCTAGGGCGTAATGCCGCGCGCGGTCCATTAAGTCCGTCAGCTCGAAGATTCGCTTGTCGTACTCCTGCTTCACTTCCGTGAAGGGGCGCTCTCGCGGGCTGAAGGTAGTGATATCAAAAGACCGGGTCTGCAACGTAGGCCACTCCACCACCATCGCGACGGAGCGGCGAATGAGCATCTCCTCGACCGTCCAGCCCGCCAGATGGATGGCCGAAGCTTGGCCGGCGATCACAGTGCTTGCGCCGGCGCGGAAACCGCCTCCGCCAAGCGGCGCCGCAACGGCGTGGGTGATGCCATTGGCGCGCGCCACGGGAATCAGTTCGCTGGGCGGGTGAACCGCGGTCATCGCCACTAACTGCGGGTTGTAGTTCCCCACGTCGGTGGTGTCCACTGTGGCGGGCACCGCCTCGATCTCCCTCAAGCCCAGCGTGGTCACCGAGTCGAAGATGCCGGGATAAACTTCCAGGCCCTTGGCGTCAATCACCTCCGCCTCGCTGGGAACGTCTACGTTCTGGCCCACAGCGGCGATCTTGCCGCCGCGAATCACCACGGTGGCATTCTCCATCGGCGGGCCGGCCAGCGTGTAGACCTTGGCGCCACGCAGGGCGTAGTAGACGTGAGCGGGTGCGGTCGGCTCAGGCGCGGCGTTGGTGTGAAGCCACGGTTTGGCAATCAGCACGATCACCAGCGTGGCCGTGAGCGTTAGCGGTATTCGTCGAAGGCGCATCTTCGTCGCTCTCCTTCCGTACGGCGGCGGCAGGGCCTGCCGTACCTTTCTCTGGGTGGCACAGGCACTCTTGCCTGTGCTCGTGGCACGATGAGCCACCCCTGGGCACAGGCGAGAGTGCCTGTGCCACCCAAAACCGGGGGTCCGCGCTACTCACTCACCGGGCTTTCCGGGTGGTTTCGGCGGCGCGGCGGCAGGGGCTGCGGCCGGCGGGGCTGGCTTGGGGGTTGCCGCCGGCCTCCGGGGCCTCCTCGCCGCCTCGGCCGCTTTCGATTCCTTCTCGAGCAGCGCTTTCTTTTCCTTCTCCAGCGCGGCGCGGTGGGCAATGTCCTGCTGGCGGTCGAAGTAGACTTGGCCATCAATCAAGACCTTCTGCGGCACCGCGTAGACGCTGAGCGGGTCCTTGTTGTAAATGGCAAGGTCGGCATCCTTGCCGGGTTCGATCGATCCCACGCGGTCGGCGATGTGCAACTGAATGGCCGGGTTGATGGTCACCAGCTTCAGCGCCTCATCGTGCGAAAGCCCGCCCCATTTCATGCTCTTGGCCGCTTCCTGGTTCAGGTGGCGGGCTTCCTCGGCGCTATCGGAGTTGATTGAGACCACGATGCCGCGTTCGGTCATGAGGGCGGCATTGTAGGGGATGGCGTCGTAGGCCTCCATCTTGTAAGCCCACCAGTCGGAAAAGGTGGACGCGCCCGCGCCGCTTTGGGCGATTTCATCCGCCACTTTGTAGCCCTCGAGCACGTGCTGGAAGGTGGCAACCTTGAAGTGGAACTCCTCCGCGACGCGGATCATTTGAAGGATCTCGTCGTCGCGGTAGCAGTGGATGTGCACCAACCGCCTGCCCTCCAGTATCTCCAGGAGCGGCTCAAGTTTCAGGTCGCGCCGAGGTGGAACCAAGTTCGCTTCGCCGGCGGCTTTCTTGCGGTTGTAGTCGTCCCAGGCTTTCTTATAATCCACCGCCTCGGAAAAGGCCTCGCGGTATACATCCATCACGCCCATGCGCGTGGAGGGATAGCGGGGCGGCGTTCCTGAAATCGACATGCCGGAGCGCTTGGGGTTTTCTCCCAAGGCGAACTTGATACCCGGCAGCGCGCCTTCGAAAGGAAGGTCTTTGGCCTGCTTCCCCCACCGCAGCTTGATCACGATGGTTTGGCCGCCGATGGCGTTGGCGCTGCCATGCAGAATGTTGGCAGTGGTGACGCCGCCCGCCAAGTCGCGATAGATCTCGATGTCCTCGGGATTCAAGACGTCGGCGATGTTCACCATTGAAGAGACGCTGACGCTGCCTTCGTTGACGCTTCCAGCCACCGCGATGTGCGAATGGCAGTCGATAATGCCCGGCATCACGAACAGGCCTGTGGCATCAATTACCTTGGCGCCCTCCGGCGCCTTCAAGCCCTGGCCTACCTCCGCGATCTTGCCGTCCCGGATCAGGACGTCACCGTTCTCAATCGTCCCCTTGGTGGCGGTAAGGATGGTGCCGGACTTGATTAATGTGACCTCTGCCGCTTTAGCACCAAGGGCGCAAACGGCCAGGAGGGCCAGCATCGCTATTGTCATGCGTTTCATCTACTCAACCTCCTGGCGGGTATTTCCAGCCGGAGCTGTGCTGCTGGGGCGCGAGCCCGTAAACTCCACTGCGGCGCCCCCTCCGCTGGCTGTCCCTTTCATCTGCTCGCCTTCGAGTGTTCCGCTGAAGATCACGTCGGTGGGGTTACCTCCCAAAGTAAGGCTGAGCGTGAAGCTGAACTGGTTGCCGCTCACCCAGCCGTCGCGAATCGAGACGGTGCCCATGGAGCCAACCATGGCCCCGGAAACGCCGGTGAGCGATCCGCTAAGCGTGCCATCGGGGGCCACACTAAAGTCCGCCGTGGCCTCCTCCGGCCCCTGCGCACCCGTCAGGCTGATTTTCCACTTCCCGGTCAGCCTGACGGTCGGCGGCGCTGTCGGCCGGCTGGGCTCGTGCACCTCGTAACGGCGGCCGTCCACAAAGGTCATTTTCACTTTGGTCTTTTCATTGAAAGGATCCCCATCGGTCAGCATCAGGTTGGCAATCTTGCCGGGCTCGATCGAACCTAAACGGTCGCCCACTCCCAGAATCTCCGCCGCGTTCAGAGTGAAAGCGCGCAGGGCGGCATCGCCGGCGAGACCCGCGTCGATGGCCTTCTTCGCATTCTTAAGCGTGTCCTTGGGAGCTCCGATGCCTTCATAATAAAATGCGAACTTCACCCCTGCCTTCTGGAGCGCCGCCGGGGATGAAGGTGCGCGGTCACGGAAGCGGAGCACGCGCAACGGGTCCTCCGCTTCCGGGTCGGCGTCCTTTTCCTTTTCCGGCCACTTCAGGTTCACCAGCACCGGGACTTTCGCGGCCGCCAGTTCATCGGCATCCTCATAGCCTTGCTGGCCGCCGTAAATGACGGCGCGTGTGCCCAGGCGCTCCGCCAGCATCAGCGCCCGGTGCATTTCCTGCGCAGTGTTTCCCGGCAACAAGACCGGTCGCCCGGCGACCAGTGCATCGTTCACGACGATTTCCGCGCGGTCGTAGGCTGGACGCTCCAACCCCGCCGGATGCGCGCGGTAAATGGACTCCGATTGGTTATACCAGTTGGCATCCAGAAAGACTTGGCGGACATAGGAGATGACGCCCATCAGCGAGTCGGGGAAGTTTCCGAAACCGCGCAGCGGTTGGAGAGTAATAAGAAGGGCGCTGGGCGCGGCCACCACCATCTCGCCCGCTCGCTCGCCAGCGAGGTTCACCAGCGCGCCTTGGCCCGGGAAAATCCCGCTCATCGGGGCGGCCAGATTCGAGGTGAAGCCGGCGTTGCGCCAGATTTCAATCCGCTTGTCGTCGGGCTTGAGTTCGTCTGCCGCATTCACCCAGGGCGTGCTCGCCGGGCGATCCTGTGGGCCGTGAGAGACCGGCTGCGGCGGCTGAGGTTGACCCCTGGCGGGAGCTCCGGCGCCTCCCGCAGGTGCGGGCGCGGCTGGCGCCGGCGGGCCTAGCCCGAGGTCGCTCAGCGCGTTGATGAAACCGGGATAAACCGTGAGGCCCTTGCCTTCGATTACCCAGGCTTCCGGCGGGACGCTCACATCCTCGCCCACCGCCACGATCAGGCCTTTGCCAATGACCACCGTGCCGCTCTTGATCTCAGGTCCCGAAACCGGCACGATGCGGGCATGGCGAATGGCAAAGTAGCGTGGCTCTTCCGCCCGCGCGCTGAGCACCGGGCCCAGTACGAGGCCCAGCGTGAATACCGCCCGCAGCCATTTCCTTTGCAAGCTCGCCTTCAAAACTCTGCCCACCCATCTCACCATGACGTGCTCCTTCGGCGTCATTCCGCGCCGCATTCAGACTCAGTGCGTACCGCCTCGCGAGAGCCGCAATCTTACGCCAGCCGAGTTACGGTTTCAAGCCACTCTTGCAGTGGTTCACCAGTTAGTGCTGGACCGCATATTCGGAACGGGGGTTTATAGGGGCGTTCTCGTGGTGTCGGCAGAAACGAAGGGAGACAGCAGGACCGGAGAGGTTATCGAGATTTGCGTCCCTAGGCAGTTACAGATGTTTCAGTCGAGAGTTGCGGAATTAAGCCGCATTTATTACTTGGACCCGCCCCAGGTGTATCTTGCTTTGGCCAACGACTTCCCTCGGGTAGAGGTCAGATCATTCGGGGAAGGGTTCAGCGAATTGCACTCGCTCCTGCCCACCTAAAGAGATGTTAGGGTTTTTGCCTGCTATTGAGTAATCGCTTCCGTTTGGACTTGCGGAGGACCAGGAAGTAGGAATGATTCTTCCGGGCGTGAACCTGCCGGATGACCCTACTAACACCCGGGCGATTGTTGCGTAGCAACACGAACAGGTCTTCGATAATGAATCCTTTCTGCGTCAACTCGTTGATCAGTTCCACATGAGTCAGGCATTGTTGGTTCGCGCAGACCTCGTCCCCGCACTTAACGATGTATATTCCCTCGTTTCTAAGAACCCGGTGGGCCTCATCCGCAGCTTTGAAATACAATTCGAGAACAGCCTCGTGATACTTCTTTCCCGATCCACTCTCGGCGGAATTGTTTTGGTAATAGTCTTCATAGTTCTGGTGGTTGACGTGGGCGGACCCGCCGGGGGTGTGCATGTACGGGGGGTCGAAAACCACGCAGTCGATCGAGGCGTCCCCCTAAGGGAGATTCCGACAATCAACGCCGTTCCTCAAGTCCGTGGCGAGCAGCCGATATTTACCCTCAGGAACCCTCTTCCAAAACACTCCTTTCCCGTAAGTAACATCAGCGACGGTGCTTCCCTGGGCGACGTATAAGGAAACCACGTTGGGGAAAACATCCTCGCTGGTGCCTTGGTACGCGGTGAAAACGAGCTGGTTGGTTGAGATCCCGGCCGGAGATTTTCGGCTGCTCTTCTTAACCCGTTCGCCCCAGCGCGCGATGCTTGGCAGCGTATCCGAATCTGCGAAAATCGCCAGTTGTCGCGACATGCGTACCTGCCATGCCCATACTTGTTAGAGATTCGAACGAGTTTCCTTAGTTTCTATCGGCAGTAACGACGCCGGCCGTGAGGGCAGCAGCCTCAAGGCAAATTGTATCACACGTCGTGGCGCAAGCAAGCTTAGCGTGCCACCTCGGTTCAGATAGCGGAGGTGGATTCCCGCCTTCATTGCACCACTACTGTCACCTTAGCGTTGTGAATGATCCCGTTGGCGCCCGTGCCGCTGACCACTATGCTGTAAGTTGCAGCGGGAGAGGAGGACGGGTCGGGCGAGCGGGGCGGGGGCGTCTGCATCGAAGCGCCGCCTCCGCAACTTATTGCAATCGACAATGCCGCGAATAGGCCCAGACCGAGCAGCCAGGCCCGCTTTCGCCGGTCTTCGACTAACCCGCCCAGCAAGAAGACAGCACAGATCAAGCTGACTCCAGCGCCTAGCCAGCCATGTGACACAGGCACTCTTGCCTGTGCCACTTCTTTGTAAAGAAGGCTGTACACAGGCAGGAATACCTGTGCCACCTCTCGAGGTCCATTCAATCCAGCAGTCTGAGCGAGGGCGTTGACCGTCACCGTAGCCGTCGCCGCCCCGTTCACCGTCAGCGACGCCGGATTCACACTGCAACTGATCTTGCTGGAAGACGGCGCACACGCCAAAGTCACAACCCCGCTGAAGTTGTTCAGCGAGGTCAGGTTCACTCCCACAGTGGTCGTACTGCCTGCCTGGAGGGTGACCTGCGAGAGTTGGGGAGTCATCATGAAATCCCCGCCACTTTGTGTGACGTTAAGGTTCACCACGTTACTGGTGGATTGCAGGTAGTTGGCATCGCCCGAATAGACCGCAGTGATTTGGTTCACACCGTTGTTCCAGAAGGTTGCGGGTGGATAACCGCTCGCGGTGAACGTCGCGCTGGCGCCACTCTGTGCCGGGACCAACTGAATATAGAGCAGATACGCCGCGGTGAAGCCATTGTCGAAAAGCGTGACAGTCCCTGTGGGCGCTACCTTAGCTCCCGCGGGCCCCGTGACCGTTCCCGAAAAAGTTGCTGTTTGTGCGCCGGAGATGCTGCTGGGCGTAACAGCCAGTGTTGTTGTGGTAGCGGCGGGCGTGGCAGGAGAGTTCACAGAGAAGGGATCGAGATCGATCAGCCCGTAGGTCTGCCAGTTGGCATCGCCACTGTAACCAATGGTGAGGTAGTAGAAGCCGGCTACAAGACTCGGGAACGTTACCACCGCCGAGGCGTACTGGCTGTTAACGCCACTCGGCGCAACGAGAGGAACAACCTGAGCATAGTTCGGATTGGCGCATGTCTCGAGGTAATTCCAAGGACCAAGGCATACGCTCACCGTGCCCGTAGGAGCGAGGATGCCTGGCGCAGAGGGCACGCCGAGGACAGCTTCACCGAAGAGTGGGCCCACATAAACACTTACCGTCAGACTGCTGCCTGCGTTCAAGCATCGCCCGTAGCATTGTGGCTCGTTTCCCACCGGCACGCTCGGCCACTCCTGGATAAAAGGCTGTCCCTTGGCAACGCTGAAAGTGATGGGGCTGGCCGACGAAGCATGGAAGCTGGCATCGCCGGAGTAGGTGGTGCTGGCCGTATGCGTACCCACGGCAAGATTGGGCGTGGTCCAACTCGCGACTCCTGCCACATCCAGCGGCAAAGTGGCGCTCATGAAGTCCAGGATGAAGGTGGCGCTGCCGGTGGCCTTGCCATCGCTTGTCCCCTTGGCAGCGCTGGCGCCGGTGGGCTGGATGCTGAGAAACACCGGCTGGCCGTAATACCCCGTGTTGCCAGTCGCGGGGCTGATCACGACCCCGCCTTCGCCTGCGATGGCAAAGTTTATGTTGGAATTCTCGGGCGTGACGCTCAGCGTCACAGGCGACGATGTGCTGACCCCGTAGACCCCGTCTCCGCCATATTGCCCTGTCACTTGGTAGGTTCCGCCCGGAAAATAGTTCACTGTCTGGTTGCCCATTCCACCGCTGAGTGTGATAAAACCTTGTCCCTGGCTCGCCGGCAAGGGCGAACTGGTAAGAATTGCGACCTCGCCGGTGGGCGTTCCCGTCCCCGATTCCGGCGCCACGTCCGTGCTTACCGTCACCGGCGTTCCATGGGTAACGCTGGTCGCGGAAAGACTAAGAGTGGTGGTTGTGGGCAGGAAGGTAATGGAATTCCAGTCGTTCACCAGCGCGCTCGCGTCCACCGATCCCAATCCGCTGGCAAGGTCATAGTCGGGGCCCGCCGAATATATGGTCGTGGCATAGACCCCCCTCGTGTTCATGGCGCAGTCCGGGGTGCCGGGATAACAGAGAACATCGTTGCTGCCCAGGGTGATGTCGTGGAAAGCTCCCGGCTTCTGTTGAGCCAAAGGGTAAAGCGTGAAATTAGCCTGGCCTTGCCGTCCGTATTTCTGGACCACCAACGCCATGATCCCCGCCATCGCCTGAGCCGAGGCGGAAGTTCCACCGGCGAGAAAAACTTCTGCTTCGCCCCCCGCGCCGACCGCGCACTCGCCTTCGTAGGCGCAAATGGGATAGGCGCTGAGATTGACGCCATTCGAAGCAAAGAGCGAAACATCGGGCAGGTCACGCACGCCGTCGGCGGGCACGCCGGGACCTATCTGCCAACCCGGTTTGGCATAGCCGCTGGCGCAGAGGCCAGTGGAAGAAGACAGCGTGCTGCAATTGCTTGCGCCTCCGCCTCCGGCATCGAGCTCGTAGGACTGGATGCCGTTGGAAATCACATCCATACCTAAGGCATCGTTCCACACTTGTTCCGGCAAGGGCGCCTTCAGGGACCCCAGGTTGGAATCGTTCGTCTGGTTCCAAAGTGTCGCGGCGCTGGCCGCGCCGCTGGCATAATCGGAGTAGTAGAAGTCCGTACCCCCTACCGCCACGTTCCAAGGAGTGGAAGCGAGGCCGCTCACGGAAAGGAGGGGGGATAGGTCCGCAGAACACTCCGGTCCGTTGTCTCCAGCCGCCACCAATACGGTTTGTCCTTGCGCCGCCGCTTGCTCCCACAAGCCGGCCCACAACTGGTTTCCGGCTTCCCCGAGAAAGCCTTCGCACTGGCCGAAGCTCACGCTCAGCACCGCGGCCTCGTTATCCTCAATCGCGCGCACGGTCGCCAAAGTCAACGGATCCTGCAAGGCGCTGCCATTCGAAATGTAAAGGTTCACTGTGGCATTGGGCGCCACGGCGCCGCTCAGCTCCACGTCTAGATACGCTTCGACATCAGGCCCTTCCAGCGTGCCGGGATCGTCGCCATCAATCACCACCTGCGGGGGATTGCTGGAAAGATTGAACAACTGCCGGTAGCCCTCCACTAAACTGATATCAATGTTCGATTCGTTGATGACGCCGATCGTCTGCCCCGTGCCATTCACCCCAGCCTGATAAAGCGGCGCCAGATCATACTGGGTGGCAAAGTCCTCCGGCGTGACCAGATATTCATACGGGTTCGCGGTGGGGAATTGGTTCGGCGCAGTCCACAGCGGCGTGGCGCGCTTTGTGGCCCGCGCATAGAGCGCCCGGCCAACCGCCTTGAGGTAGGGTTGGGCGCGAAAATCATTGAGTGGAGAAATGCCGTGCACCAGCGGGGCCAGAGCTGCCGGGATGCTGACCTCATCGGCGTTTGCGTAGTGGGATTCGCCCGCAATGCTGTATTGATGAATCTGGGTATGGAAGGCTTCGCGCAACTGCCTCGCCGTCCCGGAAAACTCGATCAGTCTTTTGCCCTTGGTGGCTCCTTGAACGCTGAACCCGTGCGAACTTAGCCATGCCACCGCGGCTTGAATGTCCGAGTCGGCGGGGCCAAACCGCTCGCCGAACTGCTGCGGCGTGAGCCATTGGTGATAGCTGGCGGAGCCAGGCGTATGCACGTCGTGCAGGAATCGCCGAAGCTCATTTTCCCGCTCCGCAGGGCGGTTCGGCAACAAAAGCAGGCGCGCCGCAACAAACGAATCCGGAACCGCGCCCACGTCGTAGCGGGCCTGGGCCAGCGGATGCACGGTCCCGTGAAGAACCACCAATTGCGACTCGTCGATAGCCTGGGTAATGAGCGGAGCTGGCGGGCCTTGGCCCGGCGCGGGCACAGCGCACGCGGTAATGAGAATCAGCAAAAGAGCGGAGAAATTGAATGATAACGTTCCCACGGCTGAGCGTGTCCCGGCTCTTTCGCTGGGTACGGGAAGTATCGAAGTCGAAACCGCAGCCCCCTCCGCAGAGAAGACTGCCCTCTCCCTTGGGGAGTGGGTGTCCCGCGACGGCGCTTTCCCCAGCCGTCGTGGGACGGGTGAGGGGTTTCTTCCCTTCGCGGGCCAAGCTCTCAGGTTGAACCTTCGCATCAGATGTAGCCCCCCTTCTCCAGCGAGCCAGTGCGAATAGACCTAACCGAGGTGAGTCACTTCGCCGATGCCGACCATTGCAAGTGACCCCTCACCCGTCGCGCTCCGGCTGGTGAAAGCGCCGAAGCGCGACACCCTCTCCCCACGGGAGAGGGCTGGAATTTAGAGGCCGCCTCCTCACTGCACCACGACATTAACCGTAACCGAATGCATGTCAGACCCACTTATCGCCTTCACGACGACTGGGTAGGTACCCGGCGGCGTGGCCGGCTCGACGCCCGTGCCGCTCAAACTGATCGTTTGGGGGCTGTTGCTGGCGTTGTCAGCAATGGAAACCGCGGCGCTGCGCGCTCCCGTCGCCGTCGGCGTGAATGTAATACTAATTGTGCAGCTTGCTTGCGCTGAGACATTGGCGGGGCAGTTGGTCGTCCCGGCGAAATCCCCGCTGTTCGTGCCAGTAAGGGTCATGTTGCCAATGGTAAGGGTTGCGGTACCTGTGTTGGTCAGCTCCGCGCTGAGCGGCGGACTGGTAATACCCAAATCCTCCGGGGCAAATGAGAGCCTGCTGGGCGAAAGGCCGACTGCGGGCGCCGGAGGTGGGGGCGGCGGACTCACACCTCCACCCCCTCCTCCGCAGGCTCCCCACACTCCTATCACCAGCAGTGTCGTCGCAAACCATAAGGCTGCGGGGCGCCGCCGCATTGCGGACGAACCAAATAACATGGCCAAGGCCAGCGACCCTGCCGCAAACCAAAGCAGGGCTCCCCTCCTAAGCGGAGGAGGTGGTTGAGGGGTGATGGCCACCGATGCGACCACCCCCTCACCCCTCCTTAACCAAGGAGGGGAGCCTGCACGCGCCAAAGTTGCCAAACTGAATAGCCCTGGTGACAGACCGGCCGTTGCGCTGCTGGCAGCCGTGGTGGTAATGGTCAGCGTGCTGGTCGCTGCCGAAGTGCCGGTCAGGTTGAGGAATGAGGGCGAAAAGGTGCATGTCGCCCCTGTGGGGCAGCCGCTCATAACTCTGAAGATGACGGTTCCGTTGAATCCGTATTCCGGAGTGACGCTGAGGGTCGTGTTTCCTGTCTGCCCGGGCGCCGCAATGGTCACCTGAGATGGGCTTGCCGACAGGCTGAAGTCTATCACGGTGAGCGTAACCTGAGGCGAACTCGAGCCCGCGTAATTGCTGTCACCGCTATACTGCGCGATAACGTTCGTGGGGCCCGGAGGCAAAGCAAGGTACAAACCCGTGTACGCTGAGGCATACGGATAATACGGAAGGGCAGGCGCACTGCCTGTGACTGTGGCCGTGCCGAGCGAGACGCCGTTGCTCATGAATTGCACCGTACCCGTTGGCCCCGCGCCCTTGCTTTGGGTGCTGATATATACGGCGACAGGGAAGGGCGACCCCACGTTGGCCAAAGGGGGAATAATTGCGCTCGTGGTTGGGGCTTGGGTAATGGTGATCGGGAGGGGGGAAGACGTGCTCCCCGTGTAGCTATTGTCCCCAGCGTAGGTGGCCACGGAATTGTACGTCCCCGGAGGTTGCTGGATAGGCTGATCCTCCGCGTAGCCTTGGCTATTCAAGACATAGCTTCCGGGAACTGTGCCGGAAGGCGGATTCTGCTCGGTGGGCGCCGGCGTCACCGTCAACGCTCCAGTCGGACAGGGATAAGAGATTAAGCCTGTGGTGGGCGAAGCGCAGAGTTGGCCGCTGCTGTTGGTCACATCCGTGCGCAAATAGTAGGCAGATCCGTAGGGGAGAGTTGTGACGTTATAGACCGGGGGTGAAGTCGCACTAAGCGTCACCAGGCGTACTTGCGTCAAGCTACTTTCCTTGCTCACGGTGACGGGGATTCCCGGCGTCGAATCGCTGGCGCCATAGGTCCCGTTGCCCGCGTAATGAGCAGTGACGTTGTACGAGCCACCGGGGAGCATATTGGTCGAGCTGGAAACGCTGCCACCGCTCAGCGTAAACGGCCCGATGCCGGTGACGTTGCTCGAGCTGCTGCCGGCTTGCGCGATGAGTGAAACATCGCCCGTGGGCGTCCCGCTGCCGGAGGTCACATTGATGGTGAAATCGATCGGCTGGCCGTGCGTGAGCGTGATGGGATTGGTGACGGGGTTGGTGGAGAGCGCTAGAGTGGTTGTCGAAGGTGCAAAGTTCGAGGTCCAGTTGTTAACCAAATTCGCGACATTGACGGAGCCCAGCCCCGTGGCCATATCATAGCCGGAACCGGCTGCGTAGGCGGCTGAAGCTGGATTGCCGGAAACCATAATGCCGTACTGGCCGGAAGCACTATTGGTATTGTTACAGTTCGGCGAGCCCCCTTGGCAGATCACGGAGTTGGTGCCTGTTGTGATGTCGTAAAAAACGCAAGACGCATTGCTGCCCGCAGCGGGGCCGGAAACGCAGGTGTTCCCACCCTGTGCGGCGAGTGGGTAGAGGACGTAGTTGGCATTCCCCTGGCGGCCATGAGCCTGGTTGACCAATGCCATGATCCCGGCAAAGGCCTGCGCTGATGCCGATGTCCCTCCCACGCCCTGAAAGTCCATGTAGGGGGAGTTCAAATTGCAAGAGGGGCTGCTGCCCCCTCCAGTGTAGATGGCATCCGTCTGGCATATCACGTAAAAACTGCCATTAAAGCCGTTACCCGCAAATAGCGACACGTCGGGTACGTCGCGTGCGCCGTCAGAGGGCACCCCTGTGCCGCTCTGCCAGGCAGGTTTGGAGGAATTCCCACTGCAAGTGACGTTGGGGAAGGCGCCCGATGGATTAATGCAACTGCTGGGCCCGCCACCGCCGGCGACCAAGTCGTAACCCTCCTCGAAGATCGAGTATTCGAGGGGAGGAGTGCAGGCGGTGAGAGTTCCGGTGGACGCGCAGCCATCATCCCAAGGCATTTCCGGAATATAAGACAGGGCAGAGTTCTGATTGGGAGAAGAATTGGTTTGGCTCCAATAAGTGGAAAAGGAGGAGGTGTCATTGAAGTCCGTTCCACCCACGGCCAAGTTGTAGGGGGTGGAAGCGAGACCGCTCACGGCCAAGCCGCATTGTGCGGCCAATTCGCCTTGGGTCGTGCTGTCGCATCCCGCGGAACCGGAATCTCCTGCGGCGACCACCACCGTTATGCCTTGCGCGGCGGCCTGCTCCCAGAGTGTGCTGTGAAACGCATTGCCGCCGGCTCCCAACTGCGCTTCGCACGCGCCGTAGCTGATGCTCATCACCGGCGCAAGATTGTTATCAATAATGTAGAGCGCTGAAAGGTCGATTCCGGGGGTCGCCTCGGTGGTTTCCGAGACCACCAGATCTATGGTTGCGCCCTTGGCGACTGCCCCCGACCACTCGACGTCGAGGTCAGCCTCTGTTTCCTCGTCCGTGACCCCCGGGTCAGGCCCATTCAAAATGATGTTGGGCGCGCTTGGCTGAAGGCCGTACATGGTTCGGAAGTCCGCCACGTCCTGGGGATTGATATTGGTTTCGCCCACCACGGCGATGGTCTGCCCTGTACCGTCTGTGCACTTAGCCCAGAGCGGCCCCACATTGTAGATCGTGGCGAAATCTGTGGGGCCCACGGCATACCAGTTTCTGCTATACCCACCGAAACCTATAACCGGATAAGTGAACAGAGGGTGTACCTCTCCCGTCAACTTTGCCCGCGAGAAGGTGCCAAAGTTCTTAACCAAAGGCGCTCTGGGGAAATTGTTGAGCGATGCGAAGCCTGCCACCACCGGGGCAAGCGCGGCGGGGATTTGCGGGTCGCGCGTGTTGGCCCAGTGGTCCGCGCCGTTCACACGAAATCGGTGAATCTCTGTACCCAGGACTCGCCGTACCAACCCCGCCGTGCCGGAAAACTCGATGACGGTGCGGCCTGCCGAAATCTTCGCCACCTCGAAGCCCTGCGTGGT
>Ga0187784_10000786_pt1 | contig 24240 bp, 23 predicted proteins | sample 1015_SJ02_MP15_2_FD_132964 | JGI IMG/M metagenome (GOLD analysis project Ga0187784, IMG submission 132964) | Tropical peat soil microbial communities from peatlands in Department of Meta, Colombia - 1015_SJ02_MP15_20_MG | ecosystem: Environmental > Terrestrial > Soil > Wetlands > Peat | place... | reverse complement strand
ATTTCGCCATTCAACTCACAATGGATACCCCCGAGACTGGCGGACTCTCCGGTGCCACTTTGGATGAGGCAAAATCATGGGGGAAAATAGGTGAGCACGCAGATACGGTAACAGTGTATTCAGACGCGACTATCACGCTGCCGATCTTAGTAGCCGCTACATTGTGAATACCTCCGTCTCGATTTTGAAAAGCTAGAAGCGTCTGCCTGAAACTCGATCTAAGTCAAAGCTCGCTGTTTTCGCGATTGCCATCACGGCAAATGTTCCCGCCTGTATGGGATCGGTGACGACTAAGTCCGCTATTTCCGGCACGGACCCCGCCATGTTCAGGGCAATTACCTTAAAACCCTCTTTTTGTAGCTTCTTGACCTCGTGAGCGATTTTTCCTCCCATAAGCGAGCCTGCTAGCACTAATATGCTTGCGCGATGTGTTCTGGACACTGCGCTTACTGCTTTGGCGATATTATCTTCGTCAACTATTGGCAGTGTGTCTATGCTAATTCGCTCTCCGCGTATGTTATGTCTATCGGCTTCCGTAATCGCTCCGAGGGCTACTTGCGCGACCTGAGCTCCACCGCCGATTATAATGATTCTGGAGCCCCAAATCTTCTCGAAAGGCTCGTGAAAAGAAACGCTGTCGACCTCAGAGATGGCCTTAAGCTTTTTAGCCATGTCGAACACGCTTGAGACGTTCGCGATCTCCATATAGATTGCAGCCAAGCCCTGGTTCTTCCCCTTCGTAAGAATGAACTGCTGCGTATACCGTATATTACCTTCAAAACGGGCAACTGCGGCGGCCACATCTCTCAAAACGCCGGGCTTGTCTTCGCATATTACATTTATCGCTGTTGGGTTCTCCATCGCGGTCAGCTCCGGGTACCAGATCTGCGAAAGATATGTTGAGGGTCTATGATACCTTCTTCGGTTACTATTCCGGTGATGAATTCGACGGGCGTGGCATCAAACGCAGGGTTTTCGATTTGCACAGCGCTAGGGGCAATTTGTTGCCCACCACAGAATCTGAGTTCTTTAGCGTCCCGCTCTTCAATATTAACGACGGAGCTTTCATAATCGAAGGTTGATAACGGCGCGGCGACGTGGAATGGTATGCTGTGATTCTTGGCACATATCGCGAGCATGTACGTTCCTACTTTGTTGTAAACTTCCGATCTAGTGATCCGGTCTGCCCCAACTATTACGTGATCGATTTTTCCTTGTCTCATTATCCAAGCCGCCATGTTGTCGGCGATTAAGGTAGTTGGAATGTTGTCTTCGAGCAACTCAAACGCTGTTATGCGGCTGCCCTGGTTGAGTGGCCTTGTCTCACACGCATATACAGCTATCCGCTTTCCTTCCTGGACTGCCGAGCGAATGATTCCTAGCGCAGTTCCCCACCCTACGGTGGCCAGCCTTCCAGCATTGCAGTACGTCATGACGACGTCACCATCTTTCAGCAAAGACGCGCCCACGTCGCTTAAAGCCTTATTGGTGATTACATCTTCTTCTGCTAGGCGTATCGCTTCGTCCAGCGCCGTTTCTCGGACTTCGTCAGATGTGATGCACGGCTCTATCGCTTTCAGAACGCGATCAACTCCATAAAACAGATTGACGGCAGTTGGTCTTGTTCCTAGAATCGACCTTGCTGCTGCATTTACGTGGGATTTTAATTTGGATACATTACGGGCAGTCGAGTTGTGCGCTGCAAGAGCAATGCCGTAGGCGCCAGCCGCTCCGAGAGCCGGGGCTCCGCGCACTTTTAATTTAGTTATGGCGCTAATGAGCTGATTGATTGTTGTAATTTTGACGAGCTTATATGCGACGGGAAGCTTCGTTTGGTCGACTAACATAATGGCGCCACCGTCCCAAAAAATCGTTAGTTTGTCGGCAAACTCTCGGCCCATATTCTTTACTTGGAACGCAAGTTTACAAGCTTAACGGTGGCTTACTATTCCGAAGCTCGTGTCAAAGCCTTAAACGACCGAGCGAATCGTTTTTGCCTCTCCAAAACAGAATCTTCGTGAGAGTCTTGCATCAAGCCTCATGCCCGAACATCTAGCGAAAAATGAAGAGTTTCTTTTTTTGTACAATTTATTATCCTATGACAACCATTAAATAATAGGCGTGGTTAACTGTCTGCGGAAATCATCATGCTTGCAGATGATCTCATTCGGGCAACGTTTTCATCCGACGAGGAACTTAAGAGTACCCTTTTGCAAGCAATAAAACAACTAGGATATACGGTTACTAAGTTTGCTGACACCTCAGGCGTATCATCAAGTACGCTTTATAAAATTATTTCAGGAGAACGTGAACCAAATCTCAAAACACTAAGAGAGATCGTGCGAGCAGTTAGACGGCTCGAAGGAGCCTCAAAAAGGGGCGATCTTATTGCCGTCGTTGCTGCAAGGCCTGTGCTTGACAAGATAACAGAAAGGTCCATGATAATAGAAGGAAAAGAAATCGTAATTAGAGAATATCCAGCAACGTCAATTGAAGAAGCTTTGATAGCAGCAATCCTCGCTGAGCGTGACGGCGCGCTCGCATTAGTTTGTGCCCCAATCGTGAGTCCCACAGTTGAAAGAATCTTGCACATCCCTGTCGCATCTATCATGCCGCAGAATAGCCTGGTCGAAGCGATCAGACTCGCAGCACGCAAAATCGGCTGACCATTGTAACGTTGTTACTGTGTTAATCGGCAAGTAGCGTGTTTCTTGGAGGTGCAAACCCAATCTGAGCGTCTTCGAGGCCAAAAGTATGTGATCGGATTCGGCACTCTTGATCGCTGACCAAATTCTTTGGATTCGCGCGCTATGCAATCTGCCCGCAACGAAGTAAATGCGGTTGCGATTTGCAGGAACAGTTTCAAATCAAGTACGTCGCGATATCGCTGTCGATAATGCTCTCGCAGTAGCTGCACCGGAGGACAAGTGAATCAAGAACTCGAAACTTAGAATAGATCGGCTCGGCGCTATTTGAAATGCAATTTAGATTCGGGCAGCGAACGACGTGGGTTATCAAATCCGGCAAGACGACTGATTTCTTTTGCACCACTTCGTAGTCCCTTATAATGTTGATCGTCGCTTGTGGAGCTATAAGTGCAATTTTGTCTACTTCTGCTGGGATTAGCTCCCGGTCTTCGATCTTGACAATATCTTTTTGTCCGAATGCCAGTCTCTTACTTGGCACATTCATCACGACGCTAACGATAGCGGTTGTTATTCCAGTTATGCCGAGTATTCTGAGCACGTTAAGAGCATTTCCGGCGGTGATATGGTCTATAACAGAACCGTTTCGAATCGATCGGACTCTCAGCTGTTCCTTGTCTTTGTCTGGAATCATGTCGCACCGTTCAAGAGTATCGCAAGCAGCGCCATTCTCACCGGTATACCATAGAATGCTTGTTTGAAGTACTTCGCGTGTTTCGTTTGATCAACTTCTTGCGCTATTTCATCTACGCGCGGTAGCGGATGCATGATAATCAGATTATCGCGCACGCCAACTAAAACTGACAGCGTTATCCTATAACTCTTCGCGACGCGCAAATATTCGTTTGGATCAGGAAATCGTTCTTTTTGTATTCGCGTAACATAGAGCACATCCACGTCCCGAATGACCTCATCGATGTCATCGGTTAATCTGACGGAATCTAGCGTATTAACGATGTGCTTGGGCATTTGGAGTCCCTCTGGTGCTACGAGCGTGATGTTCGCATCGTACATATTCAAGGCATAGACCAGGGAATGGGCAGTTCGTCCGTATTTAAGATCTCCTAGCAAAGCTACGTCGAGGTCGTGTAAATGACTCTCCTTTCTTATCGTATACAGATCGAGAAGAGTTTGAGTGGGGTGGTGACCAGCTCCATCGCCTCCGTTAATGATAGGCACGCTTGATATCTCACTAGCCATTCGCGCTGCTCCTTCTCTCGGATGTCGTAGAACGATCGCATCTGTGTATTCACCCACGACTTTTATCGTGTCAGCAAGGCTTTCACCTTTTAGCACAGAGCTGTCTTCTGACGCTAAGCTTAAAGTAGAGCCGCCGAGTCGCTTCATGGCTGAGTCGAACGAAAGCTGCGTTCTAGTGCTAGGTTCGAAAAAAAGCAGGGCCAATATCCGACTTTGGAGCAGTCGCACGCCGGCTTTTGCGCACGGCATCATTTTTTCGGCGTAGTCCAGCACAAAGTCCACATCATCACGCGTTAAATCTCGCATTGAAACGATGTGTTTTTGCTTGAACATCCTATTAGTATTGTTAACTGAAGCTCTTATAGTTTGTCGAGTGTTATCCGCCTACAACGCCCATGCCGGTGTTGCGCTATCACGCATGCGTCACAGGCGCTTGACCACAGCCTCTACTTCCCGTCTGTAAGCATCTTGAGCATAGCCACGTATGCAAGCTAGGGCCATGGCCCCGCCTGCGCCTACACCTTCTTTCACCTCTCCTCGCTCATATTTCTGAAGTGCATCAACCGAGCTTTTTGAGAAGCCTGGATCGGCGCTAAACGCATCCACGTCCAACGCCTTAACTAACTTTAAAAACCGGGCCGAACGATCGTCAAAGACGTACTTTGTCGTAGCTATTACAGGGTCGGCGGAAACGTTGAGTGCACGCAAGGCGGCTGTGACTGCACCCATTTGTGTTCCACCTGCTAAGATAACTTCTTTTCCGGAGCGGAGGAAACTCTCTGAGAGTCCCATGGCACACGGCATCATCGGATCACCAAATAGTTCAATAGCTCGCATGGGATCGTTTCGCAAGTTTCCTGGACTAATGGAAGCGCGGCGCATCGCCTGTCTTGCGACTTTTTCTTTCAAAGCGATCGGATTCGTCGCGAAGCTGCTGCTCACGTTAGCAGTGAAGCCGAGCGCATGCAGCACGCAAAGTGCGGTGGTTGTGCCTCCCGGAATAGTCTCTCCTATTACTGCTAAGTCGCAGTCACAGCACGAAGCGAGCTTTCCAGCAGCCTTTTTGATTGAGTAAGCGTCGGGCACTGCCGGCGCGAATCGGATGTCGCTGCCGTGTTTCGTTCGCAAGTCGTAGTAGGGGACTCCGGGCACAACCTTCAAGCCTGAGTTTATCAGAATACGTGCACTTTTTGATAAATTGAGGCCGGCACGTGTGAGAGCGGCAGGAGTGACAGCTCCTGACGGCGCATCAGGCATTATTCCAATCGTTTTCAGTTTTCCGTTGTAGACAATTTCAGCGTCAGCAGCCGGCGTGTATTGTATGTAATCTTCGGTTCCAGCACCTGATATGCCGGGAATCGTCGCAATATCTGAATTAGCGAGAATCAGCATGAAAAGTGGGCGCTCAACGCTGCTATACCTGCTCTTAATGTCTAAAGGTAGCCCTGAACCGTTGTAGCAGTTAGTTACCCACATGACAGCTAATTCTGTGTTGCTTTTTTTGAGTCAGCGCGACCATTTTTTATTGAAGCCGGGGGAGAGTGAGCGCTCCATAAGGCATTACTGTGATTCGGGCATCCGGCCCGTACTTTCGTGCCGTTTCTCGCAGAGCATCGTCCAAATCTCTAGCGCAAAGTAAAAATGCGCGCTCCACAATCTCCTCTTCAAGCTCAGAAACGAGATAAACATCGGCTTTTTGAGTGAGCTTGGCCAGAATTCCGGCCTTGTGTCCGCCAATTTCGAATGCGTAGTCGAGCCTGTCAACAAGCTCTTGTTTGTCGTGAGCTTCGTTAATCCATTGTTCAAACACTCTTTCACCCAATCCTTCTCGACACTCGGCCGCCAGCACTATGGCGCCACCGTCCTTCATCGCATATTTCGCATTGTCAAGCGCTTTCTGCGCTTGAAAGAGGTTTATGTCTTTAGGTGCACCCCCAGCTGAAACGAGCACGACATCTGCTAGTTCGGTAATCGGAATTATGTACATCGAATCAACGACTTTGACGCCTTCGCGGTGCGCTGCAATAGGATCACCTGCGACCGCTTTTACGATCTGCTTTTTTGAGTTAAGCACGACATTAAGGAGGAAGTCGCATCCGATCAACCGGCCCGCCTCCTCGAGATCTCTTCTTACAGGGCTGTCTAGCCTTCCAGCGGCCGCGTTTGGCTGTAGCATAAGTTTGTGATTTGCTTCAATAGTCTCTCGCGCGCAGATGCCAGGGAGCAGTGACTTGTATCCGCCGCTGTAGCCTGCAAAATAGTGGAGTTCAACTGCCCCCAAGCAAATTCTCACATCGGATTCGAGTGCCACGATGTTGGCACGAACGCACGTGCCTTGCGATGTTGTTCCGACAAAAGCGCAGTCATTCGCGTCGTGGCTGATGCAGTGGTAATTATCAAAAACGTCTTCGCCTACGAGCGTTTTCATCTCTCGTTTGGATAGCGTCCTGTGAATTCCGAGCGCAAACAAAATGGTCACGCAGTCTTCAGGTATCCCGCCTTTGCGCAGGTCATTTAAAACATAGGGAAGTAACTTCTCAGTCGGGGTCGGCCTCGTTGCGTCACTCACGATGATGACGGCGGTCAAGTCTTTTTTTAAGGCCTTGCGCTTTGACACGATTTCGTGAAGCAGTGGTCTCTCGATAGGATGTTGCATCGCGCGGATAATTTCGCTTTCTTCATCTCTAGCCTCGATTTCGTTTGGCTGGATTACGTGAAGGAGGTTTCTTTTGTTCAGCGTGACGGTGGTTTTTCGGTCTCCGTATTTGAGAGTCAGCCGAGATTTGGCCATACAGAGATTAATACATATTTTAGTATATCAATATGCAGCGCCGGCCAGATGCCGCTCAGAATAAGCAGAAGCAGCTTCATATAGAATTATTGCCATAAAAGAACACAGTTGCTTTATATCGCATGCGACGAAGCGGAGGAGCCTAAAGTTGTACAGATCGTATGGTGAGATGCCGAAAATCGAGCTTCCGGGCGATTTGGAGGTCAAGATCAGCGACAGCACGCTGAGAGACGGGTCCCAAATGCCGGGCATCGTTTTAAAGAAAGCACAGAAACTCAAGATATTCGAGTTCTTGCACGAAATGGGCATAGAAAAGCTCGAGTGTTTTGTTTTCAATGAGAGAGACCGCAGCTTGGCCCGCGATATGCTCGATTGCAATTATGATCATCCTGAAATCACAGGTTGGGCACGCGCCAACGTTGCCGATATCGATATGAACCTCAGCATGGATGGAATAAAAGAGGTAGGTATTCTTATGTCCATATCGGACACGCACATTTTCGACAAACTTGGCTTGAAGGATCGCGAACAGGCGCGCGACAAGTATGCGGAAGCTCTCCAATACGCCGTCGATCACGGGTTGAAGGTACGCTGTCATCTTGAGGATATTACGCGCGCCGACATTCCCAACTTCGTACTCCCGTTCGTTAAAGAACTGCTTAATATTGCCCCTAACGCGATTTTTCGAATCTGTGATACTTTGAACTACGGCATTCCGTTCGACGACACCCCACTACCGTACAGCATACCTAAGATCGTCCGTGCCTTCAAAGAGATCGGCGCCGAGAACCTCGAAATGCACGTTCACGATGACTTTGGACTCGGCGTTGCCAATACTCTGGCTGGGTACTGGCACGGAGCGAACTGGTCGAGCTTAACATTCATGGGCATAGGTGAACGGGCAGGAAATACCGAGCTTGAAAAGATTCTCACCTTTCTCTTCTGTCGCGTAAAGGGATTCGAAAAGTATAATCCTGGATCAGTTACAGAGCTCACTCGCTATCTGGAGCACGAGCTCGCTTTTAGGCTCCCGCGAAACAAAGCCATTGTTGGTGAAAACATTTTTGCTCACGAAAGCGGCATACATACTGACGGTGTGTTGAAGAACCCTTTTACGTACGAGCCGTTCCCGCCAGAGGTTGTGGGCGGACAGCGGGTGCTTCTCATTGGCGACTCCTCTGGGAGGGAAGTAGTGCGCCACAAGATGCAAGAAGTCCTGAACGAGCTTCTGGGCGTCGAAGTGAACTTGCGGAAAAACGATCGCAGGATCAAGATGATCTGCAACGACATTCACAAACTTTATGACGAGGAGGCGCGCACTTCAAGCGTTTCAGATGATGAGCTCAAGGAGTACGCGATTAAGTACTTCCTAACGAGCGAGGAAGCGTACCCGCCCTGGATTTCACACACTCGCTACGAATAAAAGCCAGGGGAGGAAGCAATACGAAGGAGTGCTGCTACCGCAGACGTGAGCGTGTCTTGTTCGGATCGGAAAGCCTAGATTTTTACTCCTGCGTCCTTGCGGGCGAAGGCATTATGGTTCACGAAGCACAGTGCGATGAGTGCGCGATCGAAACGCTGCGTGAAAGCTTCGACTGTCGGCACATGGTCCCGAAAAAGCGCTTTTTGAGCGGTGGATGCTCTCAAGAGTGCGTACGCTGTTGCAAGAGGGATCTCGTGTTAGACAAAAGCCGCAGCGCGTGCGAAGCCTGTTCAGAAAAAGAATAAGGCTTTATTCAGTTAGAGAGCTCGGCCTAGGCCCCTCTCAACTTTTTCAATGATGCAGTCGGTCATTTGACTTGTTTTAAGAGCGCCTCGGAGGTCGTATGTCGTGTTGCCTTCCGCAACGGCCTCCTGGAGGGCGTTGAATATTGTGGTGGATTCGTGTTTTAAGCCCAAGTAATCAAGCATCCACGCTCCCGCGAGTACGGTGGCGGTAGGATTCACCTTGTCAAGGTTTTGATACTTGGGGGCTGAACCGTGAGCGGGTTCGAACATGGCATAAGTGTCGCCGAAATTCGCCGAGTAGATCATTCCAATGCTGCCAACTAGTGCCGCACACTCTTCACTCAGTATGTCCATGAAGAGGTTAGTAGATAGTAATATCGATTTGTTGAATACCTGCGGATTTTTCACGAGTTGTTGCGCGACGTTGTCCACGTGGTACTCCCAGAGTCCAATATTCGAGAACTCGCTCTTTGCCTCGCGAACAGCTTGGAGAAAAGCGCCGTCAGTCTGCTTTAATATGTTGCTCTTGTGTATAGCGACGACAGTTGTCCAGCTTCGCTTGTCCGCCTCTACAAAAGCGAAGTGAGCTATTCTTCGGCTCGCAGATTTCGTGATTTTCCGCAGGGCTACGTACATGTCTTCCGAGAGCTGCACTTCACTGCCCGTGTACATGCCTTCAGTCGCTTCACGTACGCACACAAAGTCGACATCTCCAAGAGGACGAGGGGTATTCGGAAACGTCCGTATCGGGCGAACGTTTGCAAACAGGTCTTTTTCCTGCCTAATGGTGACAGCGACACTGCGCGGGGAACCAGGCCCACTGGGTGTTGTGGTCGGCCCTTTAAAACAGGCTTGAGTTGAGTTGATTACGTCCCAAGTCTCGTCAGGAATTAATGAGTTTCCTGCGTGAGAATCGTACCAATCGCTTCCCGCTTGACACGGGATCATATTTACAGGCGCTCCGGTTGCGGTGACGATTCGCATCATTGCTTTGACCAGTTCAGGTCCAACACCATCTCCTAATATAACAGCTACTTCTTGCATTACCTCACCAGAATGATTCAGTTGTCAAAAACGCTAGATTGATTATTCCGTGTATCCATCGCAGGCGTCAAGGTATTGCATTAATCCGCCTTTAGCTAACAATTCTTGCATGAACTGTGGAATGGGCTTGAAGCGATACTCGGCATTTCGATTCTCATTTCGGATCACCCCTTTACTGAAATCTACGTTAAGCATCTCCCCTCGGGTCACGTTCTTTGAGATGCTTTCGCACTCCACCAATGGAAGGCCGATATTGAAGCTATTTCGGTAGAATATGCGCGCGAAAGAGTCGGCAATGATGCAAGAGATGCCGCATGCTTTGAGAACCTGTGGCGCTTGCTCTCGTGACGAGCCACACCCGAAGTTCGCGCTAGCGATCAGAATCGGATCTTTCAAGCGCTTGCAATCATCATAAAAGTGTGTATCGAGTGATTCAAACGTGTGCCGAGCGAGCTTATTCAAGTCGAGCTCATCATATTTGTATTTGCCAGCAATAATCTCATCCGTATTCGTGTCACTGGGAAATATCCGGACAACTTTTCCCTCAATGTTCATGTTTCCCTCTATAGAGAACAGCTTCAACTCTTCAAACCTCGCGGATCTGTGATCTTCCCTTCGATTGCACTTGCTGCCGCTGTTGATGGACTCGATAGGTAAATGAATGAAGTGTCGTTACCCATCCTGCCTTTGAAGTTTCTATTTTGTGTGGAAAGGGCAACTTCTCCATCTCCCAAGGCGACCGTCCTTCCTATGCAAAAACCACATCCAGGGGGACCTATCGAGGCGCCCGCCTTCAGAAGCGTTTCTAAGATCCCTTCTTTAAGAGCTTTTAGAAGGACATCGCGGCTTGCCGGGTAAACCACTAGTCGCGCTTTGCTCCGATGTCCGTCTAGAATGCGTGCCGCGGCGCGGAGATCTTCAATCCGCCCGTTTGTGCACGAGCCAATGCACACTTGGTCTAACTCCTGACCTTCAAGCTCTGTAACCGGAACGGCGTTATCGACTTTGTGGGGTTTAGCGATCATCGGAACGACAGTCTCGGCGCAAATATGGATCTCACGAATATAAATGGCGTCTTCATCGGCGTATAAGGGCGTAAACTCGTTGCTGCGCCCGTACTGCTGCAGATACGCTTCAGCCTTTTCATCTGCTGCGCACATTCCCACCTTTGCGCCAGCTTCAATCGCCATGTTTGACAACGTAGCGCGGGATTCAACGCTCATTGCTTCAACAGTGTCGCCGTAAAATTCAAGAGCCTTATAAGTGGCCCCATCGGCTGTTATTCGTGAAAGCAGTTCTAAGAATACGTCCTTCGAGTGAACGCTTTTCGGCAATTTTCCGGAAACCTCTACGTGTACCGTTTCTGGCACTTTCAGCCACGTTTTTCCGTAGGCCATGATCGCAGCCACGTCAGTCGAACCCATTCCGGTGGCGAAAGCCCCGAGTGCCCCGTGCGTGCAAGTGTGACTGTCCGCGCCTACAATTATCTTATAAGGCGACGCGTACCGTTCGAGGACAATTTGATGGCAAATCCCATCACCATTTTCATAAAAATCCATACTGTACGTGTGGGCAAACTGTCGCATAAGCGTCTGGACGTTCGACACTTTCTCCGATGGAGAAGGTGATGCGTGATCGCAAAATGCTACGACGCTTCCTGGGAACTTCACTGAGTGTCCGCCCAGTTCCTGGATCGCAAGGGGCAGTGTGCCATCGTGGGCGAAGACCAAATCAACCGGGACTGTGACGATATCGCCACTTGCGGCATCAACCCCGCTGCGCTTTGATAGAATCTTCTCTGATATTGTTTTCAATGAATGACCTCGTCTGATTAGCGCTATCCTTCAAAAAGCGGTTTCTGAAGTCGCACAAAATCCTTGAGTAACGCCGTACTCTAAGTAGTGGTTACGCTGAGTTAGCTATTATCTTTTCCGGTGCCCGCTGCTTGTCTTCTATTGCCTGTGCTGCGTTATTGCTTTGCCTGAATCTTACGACGAGCAAAAGAAATGCGGCTGCCATATAAGCAACACCGGCGAAGCGATGCTATCGTTCGCTGGTGTTATTGTCTTCGAATGGACCCCAAAACAGAATCTAGTAAAGCAAGCACAACGCTCCAAGGAAGTCAGCTTAAGAAGTATTTGCCGCAAACCTCTTAAGGTTCATTCGATAGTTTTCTGCTAGCATAGTCGAGTAAGCCATATCTTTGGACTGCTCGGCTGACAAAAATGGAGATCCTGCAATTTGTCAAATCATCCATTCGTGAGGCGCGTGCTTGAACATCTCTCTGAGTAACAAGCTGGAAAGTACGACGGATTCAAACGAAGATAGCGATTTTGCTTTAGACCGCTAAATGAAACTTGTGCTTTGTCGCGAGCAAAATATCGAAGGATCAAAAAAGCTTTTCGATTTTATCCGACGCTTCCGCTTTTTTCTTATTCTTCTTAGGGCTGTAGCTACGTTGAAGAAGAAAAAAGAGCGAAATTTTGAGGGACTTGTTAAAGGAACCTTTGACAATCATAATCACAAAATTATTATAGATAATGTGACCGCCTCAAGACGTAGAGCGCAATAGGTATGCCGAGGGCCGCACCAAGACCCTGCGATATAGTCGTCGCATATGCGGCACCTAAAGCGCCCATGGCCGGTATCAAAATCAAGTTCAGCCCAACGTTCACCGCCGTTAAATAGGCCGCATTCAGCACGTGTACCTTCTGATTGTTCGTTGCGTCCAGCAAGAGGCCGGTTGGGACAGTTACCAAGTCCATGGCAAATCCAATGATAAGGATATTGATAAACACGATAGACTCAGCGAATTTCGGGCCGAACGCCAAGATCATTAGTTCTCCCCCGAATGCGTACGTTACTCCGAGTATGACTAGCGCTGCTGCACCGAAGTAGCCCAGGTACTTCGACAGCTCTTTTTTGGAGATCCTCCTCTCGTGCACCGTTCTTGAGACAATGGGAAAGAATGCGCCTGTGAGCGCTAAAACAGCCATGTCTCCTATATTTACGTAGCTGACTGCTGGGGTGTACAGCCCGACCTGCGTCATGTTGGACAACAGTGAAAGCATAATGGTGTCCACTCCTTGCCAGATTGTCCCAAGCAGCCCGGCAACGCCAAACCACACAGCAGGCATTAGTATAGCAAAATCTAATACGGGCCTAAAGTTCAGCTTGTAGTAGTGAATTCGCCGGCTGATGACGAAACTGAGCATCAGGCTGACAAAAGCGGCGATAATGATCGCCAGTATGACGCCTGGTACGCCAAGTCCTGCGATCAGAAAGAAGAACGCGAGCGAGGCAAAGGTAATGCGTTCAGCGATCTGAATGATCGAGATATACTTCATGTCTTGGTAAATGTTGAAAACAGCGCTGAACATACTTCCGATGCCGCCCATCACGAGCGTAACAGACATTAACACGATCAGAGCCTTCACCTCTAACGTGTAAGGCGTGAAAATATCGAATACGATCACAGCCAGCATCGTTGCGACTGACATGAAAAACTTAAGTCCCATCGAGCTAAAAATCAAGTGGTGCGTGTCTTCAGGTTTTTTTGCTCCTTCCCGGATTATCACCGTGTTGATCCCGAAATCCGTGAAGATGCCAAATAATGTGACGAACGAGATCACCGTAATATAAGAGCCAAAGTCTGAGACAGACAGCACTCGCGCGATGTAAACTGTGATGACAAACGAGATTACTGAAGAGATCGCATTTCCACCAAACAAAAGTACGCTGTTTTTTATGCCGCGTACTAACGACCCGTACCTTAGCTTTGCTGTTTTTTCGTCATTAGCTGGTACCATCTCTTATGCTCACGTTTTCTAGCATACCAAAACATCAGCCCACAAAAATTGAAGGATTTGGCAGAGCTCGAAATCATTAGGCGCCAACGAGGCTTTCGTAGATTCCTTCAAGCCTATTGACCACTGCGCTCCACGTGAATTGTTCAATTACCTTCGCCCTGCCTTGAATGCTCTTCTCTCGTTCCCGTGCCTCATTGTCAAGAATATCAATGATATTTTCGGCAAGAGCTCGTGTATCCCCATATTTAAATATTCTGCCGATATCACCCACGACATCGGGAATCCCTCCAACGTCTGAAGCAACGATTGGGGTACCACACGCCATTGCCTCTAGCAAAACGATGCCAAAAGCCTCCCACTCACTCGGCAGAACGAAGACGTTGGCAGCAGCGTACCCTGACTTAAAAAGCTCGTAACTGTCTATATGGCCAGTGAACACAAAGTAATCATCTAGATTGTTTGCCCAGATCTTCTTTTTCAACTTTTTTAATACGCCCCAGTCTTCCCCTACTATGACAAATTTTGTTTTAGGGTACCTCGCAACGACGGCATACGACGCGTCGATCAGATGTTCGAGTCCCTTGTTATCTGCTAATCTTCCAGTATATAGCACCATCTTGTCATCGCTTTCCATCTTGTAGCGCTTTCGGAAAGCTCCACCGTCGGGAATAGGGGTCCAATCTTCTATATCTAGTCCATTTGGAACGGTTACGCACTTCGTTAAGGGCGCAAATCGTCCGATGAAAGGCTTTTCACTGTCCGTTACAACCAGTACCTTATCGACCATTCTGTAGATGCGACGCGCAAAAAGGAGGTCGTCGAGTCCCATGAACAATCGTGCCGCCGGTGATTCCAGGCTGGACGGCGGATGGAAGTGGGGGGTGACCACTAGTGGCATCTGGTATCGTCCTTGTCGACGGCCTCGTTTCAATTTCGCCGCAGCACACGCAAAAATCTGGTAATAGCGGTGCGAATGGGCGTGCACGACATCATGATTAGCAGCAAAAATAGTCTTTATCAAGCCAGGAATAGTTGGGTACGCTGCGTAAGGTAACGGATATCGTTTAACAGGCAGCCGCACTACGCGTACGCCGTTAACGTAACTTTCTGCCGCGTAGTCTTCAAAACATTGCCACGGCACCTGTGTTTTCAGGTTTGTTGTATACACGGTTACGTCGTGACCTCGTTGCACCAGCCGCTCTGAAATCTTTTGTATGTGGGTTTCCACGCCGCCGGGAGCGAGATATCTGATGCAAACTTGCGCTATTTTCAATGTCATCAACTATTCTTTCAGCGTCTTACACGGAGAAGGCGCCCTTTATTTGACGTAATACAACATTACCAAGCTATTTATTTGTAATATGACGAACAGATGGTTGCTCAAAGCCTTAGTGTGCACCGTCCACATGAATTGAGCAAAGTGGATTGATTGACGCGCAAGAAATGAGAGCTAATTTCCGAATGAAACATCAGGAAAGCGTAGGTGCGGCCTTATTTAAAAGCGATTTTAAGTCGTAATTTGTAATAGCATTCCGGAATTATGAAAGTAACTTTTATAGCTCCTTTTCCGCAAAAAAAAGATGGTATACCACGGGTCGCCGAGGAATTGCTCAAAAGAGTATCTGAGGCAAGCGAAGTAGACGCAGTTTCAGTCCTCGCTCGTCAAGGCATAGACTTCGTCACTCCTGCTCTACTCGTTAATCAAAAAGTCTCACTTTTTACAATAGCGCGTTTTATTACGCCTCAGACTATGGTGAAACTCATACGATTGTATAAGGAAAGTGACGTGGTGCTGTTCTTGGCTCCACCGTGGGATGTGCTGGACCCCTTGGAGGCTTTGTATTTTTTTCTGCTGCTCATCAAGTACGGCTTTCTGCCCAAGTCAAAATGGGTTCAAGTAGTGCACGATTTCATTCCTTACATTTTTTCTGAGGATGGAATCCAGGGCAGGCGGACGATAAAGCTCTTCAACACGTTTCAAAAGCACTTCAGCGACGTACCTGGAAAATACGTCGCGGTCTCCCAATCAACGAAGAAGGACGCGATGCGTTTTTGGGGTCTGAGCGCGGACAGAGTTGTGGTGATTCACCACGGTCCGTTCATCACTCCAAAACCTCCTCGCCATGATTTCGGAAGCAATAAGATCCTGATCGTGTCTGATATTTCCCCGCGGAAAAATCATCTGCGCCTGATAAAGGCATTTGAGCTCGTCCAAGAACAATCTCAAAATCCTCTGGAGTTGGTTATCGCGGGATATATGAGAACTGCTATTCCCGAACTGGAGACTATCCTTCAAAATCTCCAAATGCGAAATCAAGACAGCAAAATCACGTTTGCAGGCTACTTGCCAGACGCTGACATATTGGCCCTGTATGAGCAGGCTGACGTCTTCGTTTATCCTTCTCTTTATGAAGGATTTGGGCTTCCTGTGCTGGAAGCGATGGCGTGCGGGTGCCCGGTTATTGCCTCGAACGTGTCTTCGCTGCCAGAAGTTGTCGGAGACGCAGCTCTCCTCGTTGATCCCTATGACGTCGGAGCCCTAGCGTACGCAATGCTCACAGTGCTCGAAGACGATGACTTGAAAAGGGAAATGAGTAGAAAAGGCGTAGCACAGGCACGGAAGTTTTCGTGGGAAAAGGCTGGTGAGGAATTGTTGGCTGTCTGCCGTGAAGTAGCAGAAAAAGCGGGTTAGGGCACAACTTAAAACGCGAAATGTGCGTCGTTTAGGCGTACACGCGATAAGCGCGAAGGCTGAGCTCGGCAGGCAAAAAAGTGTGTTACGTCACAGGTCCACGCCACGAGCTTCGAAAGCGCTCTTAAGTATAGACACAATCTGCTGCCCCGAGTTACCATTACCAAATGGGTTATTCCAGTTTCGCGGCTTGTTTAGTATCGCTCTTGCCCCTCTCACAATCTTATCAGCATTAGCACCAACCACCACATTGCTATGGACTGCTGCCGTCTCAGGCCTTTCGGTGTTGTCTCTAACCGTTATGCATGGGACTTTTAGAATGCATGCCTCTTCTTGTACACCTCCAGAGTCGGTTACAACGAGGTTAGCATTTGCCTCCAGTAGCAAGAACTCGAGAAAACCAATCGGAGGAATCGATATGATGCCGTCCAAGGGTAGATCGAACTCTGCAACGCGCCGCTTAGTTCGTGGATGCATCGGGAATATCATTGGCGTGTCGAATTCACCGTGCAACGCTTTTAGTCCTTTCAAAATCCCGTTAAGGCGTGCTTTGCTGTCGACGTTCTCTCGCCTATGCGCGGTTACTAGAAAGTAGTTTCTTTTATCAATGTTCAGCTCTTCGAGAATAAGGGTTCTTTTTTGTGCGAGTTTGAGGTTCTGGTGGACTGCGTCCACGATCGTGTTACCCGTTACAGATATCTTTTTTGGACGAATTCCTTCAGCCAAGAGATTCGCTTCTGCGTTCGCCGTTGGGGCAAACAGGAAATCGGAGATATGATCAGTGAGCACACGGTTTATTTCTTCTGGCATCAACCTATCATAGCTTCGTAGGCCCGCTTCTACGTGCCCCACTTCGACGTGCATCTTCGCCGCTGCAAATGCGCTTGCAAAAACGGAATTCGTGTCTCCTTCCACTAATACTACGTCTGGCTGCTCTTTGGTCAATACCTTTTCAACGCCAATCAGGATCTTGCCTATTTGTTCTGCGTCCGTGCCGGATCCCGCCCTGAGCGCGTAATCTGCGTCCCGGAGCTCTAGTTCTTCAAAAAAAAGCTTATCCATTTCGTACGAATAGTGTTGCCCGGTGTGTATGATCAACTGATCTATTGACTGTTTTTCACATTCGCGGATCAACGGGGCCATCTTGATTATTTCAGGCCGAGTCCCAACGACCAATGCTAACCTGGATATTATCAGCACACCCTTCGTCTGAAAACTGCGCGAGTTCTCTCGTTTTGTCTATTTTTGTACGAATATTTCTCAGTTATGGACCGAACTTCTAGATAATGTTTTTTTGGGAACTAGCTTCGGATGCAGCGGCCTAGGACGTTGCACAGGCGGTTTAGCGCGAATCTCGCGCTGAAAGTCGAAGACATACTAAGATTACAGGCTCGAAAAATATCCCGGCAACGCAGATTGGATTAGCGACGTTGTTGGCTAGCCAACGCCATTCCTAAAAAGCATCGCTTAGGATAAAAATAGGTTAAAAAATGAATGCGAGCTGCTTTTGCGGCTAGGTCGCCGCTGACGCGTTTTGCTGTCTGCAGCGCTGCTGGCCTTTGCAGAATGATTTGTTGAGAGGTGCCTGGCATGCGTTTGTGCGTGGCCCTTAGGCTTGCTTCTCCTTAAATGTAAACTACCTGAACTTTTGGGTGTTGCCTGCGAAGCTCTTCGCAGAGCCTGCTGAAACGACCCTCGGTACCTGGGAACGGGTCTACCAAGATGACGTCGGCTTCGGAATCTTGAATATTGAACTCGTGAAAATCACCGTGGAAGAGCTCTATGACGCCGTTATCAGTTCGAGCTGCACAGAATAGTTTGGGGGCATCGTCGGATTCTCTTTTGGTCATTGACGCGCGTTTTATCGTTCGTATCCCGAGGATTGTTTTGTTTACTACCAAGTTGAGATACGCATTCTCTACGGCTGGCAGCCATGCGTCATTTAGAATTACTTTTCGAGCGCCCATTAGAACAGTCATAAGACCGAGCGTACCGGGCCCTGCGAGTGCGTCAAACACGACGCGGCCAGACAAAGGAAGTACTCCTAGTTTTGCCATCTTGACCGCGTTGTCGTGTTCTATGTGAATTTTTGATTGGCTCTTGTATATTAAGATCCGCCCATAAGCTGAGGTGACTAGGTCGGCTCGTATATCGCAACCCGCCAAGAGACGGCACGTGTGAGGCTCGGCTTGGCTGTAAGGCAGACCGATTACTCGCTTTGCATCTCCAAAGATCACTCCTGCGACTTCAGGTACGTCCCGGAGAATTCTGTGGCTTGCATCCGCGATAAGTCTTTGATTGGTCATGAGAAGCAGGTTATGGTATCCGATATGTGGCGGAGCGTAAGTAGGGACACTAGGTGACAAGAGCGGAGTACCTACTTCTCGAAGCGACAGGGCTGGTCGATCTTTACGCCGAACCGACGTGGCGAGTATGTGTGCCATCACGGCATCGAGAGGTCTTCTTCCACAGTTTGTGCAGGTCAAATCGCCAAAATTGATATCCGATAGATCGATTTCGACTGTTTTCTGAAGAACCAAATCGTGACATCCCTGACACTTAATGTACATGGTGGGGGCAGTTTGTAGGACCTGCTCGGCAGAAATCACGCAAGACAGGCTGCCGCAACTTGGGCAACGAAATCTCATCGAATTTGTATTATTCTCTGTGTTATATAATGCTGCATCTTGAACAGCTCAACCGTCGGGCCAAATTTGTTACACGCCATTCGAAAACAGTATCTTTGCGAACCTACAAAGCGCGGAAAGCTCCGGCGGCCGAAAGCCCTAATACAAGACGAGTTTAATGCACAGACCTCGCTGAACAAGGGTTCATGGAAAAGCCTTTTAAAAAAAGTGGACCGGTCGGGAATTGAACCCGAGGCCTCTACCATGCCAAGGTAGCGATCTACCCCTGATCTACCGGCCCTTTTTTCGCTCAGCTTACCTCCAGTAAACTGCCCGACTACTGCGGCTGCGTTTTCGGCTCAATGCATATAAGCATTACTTTGCGGCAAGAGCGCACGTCGCTGTCTGCTGACGAAGTAGACAAGAATTGTTATATAATGCATTGACCTATAGGCATTGCGCTACCAACGAATGGGCCCGTAGCTTAGCCAGGTTTGATTCCATTCTGTTTCGCTTCAGGACGGAGAATATGCACACGGCTGATAACCGTGAGGTCAGGCGTTCAAATCGCCTCGGGCCCATCATACTGCCTATCCTAGACCGCAGGTTATACGCCAAACCTTCACATAGGGCAACGATGCGTTGATCGTCGGTTTTTGCTACAATCTCATAAAGCGCTGTGCTTTTTCCTGAGCTCTCTTCTTCAGCCTCTGCCACCAGCCGCAAGTTAGCTTGCACTGGTCGTCGGCACGCAATGTGGAACGATAATGCTACTGCAGTCTGATCGTACCGGTTACAAGCGGCCGTAAATGCAGTATCAGCGAGCGAAAAAATCAAGCCTCCGTGGGCAAAGCCATTGAAATTAAGCATTTGTTCAGCTACTGTCAAATTCGCTTCTGCGTACGCTTGTTCGATCTTTGCAATCCGAATTCCTAAAAAGCTTGCAAATCGATCGCTTTTCAGCTTAGCCAAGACGCTGCCAGGCTCATAGCTTTCAGTCTTTCTTTTAGGACTCATCAGAATCTACTAATACAATAGGTACTAATACAATAGGCATCGCAGTTATGTTCAGCCCTTCGGTCCATCCTCTTGCAGCAATTTGCCGAGACGTGCGCCTAACTGCGAGCTCCACGTGTATCTTGGTTGTAATGGTTCTGCATCCACGGTGCGGACTTACTCTAGCTTAAGTGCGGTTTTCGCAAGTATTTCATCTATCTTAGCTGCCACAATGAAATCGTTCTCAGACAATCCGCCTATGTTGTGGGTCGTAAGACTGATTCGGACGTAGCTGTAGGACACAAAAATGTCCGGATGGTGGCCTTCAGCTTCTGCCAATCGTGCCACTTCGTTGATAAAGCGCATCGACTCGATGAAGTTTTTAAACCTGAAACTTCGTACGATCTTTGTCGTATTCTCCAGCTTCCATTTGGGTACCATGGGTAGCAGTCCGTTGATGGTTGCGGGGTCAAATGGTTGCGTGCCTACTTCGCACGGTACGCAGTGTTTCTCCGTGAGACGCGTAGCGTCTGTAATTCCTTCGTTGCTCATCTTTAACACCTTCTCAGTTTTGCGTCGTTGTATCGTTTAAGGTTATTGGAAACATAAACATGACACTGGGCGCTCGCGCACACTAAATCGCTCTGAGGCCAAAATTTTTGTCGTTTCTTTCCGCACGAATCGCTGAAAACTTAGCTTTATTTCACGTGCACCATTGCACAGAACCATTGGCGCGTTCGCCCGGTGCGGATGATGACGTAGACGTTGCGGAGGAAATCGCGCGACGACTGGCGTTTTTGTCTATCTGAAAGACGATCACGTTACGGATGCAGCGGCTCTTGGCAATCATTATAAAGATTCGGCAGACCCCTGACCGTTTAATTCAACGATCTGCCCGCTATAGTGCCGGTCAGGGATAAGGCCGTGAGGCCATATGCGGGGGGTGCGATTCGAACGCACGAACTCCTATGAGAATAGGCCCTGAACCTATCGCCTTTGACCTGGCTTGGCAACCCCCGCGCTTAAAGCGCGCAACTATTTGGTCTACGCCTTGATATATACGTGTTGCTGCTTCGTTCAGAAGTAAAAAAAGCTTTCGACTGGTCATTTGAGACGCTTAGATGCCGCTTCGCTGAGATCTTACCGCGAATGTTTCTTTGGTTGGCACTAGGCAAATTAAATGACGATTGCAGCCCAATTATCGCGCGATCTTTCAAACAAAGGCGTGCTAGTTCACATTATATTCTTATACGTATAAAGCACCGCACTTGTTTCGTCTGGCAGCTTGAATTAGTCCTTGTCAGCGACGCAACTTGAGTGCTTTTCTAACGTTCACAAAGTTGATTTGTCGCGCCATCGGCCAGTGGACAGGAGAGACCTTAACGCCTCAGAAATACTTTTCGCCTTAAGACAACCTTGCTTGAGTATGAGTTTCGACTTATTTTCCGTGTTACGAATTTCGCCTGTCGCTCGTCGCCGGGAGATGCCATGCGGCGGGATGCCCTGGAAAAATCATAAGCGTAATGAACGTGTGCGTCGATATATTATCTTTATCCAGTGTACGAATTACTAAGATTCTAACCTCCGATAAGCACGCGGTGCGCAAACAACTATGGAAATTGTGGTTTTGAGAGTGGGTCACCGCATAGATCGCGATCGACGTATCACCACTCATGTTGGTCTTTGTGCCAGAGCGTTAGGAGCCCAAGGAATGCTTCTCGCAGCTTCCGATCGCTCCGTCGTTTCTACAATACGCGACGTAGTGCGACGTTGGGGCGGGAACTTCTGGATCCGCGATAACGCCAACTGGAGGCGAGAGATCGCGAGATGGAAGCGAGAAATGGGAACGGTCGTGCACCTGACTATGTACGGCGAGAACCTTCCAAGCGCCATTGGCCAACTCGAAAGCGAGAAACTTATGGTCGTTGTAGGAGCGGAAAAGGTACCTCCAGACCTCTACCGACTTGCGGATTACAACGTAGCAATCACGAACCAGCCGCACTCAGAGATTGCAGCCTTAGGCATCTTTCTCGATCACCTCCAGGGGGGGCATGAGCTCCAGGCGGAATTCGAAGGCAAAATGAAGATCATTGGCAACCCGAAGAACAAGGGAGGTGTTACGCGTTCTGAGCAGATCAGCTAGCACCCCAGATCGACGCGGTGCAGACCAGCGGATCCTTATCATAGGATATAACACAAGGCACATAATATGCTCTGCGAAGCGGGCAGGATACTATGTCGAGTCCGTAAGCCATTATGAAGATCGTGACTTGATCAAATGCGGTGACGTAACGCATTTCATAAGAGACGAGTTCCCTGGAATAACCTCCGACTCCGATCACGCGAGTGTAAAAGAGCTCGTGGGGGGCTTGGACTACGACCACGCAATACTAGCTGCAGGTTTTGAGACACTAGAAATCCCGCGCACGGCCGGAAATCCTCCATCGCTGTCAAGCTTTGTTAATGACAAAGATCGCATGAGAGAGACGCTCCAGTCCTTAGGCTATTCAGTCCCTAGGCACTATACGTTAGAAGACAACCTGCCATTTCCTGTCATTCTGAAACCGAACCGAGGTGCTGGTGGCTTTAAGAACGTCCTGGTCAAAGATGAAGAGCATCTCCTAAGGAGTATTGAACAGTATCGCGAGCACGGGTGGGGGGATGATTTTCTCATTCAGGAATACGTCCGCGGTGTTGATGCTAGCTCTTCCCTGCTGTCTACTGGTACAGAAGCGGTCACCGTCGCAGTAAACGAACAGCTCATCGGTTTGAGGAGTCTTGGCCCGATGCGGCGCTTCAGCTTCTGTGGCAGCTTGACTCCGCTTAAAACGAGTTATGCGAAGGAAATCGAAAGAATTTCTAACTCGCTAGCAGTCGATTTGGGCTTGGTTGGTACAAATGGCATCGATTTCATCATCAGCCGTAGCGGCCCCGTCGTAATTGAGATCAATCCGAGATTTCAAGGAACTCTCGATACAATCGAGGGATCACTCGGCGTCAACCTGGTCGAGGCCCATATTAAGAGCTGCCACGGTGAATTGATCCCTCTTGCAAAGTATCGGAGGTTTGCGTGTCGCATGATCTGTTTCGCGGAGCAAGATTTTCGAGTCACGAAAGCATGCAACCGCGCGCATTACATGGATATTCCCCAAAAAGGCGCGTATATCGAGCATGCGAAGCCGATTATATCGGCTATCGGATACGGTAAGTCGAGGGATTCTGCGTACAACAGCGCTGCGTATTACATAGAAGCTGCAAAAAAAGCATACCAGAGCTGAATCGCACTAGCGTAGCCTTCCCATGCCAAATATACACCATAAGTAGGTATAAGACACTTTAACGCACAAAAAGAAGTGATGGTTAACGACGTTGCCGTTCGAGGCTATTTGAAAAATCTTGTCGGAGATGAAGGCTTGGAAATGATTGAGCGCGCGTCCATCAACGAGCTGACTGACGAAAAAATAGCCGAAGAGACGGGTTCGAACCTTAACACTGTAAGGCGGACCCTCTACATCCTTTACGAAAACCGACTAGCAAACTATCGACGCGAGCGGGACAAAGACAGTGGGTGGCTCACGTACCTGTGGAAAGTTGATTTGAGCGACATTTCGCGGAACATGGACGAAGAGGCACAGAAGCTTATCAGGAGACTTGATACGCGCTTAGATTTTGAGGGACAGAACGTTTGCTATACGTGCGAAAACAGCTGTGGTCGTTTTTTATTTGAAACAGCAAGCGACTATGATTTTGTCTGCCCCGTTTGCCATGCGGGACTGGATTATCAAGACAGCTCTGTTTTGGTGGATGCCGTAAGAAGAAAGCTGGAAGAGCTGAGACGTGCCTTCGAGTAACCTCCCGTCATACGACGAAGCGCTTCAGCTTCTTAAGCAAAACGGCTGCAGCGATGGACTGATAAGACATGTAGAGGCTGTCTCCAAATATGCGGTCGAAGTTGCAGAGTCTTTAGCGGATGCCGATGTGGCGCTTGTCCAAATTGGTGGTCTCCTGCACGACGTCGGCAGATGCAAGACCAATGGCATTGAGCACGGCGTGGTGGGCGGAAAGCTGTTGCGGAGCTTCGGAGTCGACGAACGCGTTGCGAAGATCGCTGAAAAACACGTCGGTGCTGGAATAACGGAGAACGAAGCTGCACGGTTGCGTCTCCCAGCTGGAAACTACATGCCCGAAACCATAGAAGAAAAAATAGTCGCTGCCGTGGACAACCTTATAGAAGGAACGCGGAGAGTGACAATTGATAAGGCAGAAGCTGATTTCTACGCCAAGCTCAACGGGAGCCCATCTGCAATTCGCATAAGAAGTCTTCACAACGAAGTTTTTGGCAGTGCCAAACGGTCTGCCGCGGCACACGTGCAAAGCACCGATCATGCAAACGATTCATCTTAGGCAACTTGTCTGCGGAAACGCAAGTAAGGCAGCTCGATCGTTCGAGGCGATGCTGCGCAACGACCTAGGTGGATTATGCGTCGCATACTCGCTCACGCTTACCTCGTGGATCTCGGTGACTGTCACCGGGAGTGAAGAACAGGTTGCCCGGGACTTATTAGTGAGGCAATATGGCGAGTTGCGCGACGCCCAGCCGGGCGAGATCGCACGTGCTTGGCTGGCGGAGCTCAACGATGATGGAATT
>Ga0187784_10000784_pt1 | contig 24250 bp, 22 predicted proteins | sample 1015_SJ02_MP15_2_FD_132964 | JGI IMG/M metagenome (GOLD analysis project Ga0187784, IMG submission 132964) | Tropical peat soil microbial communities from peatlands in Department of Meta, Colombia - 1015_SJ02_MP15_20_MG | ecosystem: Environmental > Terrestrial > Soil > Wetlands > Peat | place... | reverse complement strand
CCTAGACGGCCGTCACGGCTTTGCCCACAGCACCAAATAGCCAATGCTCATCGCCGTGACGGCGAGACAAGCGCCCCCCAGCATCATGGCATCCCCAATAGTCGCCATGAAAGCAGCATTGGCGAGACCGAGTTGTCGAAGCAAAATTCTGCTGAGCCCGAAAGCAACGATGGCGCCGGCGCCAAATATGACCAGGCCGAGGTCACGCAGAAATTCCCAAGACATTTAGATTACCGCGGACATCACGTCGCGTTGTAAGAGAACTGCCGTTTTGGATATGGCCTTGTTGCGATTAAACATGAGTTTTCATGTTCGAGATATAAAAACTCATGTTTTCGACGGCTCACCTGCCGCGCAAAAATTCTCGTCAACGTTTCTTATTGCGCGTATCGTTATTCGTCGCAAGGACTGATGCAAGGTAAGCGCCGGAGAGCGCGACCATGCCGATACTGCGGCTTCTCAAGACCGAAGCGTTTAATCGTGAAGCGGCCATGACGCTGGCGTCGGCATTCAATGCGGCGTGGGTTGTTTTACGAAAATCGCGCAGCAAGCTTGCCGCACATGACAAAGCCGGCATGACGCGCCACGTGCTCGCCAATCAAATTATTGAAATAGGGCGAGCAGGCGAACGAGACCAGCAACTGTTGATGAAGGAGGCGCTCGCTTACGTGGCAAGTTACGCGATGATTTCCCGCGCCGTGGAACGGTTGCGGCCGAACCTTAATGGAGGTGAATCAAGCAAACCTGAAGTTCAGAACGAAGGGGAGGTTGGAGATGTCGAAGGAGAGAGCCGGCGACCTCGCGCGGCAGTGCACCGAACTGGTGCGCAAAGGAAATGATTTTGCAACAGTTTGGTCTACGCTGCTCAAGCGGCATATCCTTGTTGAGGGTATCCCGCGGGAAAGACTCGAGCGCAACCGGAGTCTCTTGAACATTCCTCTGATCACGGGTGAACAGCTCGTGTTCGATGCGGATTTCAAAGAATTCCGCATCCAATGATCGATAAGACAACTAGTAGCCACGATGTCGTAGGGAGGTGAACGGACATGAATATGCAAACCAAAGGCAGTCTCGCCAATAACTTCTGGCTACAGATCGCCGCTCTCGTGATTGTGACGGTCGTCATAATTGCGCTTGCAGCGAAGTACATCTGGTGACACGCGGGTAAAAGCGTATCAGTTGGCTTTCTTTGACGGCGCTCAAATCAGGGAGGCGGCCGATGCCGAATAGAATTTTGTGTCCTAAATGCAGAGGCCAAAGGACTACGTCCTGTAACCTCTGTGGTGGCAGCGGCAAACGGTCGATCACTGGGATCACAATTGGCAACTGCCAGGAATGCAACGGAACCGGCCATCGTCGTTGTGATGTCTGTGGCGGTACTGGCGAAATCGAAACGGTCGGATATAGCAACCATGCCGAACCACTCCGCTTTGAGAGGTAAGCGGCCCTAGACCCCGACATGTTATCTTATACGCTGCAACGCGCCCGAGCCGATCTGTTACGACGGAGGATGCTGTGAGCAATCACAGATTTAAGATCGGCCAGTCCGTAAATTACAAGTCAGGGCCGTTCGGCACCGCCAGTGCGAGCGGCGTCTATAAGATCACGCGACTTTTGCCGCCTGAGGGCGACGACTTCCAGTACAAGATTAAAAGCGCCGCTGAGCCCCATGAGAGAGTGGCCAAGGAAAGCCAGCTCGATCGCACCGAATAATCTCAGAACACCGATCGAAGGCCATAATAATGACGTTCGATTACACCGCATCAGCCGAATTATTCATGCCGAAACGTAAGCATGGCGCGCGTCAGCCGCTCAGTTATCGTCGCTTCGCCACGGCGGCAGAGGCAATTCGTTTCGCAGTAGAAGAGTTCCCCGCGATTCGCACGTTCGGTGCATGGATGCAGGTAGGAGATGAGCGCTTCAACAGCGATGACATCAGGCGCTTATACGAAAGCAACAGCTATCCGCAGCGCCGTGGCGTGCGGAAATCGAGTTAAACGATTTTCGGCCTTGACGCGGGGGACGCTTCGCCCGTGTGCCGAAATCCTTCAGTCCCGCCAACTGCTGACGAAAATTCAACAATACCTGTCCCAATAGGTCGCGATCGATTGCCGCAGTGCCGTTCGCCCGGTTGCGGCACTTTTGCGACGCCGGTCGATGTCCGAGTCAGGTCCGAGATCGGGGCCATAACGGACATCGGAGAGTGCGTCAGCGCTGCAATCGCATGGTCAACAGGAACGAGGTGGCGCTGTAGGCGACGCCGCTGACGTTCGAAGTCAGCCAATCCTCGCGCACCGTGCCTTTGAGCTGCATGTCGCGATTGAGCTTGTAGGTCAGGCCGCCGGCCACGAAATAGCGGTCGTCGTCGCGGCCGAGCCCGACATAGTCGTCGTTGCCGTAACCGGCCTGCGCGAAGGCGATAAGCCAGGTGCGCAGCGCGTGATCGACCTCGAGATTGAGGTCGCGGCTGAACGAGCCGGAGACGCCGGCGAGCACCGATTCGCCGATGGTCGAGGTCGCGGTCAACTTGGCGGTGGTCAGCGCGCTCGCCTGCCAGACCAGCGTGCCGTCGACCGCGGGGCCGGCGATGGTCGGCAGCGCCGGGTCCTGGTAGTCGCGTTGCATATAGCCGGCCGCAATTTCGCCGGTCAGCGCGCCCGTCGTGCCGAAGCTTAAGCCGAGTTTGCCGCTGGTGCCGACAGAGTTGCGGTCTTCGCCGTTGATGTCCACCGGCGAGTCATGGATGCGCTTATCGGCGTCGACTTCGATAAACGGCTTGAAGCCCGGATCGAACTCGTAGCCCAGCCGCAAAATGCCGCCATATTGGTCGAAGGCGCGCCAGTCGAAATTGGCGGTCAGGCCGTCGGTCAGGCCGGCGTTGGCGTACATCGAGCGGTCGAGCGTGCCCTTGAGCGTGACTTCGAAGCGGCTGAAGTCTTGCACGAGGCCGAGCGTGCCGCCGACCGTGGTGTCGATCGGCAAATGGGCGAGGCCGGCCTGAATGTTCGGGCTGCCCGGATTGTCGGTCGACACGATGGTCCGGCCCTCCAGCAGGATCTTGGTGTCTCGGGCGACGTCGAGCGTACCGTCGACCTTGGCGTTGAGAAAGGGAACGTTGAGCGACGGCACGAAACTCGGGTTCTGGTACCAGATGTAGGAACCGGCGATGTCGGCGGTGAGCGAGTTACGCGACCAGTCGGAGCGCAGGTGCAGTTCGGGCGCGACGATATAGTCGGCGGAGCCGGGACCGCTCGGCGAGGCGTGCTGCGGATTGTTGTTGTAGCCGGCCGACAATTCCACGGCCGGCAGAATGAGGAACGAGCCCGCCCTGATGCCGAGCGCCTCATAAGGATCGCCGGCGGCGATCGGCAGCGTGGCATGCGGCACCGCGCCGAGCGGCAGCGTGTTCGGCGGCGGCGTGCCGGGCGGCGGCGTCGAGGCGGAGCCTTGAAAATCTTCTGGCGGCGGAATCGGCAAAGTCGCGCCGGGCCGGTTGGCGGCGGCAAGCGGATAGACGATCGGCGGCGGATTGCTGATCGGCCATTGCTGCGGCGGCGGCGGCAGCGTGGCGCCGGGCCGGCTCGCCGCCTTGGCGGGAAACACGACGGGCACCGGCGGCGCCGGCAAGGTCGGCGGCAGCGAGGGCACATCGGGCGGCGGCTGCGGCACCGGATAGAAAGTCTGGTTCTGCGGCGGCGCCGCGGCTTGCGGGCGCGCCTTGCGCCTGCGCTTGGCGGTATTGCTGGAATCGAAGCCAGTATCGCCGGCGCCGAACGCTTGCGGGCTGCCGTAGACCGGCGTCACGCCGAGCCGCGACGGCGGCGTGAATTTCCCCGCCGGCGGCGCCTGAGCCGACGGCGGCGCAGAGCTTTGCGGCGGGCTGAAGCTCGGCGGATTGGCGGGATTGCCGTCGAGCGCGGGCTGCAGCAAATCGGCGTAGTGCGGATACGGCGTCTGGGCGTCGCCCGGCGCCGGCGCCGCGAGGTAAAGCGGCGCCGTCGCCAAGCCCAAACGAAGCAGCCCGCTGACGCTTCGGCAACGGCGCGGCACAATGCCTCCTCGCCCCGAAGCCGCCGCTCGGGGCCGCGCGCAGCAAGACGTCGCGCGAACGCCAGCACGGCCCGCCGGACGGCGGACCGCTGGTTAAGGAAGTAGAAACGGATATGGTTAATGACAGGTTGATCGCGGCTTTTCAGGCACTTGTCAGGCGCTTGGCGGGGCCGGCAGGCGCCAGCTCGCCGCCATCAGGCGCTGCGCTGGTAACGGCGCCAGGCCGGCACCAAAAGCCCGGCGAACACCACGAAGGCGACCGCTTCCGCCGGCCACGGCCAGCGCGCCACCGAGGCGACGACGCCGACCAGCGCCGCGGCAAAGCCGAGCCACAGTGCGAACTTGCCGGGACGACGCGCCTCGACGGCGAACAGAAGGAGCGCCAGCGCGAACCAGACCCAACCCACCAGCGAGCCGTCCTGCAGCATTGCCGATTTACACCCAGCCTTTGAGTTCGCGCATCGCGAGCTGCCAGATCATTAACATGCCCGCCTCGCTGTCGTTGAGGCATGGGATCGCCGCGAAATTCGCACCCCCATAGCGCTTGAACACCCGCGCGTTATCGACCGCGATCTCTTCCAGCGTCTCCAGGCAATCGGCGGTGAAGCCCGGCATGATGACCGCGATGTTCTTCACGCCTTTCTTGGCCAGCGCCTTCATGGTGGCGATGGTGTAGGGCTTCAGCCATTGGCTACGGCCGAAGCGCGATTGAAACGTCATGATCAGCTTGTTGTCGTCGAAGCCGAGATGCTCGCGCAGCAACTGCGTGGTGCGCTTGCATTGGCTTTCGTAAGGGTCGCCCTTGCGCACATATTCCCTGGGCATGCCGTGATAGGAAGCGACGATCACCTCGGGGGTGAAGGTGAGCGCCTTGAGCTCGGCCTTGAGCGAGGACGACAGCACCTCGATGTAATACGGATCGTCGAAATACGGCGGCAGAATGCGTAAGGCCGGCTGGCGGCGCTGCCGCATCATGAAGCGAAATACTTCGTCGCATACCGTCGCGGTGGTGGCGGCCGAATATTGCGGATAGAGCGGCATCACCAGGATGCGGTCGCAGCCCCGGGTGAGCATTACCTCGAGCCGCGCGGCGATCGACGGATTGCCGTAGCGCATCGCCCAGTCGACCATGACGTGCTTGCCGAGCGGCTCGAGAATGCCAGCGAGCTTCTCGGCCTGCGAACGCGTGACGGTCTTGAACGGGGATTCGTTGTTGTCGCGATTCCAGATTTTCTGGTAGTCGCGCGCTTTGCGCCGCGACCGCAGCGGCAGGATGATGCAATTGAGCACGAATTTCCACCACAGCGAATCCTTCTCGATCACGCGCGGATCGGTGAGGAACTCTTTAAGATAGCGCCGCACCGCGTCCGGCGTCGGCGCGTCGACGGTGCCGAGATTGACGAGCAATACGCCGATGCCGGAGGCCTGCGGCGCCACAGCAGCGGTCCGATCAGTCGCCGGCGCGGGCGGCGACGGCGCTGCCGGCGTGGCTTGCGGCGCAGCCGCCGGATTTGCCTCCGGCTCAACTTCGGACCGCCCGGCAAGCTCGAACTGCAGCGGACCGCCCGGCGCTTCGGCCAACGCGCCCTCGCTGTTACCCGGATCGGGCGGCATGGCGCTCGCTCACTCCGCCGCCTTCAGCAAGGTCGGCGCGCCGGCGCGCAATTGCTCGAACAGCGCCGCCTCATCGGCTTTGGCGGCGGCAAGATGCCGCTGTTTGACATGGCCGAAGCCGCGGATTTTTTCCGGGATCGCGGCAAGTCCGACGGCGAGGTGATGATTGGCGGGGCTCAGGCTGACGAGCACTTCGTCGAGCATGGCCTCGTAATCGGCGATCAGCCTGCGCTCGGTGCGGCGCTCGAGCGTGCGGCCGAACGGGTCGAATACCGTGCCGCGTAGGAACTTGAATTTGGCGAGCGCGCCGAACGCCGGCATCAGCCACGGGCCGAAACTCATCTTGCGCGGCAGGCCGGTTTCGCGGTTGCGGCGCGTCAGCAAGGGCGGCGCCAGATGAAACTCGAAGCGCAGGCGATCGCCGTCGAACTGGTTGGCGACCTGCCGCAGGAACGCGCCGTCGCTGTACAGCCGCGCCACCTCGTACTCGTCCTTATAGGCCATCAGCTTGAACAGATAGCGCGCCACCGCGTCGGCCAGGCCGCATTTGCCCGGCGCGCGCTCGGCCTCGGCCGCCTTGACCCGCTCGACGATGGCGCGGTAGCGCTGCGCATAGGCGGCGTTTTGATAGGCGGTGAGGAATTGCACCCGCCGCTGCACCGTCTCGTCGAAGGATTCCGACAAATGCTCGGCGTCGTTGCCGACCGCGGCCGCCGGCCTGGCCACGGCCTCGACCGCGGCGCGGTCGATGCAGGCGCGGCGACCCCAATGGAAGGCCGCGCGGTTCATCGCCACCGCCTCGCCGTTCAATTCGATGGCGCGCTCGATAGCCGCCGCCGACAGCGGAATGGCGCCGAGCTGATAGCCATAGCCGACTAGGAACATATTGGCGCCGAGCGACTGGCCGAACAGCGCGGTGGCGATGCGGCTGGCGTCGATGAAATGCGTCTGGTCGGCGCCGGCGTCGGCGATAATGGTGCGTTTGAGGCGCTCGCCCGGCAGCGAGAAATCGGCGTTGCGGGTGAACTCGCCGGGCAGAAATTCGGCGGTGTTGACCACCATCGCGGTCGCGCCGTGCTTGACCGCGGCAAGCACCTTGCGGGTCCCGGCCACCACGATGTCGCCGCCGAGGACGAGGTCGGCGCGGCCGGCGGCGACGCGAATGGCGTGGATATCCTCCGGCTTTTCGGCGAAGCGGATATGGCTGAACACCGCGCCGCCTTTTTGCGCGAGCCCCGCCATGTCGAGCACGCCGACGCCGCGGCCCTCGAGATGCGCCGCCATGCCCAAAATCCCGCCGATGGTGACGATGCCGGTGCCGCCGACGCCGGTGACGATGATGTTGAATGTGCCGTCGATCGCCGGCAGCTGCGGTTCGGGCAGCGGCGACAGCTCGTGGTCGGCGGCGACGCCTGTGCCGATTTTCAACTTGGCGCCGTGCACCGTCACGAAGGAGGGACAGAATCCCTTGATGCAGGAAAAATCCTTGTTGCAGCTCGACTGGTCGATGGTGCGCTTGCGGCCCCACTCGGTTTCCAGCGGCTGGATCGACACGCAATTCGACTGCACGCCGCAGTCGCCGCAGCCTTCACAGACCAATTCGTTGATGATGGCGCGCTTGTCGGGATCGGGATAGGCGCGGCGCTTGCGGCGGCGGCGTTTCTCGGCCGCGCAGGTCTGATCGTAGATCAAGACCGTGACGCCGTCGATCTCGGCAAGCTCTTTCTGCACCGTGATGAGCTCGTCGCGATGATGCACCGTGAGCCCCTGCGGCCAGGCGGTATCGCGCGGATATTTGCCGGGCTCGTCGGTCACTACGACGACGCGCTTGGCGCCTTCCGCCGTCACTTGCCGCGCCACCTGCGGCACGGTCAGCCCGCCGTCGTTGCGCTGGCCGCCGGTCATCGCCACGGCGTCGTTGAACAGAATCTTGTAGGTGATGTTGGTGTTCGCGGCGATGGCGGCGCGAATCGCCAGGTAGCCGGAGTGATTGTAGGTGCCGTCGCCGAGATTCTGGAAAACGTGCCGGCGTTTCGAGAACGGCGCCTCGCCGATCCAGTTGGCGCCCTCGCCGCCCATTTGCGTGTAGCCGAGCGTCGAGCGGTTCATCCATTGCGCCATGTAATGGCAGCCGATGCCGGCGTAGGCGCGCATGCCCTCGGGCACGACGGTCGATGAGTTGTGCGGGCAGCCCGAGCAGAAATACGGGATGCGTTGGGCGACGTCCGCGGTTTCCGCGGCGATGCGTTGATATTCCTTGAGCCGCGTCACGCGGCGGGCAATGTCGTCGTTGCGGTGATATTTGAGGAGCCGCTCGCCGAGGCAGATGGCGACTTCATTCGGATCGAGCGCACCCTTGACCGGGAACAGCCAGTTGCCGGCTTCGTCCTTCTTGCCGATGCAGACCGGTTGATTGGCGGTGCCGTACAGTTCCTCGCGGACCTGGACTTCGATCAGCGAGCGCTTTTCCTCGACCACGATAATCAGCTCGAGGCCGTCGGCGAATTCGGCGAGCTCGCGCCGGCTGAGCGGCCACGGGCAGCCTACCTTGTACAGCCTGATGCCGAGTTCGTTGCATTTGACTTCGTCGATGCCGAGTTCGTCGAACGCCTGGCGGACGTCGAGATAGCTCTTGCCCGTGGTGATGACGCCGATCTTTGCGTTGCGCCCGCCCGAGGTGAAGGTGCGGTTGAGCTTATTGGCGCGCACGAAGGCGAGCATGGCGTCGCGCTTGAAATCGTGCAGGCGGGCCTCTTGCGCCAAGATCGGATCGTTAAGGCGGATATTGAGGCCGCCTTCCGGCAGGCGGAAATCGTCGGGAATGACGATGTTGACCCGCTCGAGAGCGCCGTCGATCGCCGCGGTCGATTCGATCGTCTCATGCATGGTCTTGAGCGCAACCCAGGCGCCGGTGAACCGCGACATCGCCCAGCCGTAGAGCCCGTAATCGAGGACCTCCTGCACGCCGGCGGGATTGAGCACCGGCACCATGACGTCGATAAAGTGATATTCGGACTGATGCGCGGTGGTCGAAGATTCGGCGGTGTGGTCGTCGCCCATCAACGCCAGCACGCCTCCGTATTTCGAGCTGCCGGCGAGGTTGGCGTGGCGAAACACGTCGCCGGTACGGTCGACGCCGGGGCCTTTGCCGTACCACATGCCGAATACGCCGTCGTATCTGCCCTCGCCGCGCAGTTCCGCCTGCTGCGAGCCCCACAGCGCGGTGGCGGCGAGATCTTCGTTGATGCCGCCCTGAAAGCGGATGTCGCTGTTTTCGAGAAACGGCCGGGCCCGCAGGAACTGGCTGTCGAGATTGCCGAGCGGGGAACCGCGATAACCGGTGACGAAGCCAGCGGTATTGAGCCCGTTGCGGCGGTCGAGCGCCGTCTGCATCAGGCACAGCCGGACCAGCGCCTGGAAGCCGGTCACGAACACGCGGCGCTGGCCGAGGTCGTATTTATCGTCGAGCTTGACGTCACGCAGCGCCATTACGCCTCTCCCGCGAGGCAGTTTGCCCTCCCGCCGCCGAGATTGCCAGAGGGCCGAAGAATTGCCTCAGATATAGGATGCGCGGCGGGTCAAGCAACGCTAGCGAATTGAACCGTCACGCTTTTTTGCGCGGATGTGAACTTTGTAAACGGTGCAAGAATGGCGCCCCTTCATGCCGCTTCACAACGACATTTCTTCACGTCCGGACGACATTCGTTCAGCCTTGCGACGGCGCCCCGCGGCCATGCCGCACGGAGGCGGCAACTGCCGCAGCCACGGCGCGGATTTCCGCCGCGGGCTTCGGCCGGCTGAACGGTTAGCCCTGCACCTGCGTACGGCCCTCGGCGCGCAGGATTATGGAGTTGCTGCTCCACCCCTTCGGCGATGCTGCTCAGGCCCAGCCGCGCACCCAGGCGCATGACGGCGCGGATGATGACCGCGCAGTCCTCCTTGTTGCCGGGCTTGCCAACGAAGCAGCTGTCACATGCCTGTCGTTAATCGCCCGGCGCAAGCGGCGCCGACCGATTAATATTTTATTTGCCACGTTTGTTTGCCACAGATGTATAGACGAAAATTACAGAAAGCCGCTTACACTCGCAGCGAGCCGGTCTCCCCCGGAACCGACGAAAGCTCTCGCGAATGAAAGTGCACGTCCTCAATATTCCCAGATTGGCCTTGCAGCGCCGTGGCTCGGCTGTCCTCGGTCTGATCATTATCGGCATTCTCTGGGCCGGCGTCGCGTTGATGTTCCGCCGCGACCTTCAGCAGGATTATCTTGCGGTGTTGCGCAGAAATGAGAACTACGCACTTCTGTTCGAGGAAAACGTTTTGCGTTCGCTCGGTGAAATCGACAAAACCATTTTGTATATGCGCCGCAGGGTGGAAGTATTAAAGGATACCACGGATTATCAGAGAATCGTTCAATCGACGGACGTACTGAGCGAAATCATCGTTCAAGTTGCGATTGTCGACTCCAAAGGCATCGCTCGGGCCTCGAATGCCGTCCAGCAACTCACCGCGCCGATCGATATCAGCGATCGCGAGCATTTTAAGTTCCAGGTGAACAACACCAGCGACACGCTGTTCATCAGCAAGCCGGTCGTTGGACGGGCGAGCGGCAAGTGGTCAGTTCAGTTGACCCGCCGCTTCTTGAACAAGGACGGCACTTTTGCGGGCGTCGTGGTCGCTTCTATGGACCCGGCGCACTTCACTAGCTTCTACGACCGGATCAAATTGGGTGGCGATACCTCCGTTGCGATGATCGGCAGCGACGGCGTCGTACGTTCGGAAGGGGGCGGCGCGATTCCGCAACTCGCGCTCGGACAAGACCTGTCCGGCATGGCATTGTTCAAACATCTGCAAAATACCGATGGCGGGACGTTCATCGAGCCGGGTTTGACGGCGCAGGACGGCCTGGTTGTTTCGGCAAGACGAGTGCGTGGATACCCGCTCTGGGTAACGGTGAGCACCAAGGAGCACCAGATCTACCAAACCGCCTGGGCCGGCCTTGGGAAAAATATTCTGATTGCTACTTTCCTTACGGTCCTCATGTTGCTTGCTCTTGAGAAGATATTGCGGGCCGAGGCTAGAGCCGAACAAAAAGCCAAGCAGTTGCAGCTCACCCTGGAACATATTGGCCAAGGGATCATGCTGGTCACGAAGGACCGGGAGATTCCCATCATCAATCAACGATGCGCGGAACTCCTGCTGCTTCCTCAAACCATGATTGACGTGCCGCCAAAGCTTGACGACCTCGCCAAGTTCAAGCTCGGCGACGACGTTTCGCGGATCTGGAGCGAGGATCGCCTCGACCATGACGGCATCGGTTCGCATGACAGGCAAAGGTCGTCGATCGCCGATTTCCAGCGATCCGACGGAGCATTCATCGAGGTGCGGAAAACGTGGCTCCCCGACGGCGCCTTCGTGCAGACTTTTACCGACATTACCAAGCGACGGCAGGCCGAAGCTTACATCACCAAGCTCGCCTCCGAGGATCCGCTGACCGCCTTGCACAACCGCCGCGTATTCCGCGCAAAAATGCAGGAGCTCTGCGAGGGCTCTTCACGGTCGCGGTTTGCCGTTCTTTTTATGGACATGGATCGATTCAAGGTGGTGAACGACACGCTCGGACATCGGACCGGCGACCAGCTTCTCGTTCAGGTTGCCAAGCGTTTGCAGTCGATTGTCGGGGAATCGGTCGTTCTGGCGCGCCTTGGAGGCGATGAATTTGCGGTCCTGCTGCCCGCCGTCGTGTCCGATAGCGAGGTTGAAGCGGTTGCGCAGCGACTAATCGATGCCCTGGCCGAACCCTTCAACGTCGATCGCAACGTTATCACGACAGGAATCAGCATTGGCATCGCGATCGGGCCGGATCACGGCAAGACGGCCGACGCGCTGCTGGTGGCGGCCGATCTCGCGCTCTACTCGGTGAAGGTCGGAACCCGCGGCACCTACCGCATTTTCGAAAGACGCATGAATGACGACGTGAACAGCCGCCGGGAAATCGAGCTGCAGCTCAGGGAAGCCCTTGCGAACGGCGGATTGGATGTTCACTACCAGCCGATCGTCGACCTGCGGAACTACTCGATTACCGGCTTCGAGGCCTTGATGAGGTGGCCGCATCCAAGCAAAGGGATGATCTCGCCGGCCAAGTTCATTCCGGTTGCCGAAGAATGCGGATTGATCGATGCGCTCGGCCATTGGATCCTGGTGGAAGCGTGCCGCAAAGCCAAACAGTGGCCGGTAGATATGAAACTCTCGGTCAACGTTTCACCCATTCAATTGGCCAAGCCGGACATCGTCGCCACTGTCGAATCCGTACTCGCCGCGACGGGTCTTGAAGCGCAGCGGCTGGTGCTCGAGTGCACCGAGACCATCTTCATGGAAAATAGCGAGAAGATGCTGTCAACCTTGCACAAACTGAAGCAGATCGGCGTTCAAATTGCGTTGGACGATTTCGGCATGGGCTACTCGTCGCTGTCCTATCTGCGAAGCTTTCCGTTCGACATCGTCAAAATCGACCGCAGCTTCGTGTCGGACCTCGGCGTCAGCACAAGCAGCAGCGTCATTGTCCAAGCGGTCATTTTGATCACGGGCAGTCTTGGCATCAAGACCGTGGCGGAAGGCATCGAAACCGAGGAGCAATTGCAATTCCTGAAACTGCTCGGCTGCAACGAGGTGCAGGGCTACTTGCTGGGCAAGCCGGCTCCAGCCGAGGCGACTGCGCAGCTGGTCGAGCAGCGGTCGGTCAGGGCTGCCGCTGCCTAGTGTGGCGGTTCAGAAGTCCGCATCATTCTTTCGGCGTGCTCGTCATGCGGAGTTCTGAACCAAAGCCACACTAGATCAATAAGTTGCTAGTGTCCTTTCGATTCCGAAGTTCGCAAACGAGGGCGCCGCACTAAGCGGTCTGAGCACGCTTCTTGGCCTGTGCCTCGTGCCACAACAGGAACAGACCCGACACCACAACGATGCAGGATCCGGCTATAAGTGCCGGCGTTGGAATCTCGTGCCAGACCATAAATCCGATCGCTGCCGCCCATACCAGCATGAAATAGAAGAACGGCGAGACCGCCGTCGCCGGCGCCAGCATCAAGGCCTTCGTCCAGAAGACTTGCCCGACAAGATTGGCGAGCCCGCACATGACGAATAGCGAAAGGTCATGCGCCGTGGGCAATTTGACGCCGAACAGCAGCAACAGCGAGTGGAAGATCGACACCGTCGCGAGCTGCCAGATCAGCAGCGTTTTGACCGATTCGGTTCGCGTCATGCCGCGGACCGCCACCGTCACCGTCCCCAGCATGATGGCATTGAGCAGTGCGAAGATCGCGCCGAGCGTCAGCGAGTCGAGGCTCGGATTGGTCACGATAAGGACCCCGGAAAACCCGGCTAGCAACGCCGTCCACCGCGCCGGCCCCGCGCGCTCCTTGAGCCAGAGGATGGCGACCAGGGCCGACCACAGCGGTGCGGAAAAATTGATGGCGATCGCCCCGGCCAGCGGCATCAGACTGAAGGCGAGCACCGAAAACGTCTGCGAGACGGACTGCGACAGACCGCGCATCCAGTGAGCCGCCGGTATTTTGGTAGCAAATACCGAGGTGCCGTGCAGCGGCAGCAGAAAAGCCGCACAAGCCGCAAAGCCAACAAGCGAGCGCGAAAACATCACTTGGCCCACGGGATAAGTGGCGACCAGCCATTTGCTCAGGGCGTGGGTCATCGCGAACGCGACCGTGGCAATGATCATGCAAAGAATGCCGCGCGACACATTCGACGCCGCCGTGCTCGGGGCCTGGATATGGATCGCGCTGCCCGAGGACGTTGCTTGGGAATCGATGGTCGCCATGGTCACCGGCTACTCCACGGACGGAGCCAATTGGGCGTTTACGATGCCGCTGATGAGATTGTTGGTCAGAAGACCGGCCGCTAGCTCCTCGCGAGTGCGATGGGCGGGCACTAGCCGGTTCGCAATGGCATCGATCTGCCGGAGCAGGGTTCGGCGCAGTTGTTGCGCTTGCTCAACGCTGGTTTCCTCAAACGAGATCTTGTCGCCAATCCGCACCCTGCCCAGGGCGGGCAGGTCTGCCGAAATGACGGTCGCGACTTTTGGATACCCTCCGGTCGTTTGCCGGTCGGCCATGAGAACGATGGGCCGTCCGTGTCCCGGTACCTGAATCGAACCCAGCGCGATTGCGTCGGAGACGATATCGTGGCCCGCGATGTGTTGGAGTTTTGGGCCTTCGAGCAGGGTCGCCATCCGATCCGTCGCCGGACTGACCGTGTACTCGCCTTCCAAAAAGGCTTTGATGGATCGTTCCGAGAAGCATGCGTGCTGCGGCCCGAGAACGACGCGGAAGCGGGAAGGCCGCGCCAGATCGAGGCCCTCCAGCCGAAACTCATCCCTGTCGCTGCCGCTGCGCCGGCGCAACGGCAGGGCATCGCCGGCAATGAGCGCACGGCCTTGCCAACCTCCGATAGCGCCGCGCAGATACGTCGAAACGCTGCCAAGCACTGGTTCGATATCGAATCCGCCTTCGACCGCCAAATAGACGACCGACGATCCCGACGTCGGGCCGATACGGACGACTTGTCCGCGGTGGGCGCGCAAGCTTTGCATCGATGAGTAACGCACGCCGCTTACGGCGGCTTCGTCGGGTAGAACTTCGACGGACGCGTTGGCGCCGGCACAGGCCAGATTTACGCTGTCAGCCTCAACGGCGAATGTCGGGCCGACATAGGCGATCTCCAGCGCGCCTTCGATTGGATCGTTGCCGACGAGGACGTTGGCGGCCCTGAGGCTTACCGGGTCCAGGGCGCCGCTCGTCGGCACGCCAAGATGCTGGTAACCGATCCGGCCCAGATCCTGGACGGTCGTGAGCAGGCCCGGCTCGAGGATGCGCAACGCGGCGGACATGCGGTCCTCAATGGCTCGTGTCCGCTGGCGCGACGGCAATGATCCCGCATGCGCGTCGGTATTCGCGCAAACTCACGGGCTCAAACTTCACCTTGTCTCCGGCCCGCAGCAAAGCACCTTTTGTCAGATTGGGATCCCAAAGCGAGATCGGCGAGCGGCCGATGACATGCCAACCGCACGGCGTCGCCATGGGATAGATGCAGGTCAGCTTGCCGCCGATGCCAAGCGACCCCGCTGGGATTCTGGGCCGCGGCGTCGCGCGCCGGGACAGAGCAAGCTGCGGCGCAAGGTCGCCCAGATAGGCGAGGCCGGGGAGAAACCCGAGCATGTAGACGTGGTAGGTCCGGCTACAGTGAATTTCGATCACCTGATCGGGATTAAGATTGCACTGCGCCGCGACCTGTTCGAGATCCGGCGCAAGTTCGAGGTCGTAGCAGACCGGGATCTCGCAGGTGCGGCCGGTTGCCGGCGCCTCTTCCAGATGTTCGAGAATATCCGCGACCTGCCGCTCGAGCCGAATCGCGGAGACGGTGAGGGGCTCGTAATAGATGCTCAAGGATCGAATCGTCGGTACCGTTTCGATTACGCCGTCGATCTTGAGGTCGTTGAGCCGTCCGGCGAGCGCCAGCACTTTCGCGCTGACGTTCAGATCGACCGTGTTGCCAAAATCGACAACGAGTGCGGTATCGCCCGCGGCGAGCACATTATAGGCGGTCATGGCGTCGGTCCGTCGCGCGATTGTGACGCCAGCCGGGCAAGCTCGACGGCCTGTTCGTTCGGCTGCGGCCCCCGCCCCGGGTAGTCAGGAGGCAGGAACCACGGCTTGTCGGAAACGCCGTGCCGCAGGGAAAACATGTAGAAGATCGGCAACGTCCCGGGGAAAAGGCATCTGAACCGGCTGCCGTTGAAGGTTATGAAGATGGAACGCTGGAACGCGCGTTCCATGACTTTTCGCTCCACCATATTGGATTGGAAGTAGCGGATTGCGCCTTCCTCCGCCGATCCTTGGCCCTTGAACCACTTCACTGCGCTGGCGCGCAATTCGGCCAACAGATCCGCCGGCGGAACCTGCCGTTCCGGCATTTCATCGGGCTCGGCCGCGCTCAGCAAGCTGCTGAGCAGGCAAGTATGAAACCGGTAGCGCCGTGCCGCGAGCGTCAGATCTTGGAAGTAGGAGTGGATGCTTGCTTGTGAATGACCGTTCAACGCCGCGTGCGTATCGGTGAAGACCAGCGCCAGGTCGGCACCAGGCTCATAAATCGCGCCGATGCGCGATAGCATCGAATCGAGAAAGTTCAGGCAGGCAAGTTCTGGCGCCGCCAGCGTCGGCCGCAATCCCTTGCCCCAATACTGCACGAAGGAAATGGGCGCGCGGCGCGCGTGCGCCTCGGCGATCAACTCGAGCATCAACTCGGGCTTATCCGGCTTTTCGCGCTTGAAAGCCCGGGTGTTAAAGGACCTCAGAATCTGTTCCGGTGTAACCGCTCGCGTCCACCGGCCGGCTCGCTTGGTTGGCGAAGCGGCCGGCCGCGCAGCCGCAGCGCCTATGCCCGAGCGTTGGCCCGGATAATCGACTTCCCCGGCTGCCCAGGCCGAGGCTTGCCCGCCGTACCGCATTTGACTGACCCGCCGCATCTAGCGAACCTTTGGTTGTAAAGTTCGCCGTTAAGAAAAAATTTACACTTCAATTCGTTAAGGTCAACAGTTCACTGCAGTCTTGAAATCGCCGGCTGCGGATGGCGTGATTCTGTCTTAAAAATTAAGGTTAACCAAGCCCCGTAAGTCCCATATGGAGACAGGCAACTTGGCTTCCGGCGAACGGCCGCAGCAAGGTTCCGCTATATGACGATGCTGTGACGGTTGGAGCTGGGTGAAAGGACTCGAACCTTTCAACTCACCGGAACAACCAGTGGCTTTACCAATTAAGCTAACCCAGCAGTGTTCCCTACCGCGACGCCATTAATAAAAACTGACTGGACGGTCAAACTTTCATGTCGAGCCGCAGCGGCGGATCAGGGTACCACTATGGTCGCCGGCGCCATGGCGAGCCCCGTATTCGTTCGCCGGCGTCTCGAACTGCAGAAATCGCGACCACTTCGCGCAGAAAACGTGCCAGCACCATGCGCACCTGTGGCCGTACCGTCGACGCTGCGCGCTGTGCGGCCGTATCGTGCTAAACTGCTTTACCGCCCAGGGAGGCCTATCCATGACCCCGCAAGCCAAGCTCGCCACCGTCGCACAATCGGACATTTCGCCCGCAGAATGGCAGGCCCGTCTCGACCTTGCCGCGACCTATCGGCTGATCGCCCATTACGGCTGGGGCGACGTCATCTACAATCATTCGTCGCTGCGGGTGCCCGGCGAGGAGCGCAAATTCCTCATCAAGCGGCACGAGCTGCTGTACACCGAAGTCACCGCGTCGAACCTCGTCAAAGTCAGCATGGACGACGACCTCGACGAAGCTTCGGGCGTCAACCGGCCGGGCTTTACGCTGCACGGCGGCGTTCTCGCGGCGCGACCGGACGTCAATTGCGCCGTCCACGTGCATACCGAGACCGGCATGGCAATCTCCGGGATAAAGCACGGACTGCGGATGGTATCGCAGCCGGCGGTGCGTTTTTACAATCGCCTCGGCTATCACGACTACGAGGGCATCACCGAGGATTTCGGCGAGCGTGCCCGCATCAACAAGGCGCTCGGTAAGAACCGCGCGCTGATCATGCGCAATCACGGCCTGCTGACGGTCGGCAAGACGACGCGCGAGGCCTTCGTGCTGATGAAATCGCTGATCGAGGCGGCCGACATCCAGCTGAAAATGGAAGCGACCGGCGGCGCGCTCGTCGAGATTCCGGCGGAGATTTGCGAAAAGACCGCGCGCCAATATGAGCATCACGATGCCGGCCGCGGCTCGGCCGATTGGCCGGCTTACTTACGCATGCTCGACGCGGTCGATAACAGCTGGCGCAATTAAGCTTTCGGCCCGGTACCTTGTAGGGCGGGCTGAGCGAAGCCCACGCGGTGCCGAAGCACGCAGCCGCGTGGGCACGGCGCGTGCCGCGCCTTTGCCCACCCTACGAAGGACGCTCACGGCTTGGCGTATTTGCCGCCGGTCTGCCTGGTATGCACGCCTTCGGCGCCGCTCTGTTTGTGCTGCAGGCGGGTGATGCGCGCCCAGCTGCGCTTGAGCGGATCGCGCACTTTGATGTGCAGCGTGCCGCAGCCCTCGCAAGTGAGCTCGATCTTGTCGCCGTCCATGAACGGATTGAGGCCGCGATGGTTGGTCCCGGTTGCCAGAATGTCGCCGGGCTGCAGCGTGTGAATCGAAGTGACCCATTCGATGCAGCGCGGAATCTTTTGCGCCATGTCGTCGGTGTTGAAGTTCTGATACACAACGCCGTTATTGGTGAGCTTGATCTGCAGCTTGTGCGGATCCTTGATCTCGTCGGCGGTGACGATATAGGGGCCGATCGGGGCGAAGGTGTCGCGCGACTTCATCTGATAGAACACGTTGGTCGGCGGCACCACGCCGCGGGCCGAGCCGTCGATGAAGTTCATATAGCCGAACACGTATTTCATGGCGTCGGCGGCCTTGACGTGGGAGGCGCGCCTGCCGATCACGACGGCGAGCTCGGCCTCGCCCTCGAAGACGGACGCCGCCATATCGGGCAGCACCATGGTGTCGCCGTCGCCGATGATCGCGCTCGGCGATTTCATAAAGGCGTTGATCGGCGCCGGCTCCGGCAGCGTGCCGTCTTCCATGTAATTCACCGCCATGCAGATGATGTTTTCAGGCTTCGGCAGTGGCGGGCGGAGCTTGACCTTGGCAAGGGGCTTGCCCCTGCCCTTCTTGGCGGCGGCGGCGAGCTTGCCCTTGTACGTGCTCCACTTCTCGATCACGCCGCGGATGATGTCCTGCGGGCCGAGCGCCTTGATGCCCTTGGCGACGCCGGAAACGTCGACGATGTTGTCGCCGACCACGACGCCGAGCTTGTAGTTGTCAAAAAACGCAAGCTTCATGTGTGCTCCTTGGGGGTTTCAGATCAGTGCGCGGAAGCGCCATCTCGATCGACGTGCGAGCGCGACGGCCTGAACGCGGGCCGTCACATTATTATTCGCCGCAAACAGCGATGCCAAGCGTGCGGCTCTCGACCGGGAGCTGGGTCCGGCCGCCCGTGGCTCACACTCGATTGCCCGCGCTCCAGCTCCAGAAATCGCGGCCCTCTTCGCGCAAGAATCGCGCCAGCACCATGTTGTGGACTTCCGAGGCACCGTCGACCAGGCGGGCGGCGCGGGCGGCGCGGTAGATCCATTCCAGGATGGTATCCTTGGAATAGCCGCGGGCGCCGTTGAGCTGGATCGCGGTATCGCTGGCCTCGTGCAGCGTATCGGCGACGTGCACTTTCGCCATCGAGATTTCCTTGCGCGCGCGGTCGCCGCGGTCGAGCTTCCAGGCCGCGTGCATGGTCAGCAGCCGCCCGATCTGGATGCGCTGGGCCACCTGGCCGAGCTTGATCTGCACGCTTTCGCGGTCGGCAAGTCTGATGCCGAAGCCCTCGCGGCGACTGACGTAATCCTGCGCGATTTCGATGCAGCGCTTCGACCAGCCGAGCCAGCGCATGCAATGCGTCAGCCGCGCCGGGCCGAGCCTGATCTGCGTGACTTTCAAGCCGTCGCCGACCTCGAGCAGGCGATTTTCGTCGGCGATTTCCAGACCGTTGAATTCGAGCTCGCCGTGGCCGCCGTGCTCGTGTGGCCCCATGATTGGAATGCGGCGGATGACGCGCCAACCCGGCTGGTCGCGATGGTACAGGAAAGCGGTAAGTCCGCGGCGCTTGTCGTCCGAGGTGCGCGCGATCAGAATAAAATGCTCGGCTGCGGAAGCGCCGGTGATGAACCATTTGCGGCCGTGGATCGTCCAGCTGCCGTTCTTCTTTTCGGCGCGGGTGCGAATCATGCCCGGATCGGAGCCGCCGCCGGGCGCCGGTTCGGTCATGGCGAAAGCGGATTTGACCTTGCCGTCGACGATCGGCCGCAGCCATTTCTCCTTCTGCGCCGGGGTGCCGGCGCGCGCCAACAAATTGATGTTGCCGTCGTCCGGCGCCGAGCAGTTGATCGCCAGCGGCCCGAAGATCGAACGCGCCGCTTCCTCGTAGATCGCCGCCCAGGCGACGATCGGCAGCCCCATGCCGCCGAACTCCTTGGGCGCTTGCGGCGCCCATAAGCCGGCCTGGCGCGCCTTGTCCTGCACCGGAGCGAGCCGGGACAGCGGAATATTTTCGTGATCGGAAAAATTTTCCGCCTCCGCTTCGAGCGGGACCACGTGTTCGTCGACGAAGGCGCGCGTGCGCTGGCGCAAATCCTCGATTTCGGGCGGAAGCGTGAAATCCATGGCGGTGCCTCGTTGCGACAAAGCGGGCGTGGACCTAATCTTTAGCTCAATTTACCGGGAGGCACAGCATGGCCAATTTCACCCCGCTCGCGGCGGCCATCGGCGGCGTTCTCATCGGCTTGGCCGCGGTGCTGCTGATGCTGCTCGACGGCCGCATTGCCGGCATCAGCGGCATCGCCGCCGGGCTCATCGATCCGGCGGGCAGCGACCGCGGCTGGCGTGCGACCTTCGTCCTGGGCCTGATCGCGGCGCCTGTATCGGCCATGCTGCTCGGCTACGAGGTGCCGGTGCCGGACATGCCGGCAGGCCTCGGCACAGTCGCCGTCGCCGGGCTTCTGGTCGGCTTCGGCACGCGGCTCGGCAGCGGCTGCACCTCCGGCCACGGCATTTGCGGCATCGCGCGATTGTCGGCGCGTTCGATCGTGGCAACGCTGACCTTTATGGCGTCGGCGATGGTCGTTGTCGCACTGACCCGGCACGTCATCGGAGGCTGAACATGCGCGCGCTCGCCAGTCTGTTCTGCGGCTATATTTTCGGCCTCGGCCTCTTGGTTTCCGGCATGATCAAGCCGAGCAAAGTTCTTGGCTTTCTCGATATCCTCGCCGTTGCCAGCGGCAACTGGGATCCCAGCCTCGCCGTCGTGATGGCGGCCGCGCTTGCCGTCACCGGCGCCGGCTATGCGTTCATTCGGCCGCGGGCGCCGTTGCTGGCAGCGCGGTTCCAGTGGCCGGCGCAGACCGCCATCGACGCGCCGTTGATCGGCGGCGCGGTGCTGTTCGGCATCGGCTGGGGACTGATCGGTCTGTGCCCGGGCCCGGCCATCGAAAACCTGGCGACCGCCTCGCCGCCGCTTGTCGTCTTCGTTCTTGCCATGGCGGTCGGCATGGTCGCGCACAATGTCTGGCAGGCGCGCGCAAGGGCAATCGATCTCGCGGCGCGCCGCGGCGCCGACGGCTGACGAGCCGAACTCGCGCATTGCTGCGCCAAATCGACGGTGCGACAATGGTTCCGCCCGAGGGCTTGAGTTTCATGCTCGATTCGTCGCCAAGCGTGCCTCCGCAATTCGCTCTCAACGCCGAGCAGGTCGCGGCTTACGACATGGCGCGCGCCTTTGCCGACGAGCATTTTGCTCCGCACGCGGTCGCCTGGGACGAGGCCAAGCACTTTCCGGTCGCCGAGATGCGCAAGGCCGCTGCGCTGGGCATGGGCGGGATATTCATTGCCGAGGACGTCGGCGGATCGGGACTGTCGCGGCTGACCGCGGCGCTGATCTTCGAGGCGCTGGCGACCGGCTGCCCGACGGTCGCGGCCTATATGTCGATCCACAATATGACGGCGTGTCTGATCGATACGTTCGGCTCGCACGAGCAGCGCCGGCACTGGCTGCCGAGACTGTGCACCATGGAATTGCTGGCGAGCTATTGCCTGACCGAGCCCGGCGCCGGCTCGGACGCGGCGGCGCTGACGACGCGTGCGGCGCGCGACGGCGACCACTATGTGCTCAACGGCCAAAAACAATTCATCTCCGGCGCCGGGGCCGGCGATCTTTATCTGGTGATGGCGCGCACCGGCGGCGCCGGTCCGTCCGGAATTTCCGCGCTGATCGTGCCCGGCGACAGCGCGGGCATTTCGTTCGGCGCCAACGAGCGCAAAATGGGCTGGAACGCGCAGCCGACCCGCGCCGTGATTTTTCAGGACGTGCGCGTTCCGTTGGCCAACCGGCTCGGCGCGGAAGGCGCCGGCTTCAAGATCGCGATGACCGGACTCGACGGCGGCCGCCTCAATATCGCGGCCTGTTCGCTCGGCGGCGCACAGTGCGCCCTCGACAAAACGCTCGCCTATATGAAGGAGCGCAAGGCGTTCGGCAAACGGCTCGACGAATTCCAGGCGCTGCAATTCCGGCTCGCCGACATGGCGACCGGGCTCGAAACCTCGCGCGCGTTGTTGTGGCGCGCGGCCGCCGCGCTCGACCGCGGCGACGCCGCGGCGCCGCAACTGTCCGCCATGGCCAAGCGCTTCGTCACCGACGCCTGCTTCGACATCGCCAATGCGGCGCTGCAACTGCACGGCGGCTACGGCTACCTTGCGGAATTCGGCATCGAGAAGATCGTGCGCGACCTGCGCGTACACCAGATCCTCGAAGGCACCAACGAAATCATGCGCCTGATCGTGGCGAGACACCTTGTCGGCCGATGAACGAGGCCGCGGTTCATCGGGGCGACGTTCTCGTTCGCTCGCACGGCGCGCTGCGGCGGCTGACGCTGAACCGGCCGCGGGCGTTCAACGCGCTCACCCTCGACATGGCCGTGACCATGACGGCGCTGTTGCGCGGCTGGGCGGTGGACGACGCGGTCGGCGCCGTGCTGATCGACGGCGCCGGCGAGCGCGGGCTGTGCGCCGGCGGCGACCTGCGCGCGCTCTACGACGCGGCAAAAGCGAAAAGCCCGTTTCCGGCGCAATATTGGGCGACCGAATACCGGCTCGACGTGTTGATTGCGCGCTATCCGAAGCCGGTGATCGCCGTCATGGACGGCTTGGTAATGGGCGGCGGCGTCGGCATTTCGGCGCACGCCGCGCACCGCGTAGTGACCGACCGCTCGGCGGTCGCGATGCCGGAATGCGCGATCGGGCTGGTGCCCGACGTCGGCGCCTCGTTTCCGTTGGCGCGCGCGCCGGGCTTGACCGGAACTCACCTGGCGTTGACCGGCACGCGCATGGCCGCCGCCGACGCGATCTTCACCGGCTTTGCCGACATTCACATTCCCGTTCCGCGGATCGCCGAACTCCCCGCCGCGCTCGCCGACTGCCGCAGCGCGGGCGAGGTGTCGGCGCGGCTGGGCGCGCTGTCGACTTCGCCCGCTCCCGGCCGGCTCGCGGCATCGCGCAAGTGGATCGATCGCTGCTACGGCGGAGACAAGGTGGAAGATATCGTCGCGCATTTGCACGACTGCGACATCGACGAGGCGCGCGCCGCGGGCGACGCGATCGGCAAGGCGTCGCCGACCTCGCTCAAGGTGACGCTGCGCAGTCTGCGCGCGGCGGCGGCATTCAAGCGCGTTGAGCAGAGCTTCCAGCAGGATTACCGTATCGTGCTGGCGTGCATTGCCGGACATGATTTCATCGAAGGCATCCGCGCCACCATCGTCGACAAGGACCGCAAGCCGGCGTGGCGGCCGGACCGGCTCGAGGCGGTGACGCCGGATATCGTCGCGCGGCATTTTCAGTCCGTCGGCGCGCTGGAACTGAAGTTCGAAGATTGAAGGAGGAACGCAGATGCCGGTTATCGGTTTCATCGGTCTCGGCAATATGGGTGCGCCGATGGCAGCCAATCTGGTCAAGGCGGGCGAGCATGTGCTCGGCTTCGACCTCGTCGCGGCGTCACGCGAGGCTGCGGCCCAAAATGGCGTGCAGATCGTCACCAACGCCAAAAGCGCCGTCGACGACGCCGAGGTCGTCGTCACCATGCTGCCGGCCGGCGAGCACGTCTTGTCGGTGTGGAACGATATCGTGCCGCGGGCGCGGCAGGGCACGCTGTTCATCGACTGCTCGACCATCGACGTTGCCAGCGCGCGCCAGGCGCATGTGCTGGCCGCCGCGCGCGGCATCGCGTCGCTCGACGCGCCGGTGTCGGGCGGCGTCGGCGGCGCCAAAGCGGCGACGCTGACGTTTATGGTCGGCGGCTCCGACCACGCCTTTGCGCGCGGCAAGCCGGTGCTCGAACGCATGGGCAAGCGCATCGTCCATTGCGGCGATGCCGGCAACGGCCAGGTGGCCAAAATCTGCAACAACATGATTCTCGGCGCGTCGATGATCGCGGTCAGCGAAGCCTTCGTGCTCGGCGAAAAGCTCGGCCTGTCGCATCAGGCGCTATTCGACGTCGCTGCGGCGAGTTCCGGCCAGTGCTGGTCGCTGACGAGTTACTGCCCGGTGCCGGGGCCGGTGCCGGCGAGCCCGGCGAATAACGCCTACAAACCCGGCTTCGCCGCCGCGCTGATGCTGAAAGATCTGAAACTCGCGCGCGCCGCGGCGGATTCGGTCAAGGTCAAAGCGGCACTCGGCGCGCATGCCGCCGAAATCTACCAAGCGTTCGCGCAGGCCGGCCACAGCGCCGACGATTTCTCCGGCATCATCAATCTGGTGCGCGAGCAATCCTAGTGGTCCGATTCTAACATTCGCATCCGCGTCCGGCAGGCTATCATGCGAATGTTAGAATCAAAGGACCACTAGCAAATATCAGTTTCTAGTGGAGCTTTGGATTTGACATTCGCTTCACGAGTTCGCGGCTAGGTGGGTAGCGAATG
>Ga0187784_10000783_pt1 | contig 24251 bp, 17 predicted proteins | sample 1015_SJ02_MP15_2_FD_132964 | JGI IMG/M metagenome (GOLD analysis project Ga0187784, IMG submission 132964) | Tropical peat soil microbial communities from peatlands in Department of Meta, Colombia - 1015_SJ02_MP15_20_MG | ecosystem: Environmental > Terrestrial > Soil > Wetlands > Peat | place... | reverse complement strand
GTTTTCCGACGGCAGTGCTCAGCTCTGGGTGTACACGTCATCGGGACAGCCCAATCCGCTGCTGCAGCCACTCATCACGAATGTCAGCTATGTGGGTGACGGCCAGTTTAGGCTTGCAGGATTTCAGCTCGATGGGCAATCTGCGGGCGCTGCCTATGGCGACGACGACCAGATGGACTCTAACTATCCGATCATTCGCATGGTCAACTGCAAGGGCGATGTCTTTTACGCTCGGACTTTTGACTGGAGCAAAATCGCCGTGGGTGATGGAACCGGATACGAGACCGTCGACTTCACGCTGAATCCCGCGGTGACTCCCGGCGATTACGCCCTCATCGCGAGTGGCGCAGGAATCTCTTCGTTTCCCACCTTCATTCACATATCAGAGAAAGAGGTAAAGGGGAGACACTGATTCGGGTGCAGGATCGCGAGTCAGTCAGTGGCTAGCAGAATGACAAAACATATGGCCCTTAATACTGAATCAAACGGCTTCTTTCATTCCATTTCGGCGATCCTAGAAAGCCTCTGCATTGTTTGTTCGTCAAGAGTTCACCAAGGCAGTCTTCTCCGGCGCTGGCCTTTTAGCCATCCCGAAGGTTTTGCCCACCGATCCGGTCTCCTTCCGCGCGGGCAGCAAGGAGGAACCTCGTGAAGCGAAGCTGTTTCAAGAAACCCTAGTCGAAGTTCTATCTGCAGGACTTCACGGTACGAGGCCATCGCTACCAAGCGTCAGCCCAGGAGACAAAGTCACTTAGGGCACTTCAAGTGCGAGTCTGAAACTGGCTTCAGGAATGGAAAGAACCCATCCACTTCCAACCAAGCCTGTTGTTCTCCACGAGTTTTGCGGATCGTTTTCTCGATTGGATTAACAATGCCAGACTCGAAGAGAAAAACCAGGAAGTTTTACCATAACGGCTGGCGGCTCAGCTGGTTCCAGATATTGATATCGATGAAAAAAGAAAACAAAGCTGAACTGGCGATACCCTCTCGACAAACTCGGATCTTCTGCACCGCTCTACGGCTTCTGCTGCCGGGATTGATGGTTTTATCGACCCTGGCCACACCCGGGTTCGCGGAGGAAGAGAAAACGCACCACCCTCTGGATGCTCTCACGACGCAAGAGTATTGGACAGTTCACGATATCCTCAGGGAAAGCAGAAACTGGACCGACAAGACTCTGGTCGCGAGCCTTCTCCTGCACGAGCCTCCCAAAGACAAGGTGTTGACCTGGAAAACCGGTGACTCCATCCCTCGCGAAGCCGACGTAATTCTTGAAGACCAGGGTAAAACAATTGAAGTTCGCGTCAATATCTCAGAGCATAAACTTGAATTTTGGAAGGATGTCTCCGGAGTCCAGGCTCCCATCACCCAGACGGAACTGGATACCATGAGCGATGTGGTCATTCGAGACCCTCGTGTCGTCGCTGCACTGAGGTCTCGCGGCATTACTGATTTTTCGAGCGTCCGGTGTGAGCCGATCCCGCTTACATTTCGAGTCTTTCCGGAACAGGCGGATCATCGCATCGGCTACGGCGATTGCATGGATTCGCACGGCGTGTACCATCCGTGGGGACGCATCGTCGAAGGCCTCTACGTCGTAACCGATGTAGCCAATCAGAAGGTTCTGAGCGTCATTGACCGTGGCGCGGTGCCTTTTCCAAAAGGCGATATCAACTTTGAGGAGGCCGCTGCGACTCCGCGCCCCGGCACTCAGCCTTTGCTGGTGACGCAGCCGCTCGGTTCCGGATACAAGATCGAAAACGGAGAAGTAGTGTGGCAAAACTGGCATTTCCGCTTCCGTCTCGATCCGCGAGTTGGGGCGGTTGTGAATCTAGTGCGCTATCAGGACGGAGAGAAATTGCGCTCCGTCATGTACGAAGGGGGATTGTCGGAAATGTACGTCCCCTACATGCATCCCGATCCCGGCTGGAATTGGCGTGCTTTTCTTGACGCGGGAGAATTTCTTCTCGGCGGATTGATCAAGCCCCTTGGCGCGGACGATTGTCCCGCTCACGCGCAGTTTTTCGCGGGCGTTGTGCCTTCGGACCGGGGAACACCGGTCCTCGAGCCGCAACTCGCCTGCCTGTTTGAACACGCAACCGACAGCCCCGCCTGGCGGCATTTGGAAAACGGCTTGATCAGTGCTCGTCCCAGCCGCGAACTCGTTCTCCGCACCGCGGCGGTAGCAGGAAACTACGACTACTTACTGGACTGGATTTTCCAGCAGGACGGGACGATCCGGGTGGCCGTCGGCGCCACGGGCATTGTCGAGACCATGGGCGTCAAGGAGGCTAGCCTTCCTCCCATGAAAGAAGGTGCGTCCGGTCTAGCGAACGGTACGCTGGTAGCTCCGAATTTGCTTGCCGTAAATCATGACCACTTCTTTTCCTACCGCCTTGACCTCGATGTCGATGGACCCAACAACAGCTTTATGGTCGATCATCTTGTGCCAGAACAGATTTCGGGGCAGGCACGGAAGAACATCTGGGGAGTTGATTCATGGATCGCGAAAACCGAGAAGGACGGGATCATCGACATCGACCTGCACCGCCCCGGCATGTGGCTTTTTGTCAATCCACTGCACCCGGGAAGTCTGGGATATCCAAGCGCCTATGAAGTGATGCCCGGGCAGGTGACGGTTTCCATCACTTCTCCGGATGACCCCGCACAAGCGGAGGGCGCATTTTCCGAACACCAAATGTGGGTAACGCCCTACAATCCGGATGAGATTTACGCAGCGGGGACCTACGTCACCCGCAACAAAGAAATCGACGGTCTGCCCATCTGGACACAAGCCAACCGCCCCATCGAGAACACGGACATTGTTGGCTGGTACACCTTAGGTTTCCATCATGTCGTGCGTCTGGAAGATTGGCCAATCATGCCTACGTTATGGCACGAATTTCTGATCCGGCCCGTAAATTTCTTTGACCAGAACCCGGTCCTTACGTTGCCGCACCAGCCCTAGCAGCAGGACGACGAGGAAATTCTCTTGGAAGAAAGCAAACAGGCACCGCGCTGGATTTCGGGCATCGAACCGTCAAAGGAATTGCTTTCCGCGACCGGTACCCAGATATTGGAAATCGAGTGCCGGCAACAGCCTGGTCGGCTTCGGGAATTGATTCAGGCATATGGCAGCGACCCCGCGATTCGTGAGCCTCTGGCGAAACTCCGTACTCTGGCCGCGAGACAAGGCCCCGTACTTTTCATCGGCATGGGTGCTTCCTTTTGTTCATCGATCAGCGGGTCAGTGTTTCTTCAATCTCACGGAAGGCTTTCGTTTACCGCAGATGCAGGTGAATGGTTGCACTACGCGCTGCCGGCGTGGAGCAAAGCCGCACTTTCCATTTTGCTTACCACCTCCGGCGAGAGCGCCGAGGTGGTAGAACTGTTCAAGCGCGGTGAAAACAGAGCGCTTGGATTGATCTGCAACAATCCCGCGAGCACCTGCTGGAATCTGGCCGAGAACAGGCTGCCCATTCTTGCTGGGCCGGAATATGGCAACGCGACCAAGACGTACACTAACGCCACTGCGGCGGCCATCATTCTTGCCGCTGAATTCTCCGGGATTCCGTGGGAAAAAGACGCAACCCAGGCGGCGGAAGTTTTTGCAGCAAGCTTTAGCCCAGTATTCGCGATTCGCAGCGATCTTGAAGAATTTTGCCGCGGCGCTGCCAACATAGAGGTGATCGGCCGCGGAGCCGCTTACGGCGGTGCCATTATGGGTGCGCTTTGCATTCGCGAAATGAGTGGTCTCCGCGCCGCCGCCCACACCGGAGCTGGTTTCAAGCACGGGCCGAATCTGGATGTGGATTCGACGCATGTCGCAATTATTTTTGCGTTCGGGCGGGCGGCCGGGCTGGGCGTCAAACTCGCCGAGGAATGCAATCGGCGCGGTGGCAGAGTCGTACTCGTTTCCACGGAAGAACAGAAAGCCACCAATATCTTGTTCCCGGTAAGGATTGATGCTGTACCGGAACCGTGGGAGGGAATCACGTCGCTGCTGGTGCCAGAGGCGCTTACCCTCGCAATGGTGGAAAGAACCGGTACGCGCTTGCCACCACGTTTTCAGTACGGGGTCATGGAGCAGTAGGTTTTCGAATTTTCAGGGCTCGGAGGAAAGCCGTGTCCAATCCCGTGGACTTTTCACAAATACGCGTAAACCGTAGCTTTCTCTTGCGGGTTTCCTTTATCGCGGGGCTAGGCGGCATTCTGTATGGCTATGACATGGGTATCATCGCTGCCGCATTGATCTTCGTGCGCCAGTCTTTCGCCCTTGCAACCCGTATGCAGGAAGTCGTGGTCAGCATCGTGCTCGTGGGCGCCATGGCCGGCGCTATCGTTGGCGGCTCCATTGCGGATCGAATCGGCAGGCGCGCTACGCTGCTTTGGGGTGGCGGGCTGTTTATCATCGGGTCGATCGTGGCTCCGCTGTCTCCCAATGCTTTCACGCTGATCTTTGCCCGTTGCTTGCTTGGATTGGCCATCGGCTTCACGTCGGTAACAGCTCCCGTGTTCATATCCGAGCTTGCGCCTCCACAGTCGCGCGGGAGGCTCATCAGCCTTTACCAATTCGCCCTCACTCTGGGCATTGCGCTGGCAGACCTTGTGGGCTACTGGCTCGCGGAACAACAGGCATGGAGGCTCATGTTCGGCCTTGGCGCTGCTCCGGCAGCTTTGTTCCTCATCCTCGTGCTGACTCTTCCCGAGAGCCCACGCTGGTTATTCGCCCAGAACCGACTGGCCGATGCGCAGACCGTCTTAATGAGCTACACAGATGAAACGGGCTCTAGAGTCCTAATGGAAGACATTCGTGCAGCGGTTGAAGCAAAGGTGGACAAGCGCTGGAGCGCCTTATGGAGTCCTGCCGCTCGCGGCGCGCTTCTGATTGCAGTTGGCTTTACCGTGCTGCAACAAGTGAGCGGCATCAACACAATTATCTACTATGGACCGCAAATCTTCGCTCTTGCCGGAATCACCTCCAATAAGAATGCGATCTTCGCAACCCTGATCGTTGCAGCTACCAACATGGTAGCCACCGTCATTGCGTTTTTCCTGGTTGACCGCCTCGGGCGCAAGCCGCTCCTTTACGCGGGGATCGGTGGAATGACGACGTCTCTGTTCGTGCTTGCTTATGCCTTTCGTGAAAATAATCTCGGTCCATCACTCGGCCACATCGCAACCGTATGCCTAGTAGCCTATATCGCCTGCTTCGCCTTCAGTATGGGACCGATCGCGTGGATTCTTGTCTCCGAAGTTTTCCCGTTGCAGGTGCGGGCGCGTGGGGTTGCCGCGGCGACGTTGGGTTCAGGTGCTTCGAACTTCCTGGTATCGCTCACGTTTCTGTCGCTCATCAAGGCCGCGGGAAATACGGTGACATTCGCGATTTATGGAGTCTTCTGCATTTTGACACTCCTGTTCGTGCACTACATCGTTCCCGAAACCAAGGGAAGAGAACTGGAGAGCATCAGCATCAAGCAGGGTGCGGTCGCGCATTGAGAAAAAAGCAGCGGAAAACCAGCAACTGTGAAGAAATCTCAAGGAGCAAAACGCATTTGTCTACATCCGAGCACGGCTACGTCGTCGCTGTAGATATAGGTGGAAGCAATTTACGGTTGGCGCTCGCAGATATGAATGGGACGATTGCGGCCCGGTGGCTTTCTTCAACCGCAGGAAGCCGTAACGCTGACCAGATCATCAACCTAATTCGCCGCGGGATCGACCATCTTTTGGAGGAAACTTCCACGCCGCGCGCGGCATTGCGGGCGATCGGGGCGGGAGCACCCGGCGTAACCAACGTAGATGATGGCATCGTAATCGTGACTTCCTACCTTCTTGGCTGGCGGGACGTTCCCTTGCGCAAATTGCTCCAATCGGCGTTCCAAATTCCTGCGGCGGTAGACAACGATGTGAACTTGGCGGCGATCGGGGAGTTTTCCTCTGGTGCGGCAAAAGGCATCAGCCATTTCGTTTTTCTTGCTATCGGGACAGGCATTGGTGCCGGGATTGTATTGAACAGTCATCCGTTCCGTGGCCAGGGATGGTCGGCTGGCGAGATTGGCTACATGCTTGTGCCGGGCATACGCGATCATGTACGAACCAGCGGAAAACCGGGCGCGCTGGAGAGCATGATCGGCGGCGAGGGAATCAAAGCAGAATGGCAACGTCAGTGGAGCCCCGAAGGTACCGCTCTTCGAATAGATTCGACGCCAACTGAGATTTTCGATGGCGCTCTACGTGGTGATCTGGCAGCCCGCAACCTGCTCGGGCAGACGGCACGCTTATTGGCATCAGCCATCTACAACGTGTCGTTGGTCTTGAATTGCACGCTTTTCGTGCTCGGAGGCGGAGTCGGTACCCATCCAGCCCTGGTTGCCGCGACTCAACAAGTGCTCGATCAGTGGACGGAGCGTGAGCCCCTCCGGGTCGTCAGCAGCACGCTGGGCCCGGAAGCGCAGTTGATTGGCGGCATTCGTATGGCGCTCTCCGCCGCCCTTTCCCGATCTGACCTCGCATTCAGCTGATAATTTGCGCCGTTGCCAAACCTTATGGACGTGATCTTGCGGAATCAGTTCGTCCAACGTCGTTGGAAACAGCGTGTGTTGCCCGCGCGCTTCCCCTTGAATGTAGGCCAAAGAAATGTCCTCGCTTCCGCGAGGGCATCTTCTCATAACCTGTTAGTGAATCCTAGTTAGAGTTTCGTAACCGCCTCAGACGCCGTCCCCTGCTCCAGACCTCATTCCCGGCTAGCTATGAGTGCACCAAACTTCAACTCAAAGGCACGTGTGTCATTCAATACTGTCTCACCTTGTGGGTTCACCCCAGCGGCGTAGCAAATAGGGGTTACGACACCTTTTGCGACACACCCAAAAACCACACTCTCGGCAAGTCACTGAACACCTGGCAAGTCGGAGAAAGTGAGTTCTCTTGGCCAGTCAATCGGCCGTCAGTCAACCCTTTCTTTATAGATCCCCTGTTCTGCGTTGCAGTCTCTTCCCTACTGCTTCTTTTTTTCATCCCTCTTGTTGTCTGGTTTGGGCGGTGGAGACTGCTTCTTCTCGGCGTCTTTGTGTTCCTGCTCCTGCTCCTGTTGCAGCTGCTTTTGCTCTTGCTGATGCTTCTGCTGGAGCTGTTCGAGTTGCTGCTGGTGTTGCTGAGCGAGCTGCTGTGCAGCCTGCTGCCTCTTCGCCTCATCCGCCTGCTGTTGTTGCGACTTCTGCCTCTCTTGTTCCTGCTGCTGTTCCAGTTGCTGGCGTTCGGCGTCTTGCTTCGCATGCAGATCCGCGATTTGCTGCTGATGTTGTTGTTCGAGCTGCTCGTTCACGGGACGAGCGGTGGGAGGATGAGCGGCGTTGTTACTAGGCATTACGGCGTTTGCTGGCGGCCGATTGTTGTTTGCTGCTGGCTGCGGGGGTGTGGGAGTCGGTCCAGGAGGTCGATTTGCACTGTTGTTGCCGGCAGCTCGATTGTTTGACGCCACACGCATTTGCGCTGGCTTTGCCGGTGGCGCAACCTTCACTTGCGCGACAGCCGCCTGAGTTCGTGCGGGCGCAATTTGACGAACTTGCGCTGCCGACAGTGGCCTCCCGCCGTTCGCCTGAATGGCGGCTTGGCGTTGCGCGAACGATGGCGGCCGTGGAGGCGGCGGCGTTTTTGCCACGATAGCGCGAGCCTGCACTGCAGCCGGCGGCTTCACATCGGCTGTTGGACGCCCACCCAGAACCGCCTCACGCTGTGGAACCGTCGGTGGCGTCATCGCGACAACGGGGGCGGAAGCCACTTCTCGCACATTCACCGCGACGACATTTCTCGCCACTGGCTGGCCCGAACTGAAAGCTTGCGTCGAGGTCGCCACTACGGCTCCCTGCACGCGCTGGTTCACGTACGTAATGTTCGTCACGTTCACTGTCTTATTCACCACCACCGTCGTGTAGTAATTGTTGATCACCGTGGTATTCACAGTCGTGTTCGAAATGTTCACGTTCGTTACGTAATTCCGGCTCACGGGATATGACGGCACGTACACTTCGCGTGGGCCAAGGGGGAACCAGCCGACGCTCGGGCCGCCGACGCCAACCCATGCCACCAGCGCCGGCGCGTAGACCGGCCTAACATAGACTATGCCGGGAGAATAGACCGCTGGGCGAGGCGGAACTGGCACCCATCCCCACGTTCCGTTCACGAAGACCCACCGCCCGTAGTGGAATGGCGCAAATCCCCATTGCGCGTCATCCACCCACGTGTAGCCCCAGGGCGCCACATAATCCCAGTGTCCATAGTGATAGGGAGCCCAGCCAACAATTGTGGTGTGAGGGAACCAGACGTATCCGTAGTCCGGCGTCGAGCGCCAGCCACCATTGTCGTCCAGATCGTCGTATCCGATTACATCGTCGGAGACGTAGCGGATCGAAATCGAATTGTCCTCGTGATGATCGCGCAGTTCACACCACTCCTCGAACTCGTCGCCGTTGTCGTAGATGCTGTCCGTGTCTGCGTAGAGCTGATCGGTTCCGCTAAATGTATCCAATTCGCCCGCATGTACGGTGAAAGCCGAGCCGCCGCCGGTGACCTCGCCTTCGCCTGCGCGGTCCTCGATCACGGTTGTGTCGCCATCTTCGTTTACCTTGATCTCGTAGATCCCCGGACGCAGCACCGAGAAAGCGAGATTGGGCGTGTCCACTTCGAAATTTTCGTTCTCGCCGAGCCGTTTCACGCGCAGGCGCAATGTCCCTGACGATAGCTGCATTTGCGCCATGTTGTCGGTCAAATTGAGAAAGGTGAAACCCGTGTTCTCTGACAACACGATGGATGCAGAGCCGATATGTAGCGCCGCGCGCGCACCCTGGTCCGTCCACAGCGCGTCCCCCGTCGTGAGCGTGCGGTTCCACGCCGCGTCGATCCAGTCGTCGGTTCCCGCGGGCTGGAACGAAACTGGTCCACGGAGGAAGCTGAGACGAGCCACGCGAGAGGGCGGATCTTCGTAATCGTCCTGCGCCAGCGAGAAAGAAAGCAGCAACAAGCTCGCGAGAAGCAACGCGATCCCCAGCCTGACGCCCAGACTTCCAAAATTCCGCATACTCACCTACCTCCCGATCGAATGTTTTGCAGAGGCTGGCACTCGTGACCTGAAAACCCAAACTAACCTGCGAACATTACGGTGGGGAAAGTGTAACAGCACATACCTCAACTTCACGTTTTTTCCAATTCCCACAGCTTTTTTTGCAAAGTTCCTGACCAAAATCTCACTCCAGCTGAACGTGTGTAATCACGGCCATGCCACCACTCGATCTTGCGAGAGATCGAGCAGGATTGCCGCCAAGCGCGCTTGCGCCGCAAGAACGTTGCGTATGGGCCGGATTGGTTTTCGAGGTCGTGTTGAATTGACGATCTTGCCGCGACAGTTGTAGTTATAGTGTGACCCATGAAATCCTGGCTAAAACACCACATTCACTTTTGCTGTCTTCTTCTGCTGCTGCACCTCAGCTTCGCGCAAGAGGCCAGCTTCCGTATCACACCTCTGCATCCGGTCGAGGAGTTGCGCGCCGAGGCGCTCAAGGCGCAGCCGCCACGCGAGCAGGGAGCCTTTCGCGAACCTGAGCTGGTGGAATTGGTCAAACTCGATCCCACGATCAAGCTCGACATCCGTTACGCCACCACTAACAATTTTCTGGGTACCCCTGTGTACACGCAACAGCGGGCCTTTCTTCAACGACCCGCAGCAGAAGCACTGCTCCGCGTCCATCACGAGCTTAAGGCTCATGGTTATGGCCTAATCATCCACGATGGCTACCGCCCCTGGTATGTCACCAAAATTTTCTGGGATGCCACGCCTGACGGCAAGAAAATCTTCGTCGCGAATCCAGGAGAGGGCTCCAAGCATAACCGCGGCTGCGCCGTGGACCTATCCCTCTACGATTTGGAAACGGGCAGCGAAGTGAAGATGCCCAGCGGATACGACGAGATGACCGACCGAGCGTATGCCGACTACGTTGGTGGCACAGCCGATGAGCATGCTCACCGCACCCTGCTGCGCGAAGCCATGGAAAGCCAGGGTTTTATCGTCAACCCCACGGAATGGTGGCATTTCGACTATAAGGATTGGAAACAGTATCCAATCCTGAATGTGATGTTTGAAGATCTCAAGCAGTAGACTTCGAGACCGCTCAGCGCGGACGAGCGGCTATTAGAGGAGGCAGCTTCCAGCGACTGAACAGCCGTCCATTTCCGGCTGCGGAAATGGTGAGGATGGAAGCATGGAAGAGCTCTTTCCTTTTTCGAAGCAAGCCCATCGGGGGAACGGCTAACGATTTGATTGGCAACCCGTTTTTCCTAGAGAAGGACTCAGTTATAAATCAATGAATCTGGATGACAGAGGGTCTAGAAGCCTACGTCGGATCGAGTCAGCAAGCTATTTGCGGTGTCTCGATTTTGACACACGCAGTACTGTCCTGGGCGCGAGCTTTACTACCCTCTTATTGCGCCAGACGTAGATTGGCAGACCGAGGCGGGCGTGTTCGTCGATGGCCTTCGCGACGGCTGCTTTGAAAGCAATTTCCGCGCGTTTCTCAATCGGCAAGTGCATCACGTCTAATGAAGGTTCGTTCATACACGGCCGTAACGGTTAAGCAGCGCCGAGTGCATCCTTTGGTTGATTATACGAAGCTCTCCGCCTTTCGCCAATGCGACTGTCTGCGAACTCCTGCCCGAATTGTCGAATAATGTCCAGACCTCCGCGAGAGGGCGATAGTGCTTCAGGAAGTTTCCGCTGTCGCTGGGGTCCGGAGAGTTCCCATTTGGACGACATTCGATGGAACCTGCATGCACGAGTTGCGGCATACCACCACGCTCGGAGCTGGATCGATATCCAGAGGTAGCTGCTCCGTGCTTCAAAGACTGTCGACGCCTATGCGCGTGGGCTGGATGACTATCTAAGGCTCTGCGCGGAACGTAAATCTTCAGGTTTAACAAGCCACAAAGAGCCAGATCGCGTATTACGTCGAAGACGTGGCGACTCGCGTCCACAGGACGCGGGCCAGTTACAAAACTATAAAAGCGGGTTTGGCGAACAGGAACAGTTCGGCGTCTCGTGGACGGAGCAGATGCCACTCAAAGGTGTGATTCCTGCCCGGGCCTGCCAAGTACCTCTCCAAGGCCTCCCCTCTATCGCCAGTATCCGAACCCCGTGACCCTCCGGTACTTGATGACGCAAGTAAATCTTACGTCGGTAACTCGTTCTGCCTATCATCAACAGCCTAAAATCCCGTGAGGTACCCCGCGAACGGTGGAACGACAATGAAACCGCACTTGTTTCAAGACGTCAGCCAAAACGAGCCCGAGGCGACTTCCGTTGACGCGGGGCAGATCGTACGTCGTGCGTGGTGGCTGTTGGCCTTCACCGTCGCTCTGAGTTTGGCATTCACCTTGGGGATCGTATCATTCATCCTGTCTTGGTCGACTCGGCCAACCCAATCCGTCTACGGTTTTGATCTCCGGCAATGGGCATGTGCGCTGGCCGGTCTTGTAATCCTTTTCGGACTGTATGCGTTTTACCAACAGATGCGCCTGCAGCGGATCGTACAGCGACTGGATGAGAGAGATCAGCTGTTTCGACTGGTCAGTGAAAACGCGGTTGACCTGATTGCCGTGGTGGACGACGATGGCCGCCGACTCTACAACGGCAGCGCGTATGAAAAAGTTCTCGGATACTCTCCAGATGAGCTGACCGCAACCTGGCCCAATCAGCAAGTTCATCCCGAGGATCGGTCCCAAGTATTGCAAGCAGAGGAGAAAGTGCGCCTGAGCGGCAAGGGAGAGCGCCTGCAATACCGGATGCGGCACAAGGACGGCTCCTGGCGTACTTTGGAATCGATCTTGTGTGTGATGCGAAACCCCGGGGATCGAAGTCAGAAACTTGTCATTGTGAATCGTGACATCACCGAGCGGAGGCGGGCCGAAGAACTGCAGCTCCACAATACGGCGCTTCGGCATGCCGAAGAGAAGTACCGCACCATCTTCGAAGACGCGGTGGTGGGGATTTTTCAGATCACCCCGGAAGGCCATCCGCTGAAGGTGAATCGGGCACTGGCGCAAATCCATGGCTACGAGTCGCCGGAACATTTCATGGCTGAGGTCTCGAACCTGTTTTCCCAGCTGTTTATCCAATCCCGCCAAAGCGATGAATTTAAGCGCGTAGTGAACGAAAAGGGTTTAGCGCGGAGCGTGGAATTGGAAGTTCTCTGCAGGGACCGCACGAAGAAGTGGGTTTTGGCGAATGTGCGGGCCGTGCGGGATGGCGAGGGCAAAGTCGCGCTTCATGAAGGGACGCTGGAAGACATCACTGACCGCAAGGTCGCCGAGAAGCGGGTCGAATTCCTCGCTTACTGCGACGTTCTTACGGGACTGCCCAACCGAACTCTTCTCGAGGATCGCCTGACTAAGGCGCTTGCGGGCGGTCGTCGCCGGAAGGACAAAGTTGCGCTCCTGTTTCTTGACCTGGACCGGTTCAAAGTCATCAACGACTCACTCGGGCACTCCTTCGGCGATCAGCTATTGCGAAAAGTAGCGGAGCGCCTGAAGAAACACGCCCGCGAGCAAGATACGGTGGCCCGAATTGGCGGCGACGAGTTCGTCATCGTGGTGACCGGTCTGAAGGATATGACGGATGCAGCGGTGGCTGCGAAACGGGTGATGGACGCGATCGTTGAAGACTTCGTCCTAGAAGGCCGTTCGTTAAGCGTCAATTGCAGCATGGGCGTCAGCATCTTTCCTGAACATGGCTTGAACGGCGAGACCCTGATCAAGAACGCAGATGCAGCGATGTACTCTGCGAAAGAGCGCGGGCGCAATCGGTTCACGTTCTTTTCCGAGGAGATGAATAATGAAGTTGCGCAGCGGTTGACGCTGGAAGACGGGTTGCGAGCGGCGCTCACCAGGAATGAATTCTTCCTGATGTATCAACCGCAGATGAACATTGCCACAGGAGCTGTAGTCGGGTTCGAAGCACTGGTACGATGGCAGCATCCCGAGTTGGGCCTGGTGCCACCGGACAAATTCATTCGTATTGCGGAACACAGCGGCCTGATCGCGCCTATCGGTGCATGGGTGCTGAGAACAGCCTGCGCGCAGGCTCGAAAGTGGCTGGATGAAGGGATTTGCGCACTGCCGGTGGCAGTAAATGTGTCGGCGGTGCAGTTTCGCCAGCCGGGCTTTCAAGAACTCATCGGGAGCGTGCTCAGCGAATCCGGTCTCCCCTGCCAATACCTCGAACTGGAGCTTACGGAAAGCCTCTTGCTCTCTCACGCGGATATGACCGCTTCGGTTCTTCTGGAATTGAAACGGATGGGGGTGAAGCTGTCGATCGACGACTTCGGTACGGGCTACTCCAGCCTCAGCTACCTGAAGCAGTTTCCCTTTGACAAACTCAAGGTTGACCGCTCCTTCATCCGCGACGTGGCGGTGAACCCTGACGACGCGGCGATTACCACCGCAATTATCAGGATGGCGAAAAGTCTGGGTCTCAAAGTGATCGCCGAGGGAGTGGAGAACGAGGCGCAAATGTCGTTCCTGCGGGCACTTCGCTGCGACGAGATTCAGGGCTACTACTTCAGCAAGCCGCTCACGGCTGATCAGGTTTCCGCCAAGCTCCGATCCGATCCTGTGGAACGCGCGGCTTCGATATGTCTTCCGCAGACCAGGCAGCTGACAGTATGCACTCCGCAAACCGAACGGCCAACCAGAAGCACCAGCAAAGGGCAAGATCGTCGCCTGGACCGACGAATCAAGGTGAGTGTGCCGTTCGAAATAAACTTTGACGAGAGCAATGGCCCCATTTGTGGTGCTACCACCGATTTGAGCCAGGGCGGCTGCTACATCGAGTCAATTTTCCCGTTCCCGGTGGGGACGAATCTGGAGATCCAGCTTTCCATCCAAACCAGCGTGTTGATCTCCGCCACCGTGGTTACCTGCGATCCGCAGGTGGGAAATGGAATCAAATTCATTTCATTGCGTGCCGAGGATCGGGAAGCGCTGGCAGCCTTTCTGGAAGCCGCCGAGCACGCCCAGAACTCGAGTGCAAAGGGAGTTGCCACGAGTTAGGCGATGAAAGGTGCGCAGCCTGCAGTTCCCGAGGCGTAGATTTCTGTCATCCCGAAGTTCGCCAGACCGGCTTAGGGGAAACTTCAGGGTTGGCCATACGCAAACCGGGCAACCACCGGGGTTAAGTCTGCAGGAACTTCCGACAAATCAGAATGCACGCGAGAGTCAACAATGCCAGGTGCATGTCTGGCCGTTTCTCGTATCACACGGAGGCGGCGGTGGGAGCGCTATGCTTATCTGAAGGTTTTACCCTGCTCAGAAGCGCGCAGACCCAGGGCCAAGCAGTGCGAACTATCCAACTCTACTTTTCTGGCCATCAGTACGTAATGTTGCTCTACGTCTTCGTCCCTGACCATCGATTCTTTCTCCTCCCTTTCCAAAGATATTCCGGCCGCTCGCAGCGCTTCGAGCAAATCTCGCAACGAGGCGAATGCCGCGGTAAGGTGAGTCTCTCCGGTTTGCCCATAGGCAATCAGCAAATAGCGCGCCGCTGGCTCCGACTCGGGGAGATATTCGATCGCCATCCTAAGCATGTAGTTTTCTTGCTCTTCCTTCTGAGTTTCGTCTGATCAGATCTCAAGGCGAATTCGCCTACTCGAGACGCATAGCTTCAAGATTATCTCTATATATTATATTCGAATCTTCTAATATACTAAACAAAAAAAAATGAGCGATGCCTTACGACAGTTCAAGAGTGAGATCTTTCAGGGGCTCGCGAATCCAACCCGGATCGCCATGGTCGAGCTCTTGCGCGACGGCGAGATGTCGGCGGGAAAGCTGATTGAAAAGCTCGGAATCGAGCAAGCCAATGCCTCGCAACATCTGGCGGTCCTCCGGGCCAAACAGATCGTGGTAAGCCGGAAGGTGGGCAACCAAGTTTACTATTCCATTCGCGATCAAGCGCTCATAGATGTCCTCGATATACTGCGCCGGTATTTTTACGCCCAGCTCAACACCACCGTCAACATGCTGAAGGAAGTCGCGAGGGAGGCGCCGAAATCCCGTCTCGTCACACGTCGATGACCGACCCGAGCTCCTCCAAGTCATCTCGTCTGGATCGATTGCGCACCGCGGTGGAACACGGCGCAGACCTACTTCCCAGGCAGGGGCCCATCGGAGTCTTTATTCATCACAACACCCTGCACGCTTTCGAACATCTCCCATTCGAAGAAGCGGTAAAACAAGCGGCGCAGCTTTTTGGGGCCGAGCCGTACATGAGCGAAGCGAATTATCGGGCGGAGTTGGCCCGTGGACGGATCCAACTTGTGGATGTCGACGCAGTGCTAGACCAAGAACCCGATTACCTGATCTTTGCGGGATTAAGCCGAAGTTCGCTCCGCCGGGCGATGATTACGCCGGGAGTCCGAGAGTTCGATGGGGCGACTATCGTTTGGCGCACCGAGCAGGGCGACCTCGCGAAAGATTTTAGGCGTCCTGCTCTACGCGTATTGTTCGAGGCCTGTTTTGCTCGAACCGTGGCTCACGCGGAAGAACCTTCCGCGCCCCGTCCCGTGGACGAGGTCATCCATCCTTGGCTAATTCGGCTTTGCTCGGTGTTTTTAGATCAAGGAACAGCCTATCGGCCGATGCCCAACCGTGAGAAAGGATTTTATGAGAGCGTGCGGCTGCTGCTGTCAGGACGCGGCGGGGTGTTTCCCAAATACCTTGTCGGGCTGGACGAGGAGTTTCGAAGGCAGCAGCATCTAGCTTTTTTGGCTGCGGATGCAGTCCTAGGTTACTTGGACAGTGTAACCATCGAAGAAACGGAATGGCCTGGAATTCTACAAGCCGAACTATTGGCCCTGCCGGGCTGGGCGGGGTTGATGCGCAAGCTGGAGGAGGAACCCACACTCGCGCCGCACACGATCCTCCCCTGCTCCCTCATGGATTTTCTCGCTGTGCGGCTGACGATGTCGAGGGTGGCAGCACGGAGAGGCGCAGCCGACGCGATCCCTGAGGAGACCCCCTTAAAGACGAAGGAGAGGAGGCGTTTGAGCCGCACCGCACGCGTTTACGATGCGGCCCGGGTGTTGAGACTTTCGGGTGAGGAAGTAGAGAGCCTCTCCGAGTCCGAGTGGGCGGTGTTTTCGAGCGAAGTCAAAGCTTTCAACGGGCTCGAGCGGCGCAGAATCCTTCATCTTGCCTACGAACGGGCTCACGAGCGCGAGATCCTTCGTGGACTGGCCAGCCACCGAAAATATCGCGGTTTGTTCAATCAACCGCAAAGACCTCCCGCGCAGGTATTCTTCTGCCTCGACGAGCGCGAGGAATCCATGCGGCGAGCTCTGGAAGAAGCAAACCCGTTAGTGGAGACCTATAGTGCCGCTGGCTACTTCGGGGTGGCCGTGGATTACAAGGGGATCGATGATCCCCACGGGGCGGCGTTTTGCCCAGTAGTGGTCAAACCGAAGCACGCCATCGTGGAGCAGCCAAAAGCCGGAGACAGCTCGCTACTGGAAAGCCGCCGCTGGCGCCGTCGGATTCTTGGGTTCCTGATGCGTAATTCGTTTGTCTCCTCTAAGACATTGCTCCGGGGCTGGCTTTCGACCTCAGCGCTCGGCTTGCTCTCTGCCGTGCCCCTGATTGGTAATCTCCTGGCGCCGCGACGTTATGCGCTCCTGCGCGATTGGCTTAACAAGGCCTTTCTGCCGGAGCCGCGAACCGAGCTCACGTTGATGCGGAACACAAAGCAATCCCAAGGCGCCGTGTCCGGTTTGTTGATGGGATTTACTGCTGAGGAAAAGGCAGAACGGGTGGCCAGCGTTCTGGGTCCGGTTGGCCTGGTGCGCGATTTCGCCCGTTTGGTTGTAATCCTGGGACACGGCTCGAGCAGCCTCAACAATCCACATGAATCGGCCCACGATTGCGGCGCCTGCGGCGGACGCCGCGGCGGGCCGAACGCCCGGCTTTTTGCATCAATGGCCAACCGGCCGGAAGTGCGCGAGCGGTTGCGAAAGAAAGGGATCGATATACCCCCGGATAGTTGGTTCATCGGCGGCTATCACGATACCTGCAACGACGATGTAGAACTCTTCGATCTCGACGCGATTCCTTCAACACATCTGGCGGATTTGGAGTCCATTCGCGGCTCGCTTCTTCTGGCGAGAACGCAGAACGCACTCGAGCGCGTCCGGCGATTTGAATCATTGCCGGCAGATGCGGATGCGGAACGCGCACTTCGTCACGTGGAAGAACGCAGCGAGCATCTCGCGCAGCCGCGGCCGGAATATGGACACTGCACAAATTCGGTTTGCATCGTCGGGCGTCGCAGTCTGACGCGCGGCCTCTTCCTTGATCGTCGGGCCTTTCTGGTCTCCTATGACACCCATCTAGATACCGGCAATGACGCCCTTGCGGCATTGCTGGCCGCCGCGGTGCCCGTCTGCGCCGGGATCAGTCTTGAATACTACTTTTCGTTCGTCGATAACGATCGATACGGATGCGGCACAAAACTGCCGCATAACGTGACCAGCTTGATGGGAGTCATGGACGGCCATGCCAGCGACCTGCGCACAGGATTGCCATGGCAGATGGTTGAAATCCATGAGCCGGTCCGGATTCTCTTCGTGGTCGAGACCACTCCGGACAGAGTGGAGAAAGTGATCGAGAACAACACTGCATTAAAGCGGCTCGTTGAGAACCGATGGATTCGACTCGCAACGATTGATCCCGCGTCTGCACGTGTTCATGTTCATCGGGACAGCGGATTTGAAGAGTTCCACGAGGACCTGGAGCGCCTTCCGGTGGCGCTCTCCTCCCACGAATGGTACGCCGGCAAGCTTCAGCATCTTCCCATGGCCTGGATCCAAACCCCTCGAACGGCAACAGGAGGCCAGCTGCGGTGAATGCTTTTCAAGACATTTTGATTTTTGTTGTAGCGACCCCGGGCGTGATCTTTGCTGTGTTTGGGCTCCTATGGATGATGGACCGGGTTCCAAGCGAACGCCTCCTGTCCTGGATCACTGGCCTGACCTTCGCCGCCTGTACGTCTGGAGTTGCGGCACTGGTTTGGAAGATCGCCTCCGCATCCAGCATTACTGTCACCTTCGGCAGCTGGTTTGCAGTGGGGAGCTACCATTTTCCATTGGTCTTGATGGTGGACCGGCTTTCGGTCCCTTTCCTAGCATTAGCAGCGGTGTTATCAGGACTGATCGGGCAGTTTTCGGCGACCTATCTTCATCGGGAATCGGGGTTCCTTCGATTCTTCCTTTTGCTGCACCTGTTCGCATTCGGCTCTTTGCTCGCGTTTGCTGCTGGTTCCTTCGACCTCTTGGCAGCGGGATGGGAGATCGTCGGCATCACGTCGGTATTTTTGATCGGATTTTTCGAGCGGAGGCCCGCTCCCGTTGAAAACGGACTTTACGTCTTCGGTATATATCGCGCGTGTGACATTGGATTGCTTGTCGGTATCTTTGCCATGCACCATTGGGCGGGAACAGCATCTTTCGAAAGCGGCTTTCCAACACTGACCGGCGCGCGGGCGGTAGTCGTCTGTCTTCTCCTGCTTCTTGCCGCATCCGGAAAAGCTGCTCAGGTGCCTTTTTCGGGATGGCTCCCGCGCGCTATGGAGGGACCCACTCCGTCCAGCGCCATCTTTTACGGAGCGATCTCGATCCACGCCGGAGCGTACCTGTTGCTTCGTGCCCAGCCGCTACTGGCTCAATCCATGCTTGCTTCCTTTTTGGTAATTCTGATCGGCGCCGCTACCGCCATTCACGGAACGATTGTTGGCCGTGCCAGCGCCGACGCCAAGACGTCGCTCGCGTATGCCACGTTGACGCAAGTGGGCATTGTGTTCATAGAGATCGGGCTCGGATGGAGATGGCTGGCGATGGCCCACATCATGGGGAATGCTACGGTTCGCACCATGCAATACCTGCGCGCGCCATCCATGCTTCACGACTATCACCAGATGCACTCCGCCATTGGAGGCGAGCTGTCGCCGACTGGCAAGCAAATCGAGGACATGCTGCCGGAGAGGGTCCAGTTATGGCTCTATCGTTGGGCGCTCGACCGCGGCCATCTGGATACGATGATCGAGCGCTGGGTGGTTGCTCCGCTATCGCAGCTCTCAGCCTATCTTTCTGGGCGGGATCGCACCCCCGTGCGCTCCCACACTACGATTCGCCCCGGCCGCGCCGTCGAGGTCTCAATCGCGGGGCCAACTGAGAGGAGTCATTGATGCCACTGCCGGGATGGGTTCTCCGTACTTCTTTTTTGACCAGCGTCTCGATTGCGGCTCCCTGGCTTGCGGCGGCTGTCGTAACAACTTTTCGGCGACAAGCCCGCATCTTCGGATGCATTGCGACGCTCCTATCCATCCTTGCATGCACTGCGCTTGTTTGGCGGGCGCCCAATGGTGAGTCTCTATACGAAACATTGATGCTGCTCTTCTCCTCCCTCACTCTCGGCGCAATTCTGTTGCTTTCGCGCCGTGATTCGGGGACGGGTACAATCGCTGAAATTCTCACCCTCTTGGGTTCGACGCTCCTGGCATACTCGACTGGGAACCTGCTGGTTTTGCTGGGCGCGTGGATTCTGTCCATCGCCCCGTTCTTGTGGGCCAGCTGGTTTGGCGCGCGCAGATGGCGTCCTATGATTGGCCTGCTATCCTCAAGCTTCGCTATCGCTCTCGCTATAGGGTTCATAGTAGTCAGAACCGGAGTCTTTTCGATTCCTCATCTGAAGGGACAGAGCCCAGGCGGAGTTGTAGCGTTTGCCCTTCTGATCGTCGCCGTGATCTTTCGCAAAGGAATTATCCCCGCGCAAGCTTGGGTAGCAGACGCCGCTGAGAGTGGCCCGTTACTCCCTACCGCTCTTCTCCTGAACGGCCACTTTGGGGCGCTGTTGGTCGTCAAGTTAATTGTGCCGCTGTTTCCGGAGACGGACCATCGGTTCCCGGTTCTTTCCTATCTCGCGATAGCCACCGCGGTTTTTGTTGCTATTCGCGCGCTTGCCGAGAACTCACCGCGGCGGTTGCTCGCCTTTCTTGCTCTCAGCCAATCGGCTTGCATCTTGAGCGGCCTTGAGAGCCGAACAGCGGAAGGAATGACGGGCGCCCTGGTGCACTGGGTTGTAGTCACGGTATCCACGGTGGGTCTTTTCGGAATTCTGCGACTGCTCGAGGTTCGTTTTGGCGAAAATCTGAGCGCGAGCAGGCATCTGGGTTTAGCCGAACACGCCCCCCGTCTTGCCGTATCGTTCGCCATTCTGGGACTAGCCCTCGTCGGTCTACCGGGCACACTGGGTTTCTGCTCTCAGGATTTATTGATCCACGGAACGCTCACTACCCACCCGCTCACAGGACTGCTGCTGCCCATTGCTACCGCGATGAATGCCGTAAGCTTCTTTCGCTTGTTCACGCGGCTTTTCCTGGGTAAGCGTCGAACGGGATTTACGATTGCGGCGGACGCGTTGCCGCGCGAACGTTGGGTCTTGGCTGCCACCGTGTTGTTCGTCGTTTTGGGAGGTCTGTTTCCAAACGCAACTGTGATTGAGCATTCGTCGGGAGTCGACGTCGTCGACCAGGCCAGCTTCCCCTTCGACAACCTTAACCGCGGCAAAGGCTATGCGGACAAAAATTCGTCCGTGCAGTACCCGGGACCTAAATCAAAGTCAAGCGCCGGACTGGAGGTTGATGGTGCGGAACAACGGCCGATGGGAGTTTATCGATGATGAAAGACAAGTTCCGGATACATCTAATATCCGGCAATTGTATGCGTCGCAACCAGCAGGGTGCTGATGGTCTGAAGGACCGGACGCAACTTCTGAAATACGCTATTTAGTAAGTTACAGATAGCAAAGGTGCAACCGAGAAATCTGCAACGGAATGCGCGCCTTGACCTCTGTGATTAGTGCTTTTCGTTTCGCTATTCCATCTATCCTAAACGGCGAATTACCAGCGATAGTGTGGCTGAAAGTGGTCAGTTGTTGAAGCCCCTTTTTTCATCGGCAAATCCACAGGCAGTGACTGAGCGCTTAGCGAGCAGTCACTGCGAACTCTTCTTCGATTTGGCGGGACGACAATAAGGAGCGATTTCGTGCGTTTTGCTCAGATTTCTGCTCTTTGCCTCTTTGCCGGGTGAACGCTCAGAGTCGATGACCTTTCAAATTTCCCAAGAGCCTGTTTATTGCCAACTTTCGGTTGGCCGACCATTCGGCTTGGCACTGGCCTTCTGCGGCCCAGCCGAGACACATATGAAAGACCACAGCCCCGAGGTATTCTTTGCCATGAAGACCGCAGACTGGCGAAGCCACTGACCAAAAGACTATTAATTGGCTGGAGGAAACTGGAAGAGTAGCGCTCCCTTGTCGGAAAAAATGACGATGCTATTGGCACCATAGTCAGCAACGGCCAATCGAGCGTTCGAGAGCAGGGCCATGCCGTAAGGGGACCTCAACGGTGCGGATACGAATCCAGTTGCGATGGGCTTACTCGACCGAACATCCACGATGAAGATTCCCCTGCGTCCGGGATCGGCAACATAGAGCCTGCCAGCTTCCGGATCGAAAGACACGGCCGTTGGGGCGCTGAGATCCGAAGCCAGCACGGTCGTGGATTTCGTGGCGATTGAATACTTGTAGATGGCGCCGACTGCCACGTCGGCGATGTAGATTATTTGATTGGCCTCGTCGAAAGCCAGGGGGCCAAGTTTGGTGGCATTGGGAATCCGCGATACGTAAGTACTTTCTGTTCCCTGGGTATCCAGCCGGTAGATCTCATTGGAGTCAGACATGGCCACGTAAGCGGTGTGACTCCTCGGACCAAAGTCGATGCCAGAACAGATGTTCCGAAAGTTCCAGGTGCGCACCGACCTGCCGTCGAGAGAGTACATGGTGACGAGCCCGCGACCCATTTGCGACCCAGCAATGAGCACAGACCTTTGACCGCCTGATACCGCATATGTCATATCCGCGGGAGTGACAGTGGAGGGCAAAAAGATGCGCCCGTTTTCCGTGAGACTGTCTTGCGCAACCTGGAACTCATGCAGCGTTCCTGCGCTATCCAAAACGAAAAGATCGGGTCCGTCTCCGTCCATCATTATGGGCCGCTCAAGCCTGGTCTGACTGAAGCCGGGTCCGACTTGCGCTGCGAAGAGACTCAACGCGAGGATCAGACGGAGGCGAGGTGTTTTCAGCGGGGAAGAAACTGCGGGCGAGTGTGCAAACATAGTCCTCATGGTTTGCCAAACAGGCTTTTTGCATAGGAAACCACCGCGGAGCCACCACTGACCAGCATTGCGAGAATGAAGGCCGGCAATAGCTGTCGCGGGTCGATGTCGAAACCGAAGAGGACCAGTTTCGAGTTGCCATAGGCCGTCATCATTACCCCTACGGACTCCGCAATAAGCCCCAGCACCAATGCGGAAAGGATAGCGTGCAATGCGCGTTCGTTGTCCTTCCCCAGCTTGTCGGTCAGTAAGTATCTTGCTGTCAAGCCCAAGGTTATGCCTCCGCACAGCGCCAACGCGAGGCCGAATAGCCCGGGGCCAAAACGAATCTTCAGCGGTATGGTTTGCTTCCGGTCGGCTCCTCCAGGAACCGTGTGATAGACCAAGGTAAGAGCCAGGGTGTCGTGGGGTACATCCGGCTTGATCAGGACAGCACCCTGAAGAAGCGCAGGGATCGAATTGGCGACAAGATCAATGGGTAAGTTGACGCTGGTTCCCGGGTCAATGAGGAGCGGTTTTTTTTCACTGACCGCCGAAGAGATCTGCGTCCAACACGTTGGACACCCCGCGCTCACCGTTGCCTCCGTCACAAAGATCGCCAGTGCGTCGGGGGCATTCCCCAAACGCATCTGGATCGGCGTTGTGCCTGAAACGCTTATGTAAGCTGGTTCCTTCTGGTCTTCTGCAAGCAAGAGATCCGTCTTGGCGGCGTTGTAAACAGGCATCAGAATCGCGCCGGTAGCGTTGGCAGTACTGGTCTTTACATGGAACGAAACTCGCACCGGAGCATCCCGGAACGATCCGGTTGGGTTGCCGGTAATCTGAAACTTATAGATCTTTTCTCCCGTGGATTTCGGATCCGCGAGGTAGGCCGTAAAAGTGAAGGCGTTGAATCTGATCTGCTGAATGCTGTCACCATCCACGTAGAGCCGGAAGGCTTGATCGTCGGTCTGGCCCAACTGGAAACGGGGCGAAGGGAAGCTGGATTGGGAGTCCAATCCAAGAAATAGAACTGAGAACGTTACAACCCCTTCCTGCCTTACGTTCACCGGATCCAGAGCAAGTTGGAGACCTGCAGAGTCGGAACCACACAAAGTCACGGGAGTCGCAGCGATGAGGAGGAGGCCGCAAAAGCCGCCACGGCGGAGTCTGGAAAGGAAGCGTGAGACCATACTTGCCCGAGGTAGCATGGGTTGTCCTGCTGCGCCGATAGATCCTTCGCAGGCAAATACTGCGCAGAAGAATATCCTCCTGAGACGAAAGAACGCAATCAGTATTTCGTTTCTGGTTAACCCGGTCGCATGCATTCAGCCGGCGACTGTGCAATAGGGTTCGAGTTGATTTGCAAATCTGCGGTCGATGTCTTCGAGGTAGAGCTTCGGGCAGGACTCGGTCACCCCGGCGCACGAAATTGCACCGAATCCCAAAATGAATTGACACCAGAAGTGACACCCAGATTTTCGCTTTCCAGTCGTCATCCTGCGCGCTGCTGATGCAGTTGGCCCAAAGGGCATGGAAGCTCCAAAACCGAGGGATACTCGGGGCCGTCAAAGCGTCCAGATGATTGCTCTAATCGCGCGTTAGCGCAAGTTTGCACCGTTTGTTTTGCCCTCGGCTACAGAGCTCTTGATAGGGCGACGTTTCCCCATTTGACCCGCGCCCGCCGGAAAAGGGCTCTTGAGTCCGCCTGCCTATAGCAACTCCGCTTATATTGATTTGCCTCGGAGTCGAGCCTACAATTTTCAGCAGTGGGAGCGGGGGAAGGAGTGGTCTCCTCCATGGTGAGTGGGCCGGATGGTCACCTCAGCGGCCAGACCGTTTCTCACTATCGCATCGACGAGAAGTTGGGCGGTGGCGGGATGGGCGTAGTCTACAAGGCTGAAGACCTAACCCTGCACCGCTTCGTTGCCCTGAAGTTCCTGCCGGAGGAAGTTACCCGTAACCCCGAGGCTTTGGCTCGCTTTCATCGAGAGGCGCACGCGGCCT
>Ga0187784_10000782_pt1 | contig 24256 bp, 22 predicted proteins | sample 1015_SJ02_MP15_2_FD_132964 | JGI IMG/M metagenome (GOLD analysis project Ga0187784, IMG submission 132964) | Tropical peat soil microbial communities from peatlands in Department of Meta, Colombia - 1015_SJ02_MP15_20_MG | ecosystem: Environmental > Terrestrial > Soil > Wetlands > Peat | place... | reverse complement strand
GCGCGCGTGAAGGCCGTCATCGACGGCGACACGCTCGAGCTCGAGGACGGCCGCGTCGTGCGCCTGATGGGGATCCTGGCACCCAAGCCCCCGCTCGATGCCGCGGCCGGCCGGCGTTGGCCGCTTGCCGAGCGCGCGAGTGCCGCCTTGCGCGAGCTCGCCCTCGGCCAAGAGGTGCGCCTCGTCTACGCGGGACGCAAAAGCGATCGCTACGGCCGCCTCTTGGCGCAGCTCTATCGCGCGGACGGGCTGTGGCTCGAGGGCGAGTTGCTCGCGCGAGGCCTCGCCCGCGTGCTCACCCACAAGGACAACCGCGCGCTGGCGTCCGCCATGCTCGAGCGCGAGCGCGAGGCGCGCGACAAGCGCCGCGGCTTGTGGGCCGCGCGCAGCTTCGCGGTCTTGGCCCCGGAGCAGGCGCGCCGCCACCTCGACAGCTTCGAGCTCGTCGAGGGCACGATCGACGAGGTCGCCCGCAGCAGCAGCCGCGGGTTCCTGCGCATGGGCAAGGACGCGCAGAGCGGCTTCACGGCGGTCCTCCTCCCCGAGAGCAAGCGTCTCTTCGCCGCGGCGGGGATCGAGCCCGCCTCGCTCGCGGGCCGGCGCGTGCGCGTGCGCGGCTTCATCCGCTGGTGGCACGGGCCGATCATCGAGGTGAGCCACCCCGAGCAGATCGAGGTTCTGGGGCCGTAGGGCCCTCATGGTTCGAGACGTGCCGCCTCTAGGCGGCACTCCTCACCATGAGGGCTGCTTTCCTGTTAATCCTGTGCCCTCGCCCTGAGGGCCGCCGAGGGCGGCGTCTCGAAAGACGAGGGCATAGCACGCTCACACGAGCTTGCGGATGAATTGCGTCATCGCCGCGAGCGTTGCCGCACGCTGGTCGCGGTGGGGCGAATGACCGCAGTCGCGGAGGATGAGGCATTCGACCGGCGCCGAAATTTGGCGGCGGATGCGCTCGACCTGCTCGAGCGTGCCGTATTCGTCACGCTCGCCCTGGATCACCAAGGTCGGCACCTTGATGGCGGGGAGGAATTCCTCGAGGTTCCAGGCTTTGAACGCGGGGTCGAGCCAGCTGTCGGCCCAGCCGTAGAAGGCGCCATCGACGTTGGCGCCGTGATGGCGGGCGAGCTTCTCGCGGAGATCGCCCGTGCGGTAGCTCTCTCGCGCGCGCGCGATCGAGGCGAGGCCCGACTCCTCGACGAAGACATGGGGGGCCTCGAGCACGAGGGCGCGGAGGCGGCTGCCGTTCTCGCCGGCGTAAATGAGCGCGACCGAAGCGCCGTCCGAGTGGCCGACGAGGATCGCCTGATCGATCCCTGCGGCGTCGAGCAGGGCCGGAAGTGCTGCCCTCGCCTCGTCGTGCATGAAGCTCAACGGCCGCGGCAGGGCAACCGGATCGGAGCGGCCGTAGCCCTGACGGCTATAGGCGAGCGCCGGGCAGCCCGTGGCATCCGCGAGCGCCTGCGGGAAATCGCGCCACAAGCTGACGGCGCCCAATCCCTCGTGGAGGAAGACGAGGGTCGGCCGCGGAGCCGAGCCTGTGCCGCTCCCGCGCGGCCGGTAGCGCACCACCTCGAGGCGCACGCCCGCAACCGTGAGCCACGTCATCGGCTGCGGCCGCTCACATCCGCCTGAGCTTGAAGCGCTGGATTTTCCCGGTTGCCGTCTTCGGCAGCTCCGGCACGAACTCGACCCAGCGCGGAAACTTGTAGTGCGCGAGCTTTGCCTTCACATGGGCCTGGAGCGCCTCGGCAAGCGCATCCGACGGCGAGATGCCGCTCTTGAGCACCACGAAGGCCTTGGGCTTGACGAGCTTGTTCTCGTCGTCATGGCCGACGACCGCCGCCTCCAGGACCGCCTCATGGCTCGCAATCGCCGCCTCGACCTCGAAGGGCGAGACGAAGATGCCCCCCACCTTGAGCATGTCGTCCGAGCGGCCCTGATAGACGTAGAAGCCCTCGGCGTCGACCATGTATTTGTCGCCGGTCTTGGTCCACCGCCCGTGGAAGGATTCGAGGCTCCGCGCCCGGTCGCTCCAATACATGATGGCGCTCGACGGCCCGCTCACATAGAGATCGCCGATCTCGCCGGGCCCGACCAAGGCGCCGTCGTCTCCCACGAGCTTGAGCTCGTAGCCCGGCACGGCTTTCCCCGTGCTGCCGTAACGCAGCTCGCCCGGGCGATTGGAGATGAAGATATGGGTCATCTCGGTCGAGCCGATCCCATCCAGGATGTCGACCCCGACATGGTCCTTCCAGTGCCGCGCGATCGGCTCGGGCAACGCCTCGCCCGCAGAGACGCAGGCGCGCAAGGCATGCTTGCCCTTGCCCGGCAGGGCGGGATCGGCAAGGAGCGCCGCGTAGAGCGTGGGCACGCCGAAGAAGAGCGTCGGGCGCTGCTCGACGATGCGCTTCGAGACCGCCTGCGGCGTCGGCCGCTCGGCCATGAGGAGTGCCGTCGCCCCCACGCGGAAGGGGAAATACATGCCGTTGCCGAGGCCGTAGGCAAAGAACAGCTTCGCCGCCGAGAACACGACGTCGTCCTCGCGCATGCCGAGGATGGGCTGCGCGTAGAGCTCGCACGCGTAGACCATGTCGCTTTGCAGATGGACGGCGGCCTTGGGCTGGCCGGTCGAGCCCGAGGTATAGAGCCAGAAGGCGATGTCGTCCGCCACCGTGGGCGCCGCCTCGAGCCGGGGCGATGCCTTGGCTAAGAGCTCGGCGAGGACGGGCTTGCCGTGGCCGCCCGGGCCGTCGACCACCACGCGCTCGAGGGAGGCGTGCCGCGCGAGGACGGGCGCCACCTTGTCGTAAAGCGGTGCCGACACCACGAGGAGGCGCGCGCGGCTGTGGCGCAGCACGAAGTCGTAGTCCTCGGGGGTGAGGAGCGTGTTGAGCGGCACCGGAACGGCGCCGAGCTTGATCGCCCCGAAGAAGAGCGCCGGGAATTCGACGCCGTCGAGCATCAGCAAGAGAACCCGATCCTCGGGCCGGATGCCGAGCTCGCGCATCATGTTGCCGCAGCGGTTCACGCGCTCGGCGAGCTCGCGGTAGCTGGTGCTGCCGCGGTCGTCGCGCACCGCGATTCGGTCGCCGCGTCCCTCCGCGAGATGGCGATCGATGAAATCGACCGCCGCATTGTAGAGGCGCGGGAGCTGCACGCGCGGCGGCGAGGTGGAGCGGTCGACGACGGTGAAGGGCGTGGGGGCGCTCATGGCGGCCGAGGACTCACGGGGCCCCGGTGAACTCGATGGCGCCCGCGGGCAGCAGGTAAAGGACGAGGGCGCGGCCGCCGCGCACGGTCGGATGATGGGCGGTGTCGGGCGCATAGACGCACCAGCCCGCGCCATGGCCGTCGAACGCCGCACCCTTCGTTACCGGCATGATCATGTCGATCTCGCCTTGCGGATGGCGATGGTGCGGCCCCTTGACGTCGGCCATGTCCACCACGTCGATGCTGAAGCCGGCAAGTGCCGGGGAGGGCTTGGCGACGCGGCCGAACTTGATGCCGCCCGCCGCGCGATTGCACATCCAGCCGTCCTTGATCGCCTCGTGGCAGGCGGCCTCGATCGCCTTGAAGGCGGCTCCGGCCGGCGGGAACTTGGCGTTGAGCTCGGCCGCAAGTGCTGCGTCGAGCGGCTTGCCGGCAAGCTCGCGGGTGACTTCCGACACCAGCTTCTCGAAGGTTTCTCGTTCCATCCTAGACCCCGCTTTCGCTCTCAGGCGGCCTCGCTCAGGCGGGCGGCAAGGGCCCGGACCCACTCCTCGGCCCAGGCCACCCCCGCTTCCTCCGGCACGGTGCCGGCACTCGCGTCGTGCTTCATCATAGCGCCGATCCGCTCTGCGTTAAGCTCCCCCAAGAGCTCGTCGAAACGCTGGCCGCCGTGGCAAAAGGTCTGCGCATAGGTGTGATCGCCGAGGGCGAGCACGCCATAGCGCACGCCCTTAAGATCGGGCCGGCGCGCCTTGAGATCGTCGTAGAGCCGCATCGCATTGTCGGGCACGTCGCCCTGGCCGTAGGTCGAGGTGCAGATGAGATAGGCGCGGCCGGGCTCGAACACCTCGGCATCAAGGTCATCCATCGCCCGGATCTCGATGGCGTGGCCCTTGGGCTCGAGCGCATCCTTGATCTCCTCGGCCACGAGCTCGGCCGTGCCGGTCATGGTCCCGACCAGAATGGTAAAGGACGTGCTCACAACTCCTCCCAGCGCGCCGGGCAGCGGCAAGCGCGGCGACAGATGCCCGACCATAGTGCATTGTCGAAGAGGTGACAAGCATTATATTGCATATAGCCCGAATGCGGTGTAGGCTTCTCGTTGCGGTTTCAGCACGAAACGGAGACCAGGCGATGGCGCCGTCGCGAACGCTCGAGAGACATAACGCCGTGGCACTCGACGGCAGCGAAGCCTATCTCAGGCAGATAGGCGAGCGCGTGCGCAATGCGCGCGCCCGGCGCGGCATGACGCGCAAAATCCTGGCGCGCGATTCGGGCGTCTCGGAGCGTTATCTCGCCCAGCTCGAGAGCGGACAGGGCAATGTCTCGATTCTCTTGCTGCGCCAGATCGCCCGCGCCATGGGTCTGCCGCTCGCCGATCTGACGCGCGAGGGGCCCGACCGCGCCGTCGAATTCACCCTTGCGCGCCAGCTCCTCGAGCGGCTCTCGCCCGAGGAGCTCGCCCAAGCGCACGGCCTTTTGCGCACCCACTTCGGCCAGGCCATGGGCGGCGAGCGCGGCAGCCGCCTCGCCCTCATCGGTCTGCGCGGCGCCGGCAAAACCACGCTTGGGCGCCGCCTTGCCGAGCGTCTCGGCGCGCCCTTCCTCGACATGGGGGCCGAGATCGAGCGCGATTCCGGCATGAGCCTCAGCGAGATTTTCTCGCTCTCGGGCCAGGCCGCCTATCGCCGCCTCGAGCGGCGCGCGCTCGAGCGCGTGCTGCAGAGTCACGAGCGCGCGGTCATCGAGACCGGCGGCAGCATCGTCTCCGAGCCGGCCACTTACGAGCTCCTGCTGCGCGCCTGCTACACCCTCTGGATCAAGGCAGCGCCCGAGGAGCACATGAGCCGCGTCATCGCCCAAGGCGACTATCGCCCGATGGCCGGCAATGCGGAGGCGATGGCGGATCTGCGCAGCATCCTCGCCGAGCGCGATCCGCTCTATGCCAAGGCGGACGCCGTGGTGGACACCACCGGACAAAGCGAGGAGGAGAGCTTGAGCGAGCTCTTGCGCGCCGCCGGTATCTCTCCCGAGCGCGCGGCGCGCCTGCGCGCCTAAGCGCCGCTCTTGCGCAAAATAGTGCTTGCGCTTGTCGCACTATGCACTATAGTGCCTGCAAGCCTGCGGGCCGAACCAAGGCGGGACTTGTCATGATCAGCTTCGAGACCGCGCCGGAGCGCTACAAGCATTGGAAGCTCGCCATCGACGGCCGGCTCGCCATCCTCGTCCTCGACGTGAGGGAGGATGGCGGCCTCAAGGCGGGCTACGAGCTCAAGCTCAACTCCTACGACTTGGGCGTCGACATCGAGCTCCACGACGCGCTTCAGCGCATCCGCTTCGAGCACCCGGAGGTCGGTTGCGTGCTTATCACCTCGGGCAAGGAGCGCGTGTTCTCGGCGGGTGCCAACATCCGCATGCTGAGCCAGTCGAGCCACAGCGAGAAGGTCAATTTCTGCAAATTCACCAACGAGACGCGCAACGGCATGGAGGATGCGAGCCGGCACGGCGGCCTCCCCTTCGTCTGCGCGGTGGGCGGGCCCTGCGCCGGCGGCGGCTACGAGCTGGCGCTCGCCTGCGACTTGATCGTCATGGCCGATGACGGCAGCACCTCGGTGTCGCTGCCCGAGGTGCCGCTCCTGGCCGTGCTCCCCGGTACCGGCGGCCTCACCCGCCTCGTCGACAAGCGCAAGGTGCGCCGCGACCGCGCCGATTTCTTCTGCACCACCGAGGAAGGGGTGAGGGGCAAGCGCGCGCTCGATTGGCGCCTCGTCGACGAGCTCGTGCCGCGCTCGAAGCTCGAGGAGACGGCGAAGGCCCGCGCGCGCGCACTCGCCGAAGGCTCACCGCGGCCACGAGGGGCCAAGGGCATCCGCCTCACCACCCTTGCGGTCACGCGCGAGAGCGAGCGCATCAGCTACCCCGCTTTGCGCGTGAGCCTCGACCGCGCTCTGCGCACGGCGGAATTCACGGTGCTCGGACCGGGAACGCCCGCGCCCGAGAGCGCGGACGCCATCCACGCCGCGGGCGCCGAATTCTGGCCGCTCGCGCTCGCGCGCGCGCTCGACGACGCCATCCTCCATCTGCGCACCAACGAGCCCGAGATCGGCACCTGGGTGTTCAAGAGCGAGGGCGATACGGCGCTGGTGGACGCGATGGACGCCGTGCTTCTGGCGCACCGCAACGACTGGCTCGTGCGCGAGACGACGCTTTTCTTGAAGCGCGTCTTCAAACGCCTCGACGTGAGCTCCCGCACGATCTTGACCCTGATCGAGCCGGGCAGCTGCTTCGGCGGCACGCTCCTCGAGCTGGTGCTCGCGGCCGACCGCAGCTACATGCTCGAGGGCCGGCTCGAGGGCGACAATCGCCCGCCCGCGAGCGTGCGCTTGGGCGAGGTCAACTTCGGCACCTATCCCATGCCAAACGGCCTCACCCGCCTCGAGAGCCGCTTCCTGGGCGAGCCCAAGGCGCTCGAGCTGGCGCGCGATCTCATCGGCGAGCCGCTCGACGCGGCGGCGGCCGAAGGCGCCGGCCTGGTCACCTTCATCCCCGACGACATCGACTGGGCGGACGAGATCCGCCTGGCGCTCGAGGAGCGCGCGAGCTTCTCGCCCGATGCCTTGACCGGCATGGAGGCCTCCTTGCGCTTCGCCGGCCCCGAGACGATGGAGAGCAAGATCTTCGGCCGGCTCTCGGCTTGGCAGAATTGGATCTTCCAGCGCCCCAACGCCACGGGCGAGGCGGGAGCGCTCAAGCGCTACGGCACCGGCCAGCGCGGCGAATTCGACAAGCGACGGGTGTGAAAGAATGGCAAGGGAAGATTTAGCGCAAAGGACGCAAAGGATGCGCCAAGGACCGAGAGGAATATTTAGCCAAATCCTCCACATCCTCTCTGAACCCTCCGCGTCCTCCGCGCTGAAAACTTGCTCGGAATCCTTGTAACGAAGGAGTGCGGTGTCATGTCGATCGACTATGCTGAGCGCATCCCGAACAACGTCCATCTCGCCGAGGACCGCCGGCTTCAGCGCGCGCTCGAGGCGTGGCAGCCGCATTTCCTCGAGTGGTGGAAGACGCTCGGCCCCGAGGGCTTCCAGGCCAAGGACGTCTACCTGCGCACGGCCGTCTCCGTCGATGCCAAGGGCTGGGCCAGCTACGGCATGGTCAAGATGCCCGACTACCGCTGGGGCATCTTCCTCGCCGACGCGGCACCCGAGCGCAAGATCGGCTTCGGCGACTTCTACGGCCAGCCCGCCTGGCAGGAGGTGCCGGGCGAGTTCCGCGCCACCTTGCGCCGGCTCATCGTGACCCAGGGCGACACGGAGCCGGCCTCGGTCGAGCAGCAGAGGCGGCTCGGCCAGAGCTGTCCCTCGCTTTACGACATGCGCAACCTCTTCCAGGTGAACGTCGAGGAGGGCCGCCATCTCTGGGCCATGGTCTATCTCCTCCACGCCTATTTCGGCCGCGACGGGCGGGAGGAGGCGGAGGCGCTCCTCGCGCGCCACTCGGGAGATGCCGACAATCCCCGCATCCTCGGCACCTTCAACGAGCCGATCCAGGATTGGATGTCGTTCTTCTGCTTCACCTACTTCACCGACCGCGACGGCAAGTTCCAGCTCAAGTGCCTGGCCGAGAGCGGCTTCGATCCCTTGGCGCGCAGCTGCCAGTTCATGCTGACCGAGGAGGCGCACCACATGTTCGTGGGCGAGACCGGCATCGGCCGCGTCATCCGCCGCGCGCTCGAGGTGATGAAGGAGCTCGGCAGCGAGGACGCGGAAAAGGTCCGCGCGCACGGCGCCATCGATCTCGCGACCGTGCAGCGCTACATCAACTTCTGGTGCTCCTCCTCCGTCGATCTTTTCGGCTCGGAGGTCTCGACCAACGCCGCGAGCTATTTCGCGAACGGCCTCAAGGGCCGCCCCGACGAGGCCAGCTACGAGGAGCACCGCTGCCTCGGCACCACCTATGCGATCGACAGGCCGCGCGAGGGCGACGGCGTCGAGAGCGAGGAGGTGCCCATGCGCAACGCCATGAACGAGATCGTGCGCAAGGCCTACTTGCGGGACTGCGACATCGGCGTGCAGCGCTGGAATCGCCTCATCAAGAAGGCGGGCGTCGCCTTCGAGCTCAAGCTGCCGAGCGAGCGCTTCCGCCGCGCGGTCGGCCTGTGGGCGGGCCACCACTTCGACCCGTCGGGCAGGCCCGTCACGGCGGCCGAATGGGACGCGCGCGTGCACGAATGGATCCCGGCCGAAAGTGACAAGGCCTTCGTCCAGAGCCTGATGCGGCCGGTGACAGAGGCCGGCAAGATGGCCGGCTGGATCGCGCCCCCCGAGCGCGGCATCAACAACCTGCCGGTCGAGTACGAATATGTGAGGCTCTAGCGGCCGCGGCGGCGGCTCTCGCGGCGGCTTGAAACGATCCGCGTCACGTGTCATAATTCAAGCGACAGGTGACGGAGCGCGTTTCGTGGCCCGAGTCAGCGGACATGACGTCCCCCCAGCGGGAACGACGGAAATTCAGCGGGTGGCGGAGCTTCTCGGCGGTGCCCGGATCCTCCGGCACCAGGTGAGGAGCCCTCTCGATGCCCATGAAATGCTTCTCCGCGGCTTGCCGGGGAGGGCATTGACCCACCTTGTCGGCACGCTTGCGCTCGTCCGCTCGGGGCCCTCGCTCGAGAAGGCCGTCGGGATCAGCCTGCGCACGCTCCAACGCCGCAAGGCCGCGCCGGCAAAGCGTCTCAGCCAGGAGCAGAGCGGACGAACCTGGAAGTTCGCCGAAATTCTCGCAAAGGCGAGTGCCATCTTCGGGTCGCAGGAAGAGGCGGAGCGATGGCTCGAGCGCCCCGCCATGGGCCTAAATCAGCGCCGCCCCCTCGACCTCCTGGCTACCCCAACAGGCATCGAGTTGGTCGAGGACTTCCTTGAGCGTCTTGAGTACGGCGTTTATATGTGACGCCGCTCCCTTCGGCGCTCGGCGGCGATGAGCTTGTCGCGTGGCGTCTCGACGAGGCGCGCTTCGCCGACGGGTGGGATAGCGGCGAGGGAGCCTATAGGGCAGGAGGCCGCTGGAACGCCGAGGGGGTGCGAGCCGTATATTGCTCGATCGACCCGGCAACGGCCATCCTCGAGATCGCGGTCCACAAGGGCTTCCAGGCGCTGGACACGGTTGCGCACGTGCTCACGTCCCTCAGGGTCGCCCGAGCGGCGAGCATTCACGTCGTCGAGCCGGCGTCCGTTCCCGATCCCGACTGGTTGCAGCCGGGAATTCCCAGCTCGGCCCAGCAGGCTTTCGGGACCGCGTTGCTCGCACGGCATGCGTTCATCGTGATCCCGAGCGCGGTATCGAGGCATAGCTGGAACCTGATCTTCGTCAGCGAGACCGCCGCTGGAGCTTACGCCATGAGATCGCAAGAGCCGTTCGCGCTCGACCCGCGGCTTCATCCGGCCGCGAAGCCGCGAGAGTGAAGACGGCAGCCGGCCCTGCTTTCCAACCCCGCGCGCGGACGCCATAATGGCGCCCGCAATCCCGGCTTCCGAGCGATGGAGGCTCCTGAGCGAGCGGGGCCGAACGTCCGCGTAGTGCTGGGCGCGGACAGGGCAGGCCCGTTGCAAATCGGCCCGGCGTTTAATGCGACGGTCTCGCGCCAATGCGTGCAAGCACGCAGGGCGAGGCAAGGGCCATCACGCCTCTCGCACGTGCGCGTGGAGATGCCGATGCCCCGATTGGGCGCCATGCGCATGCGACTGGCTCTCGAGCGCCACGGGGACGGTGACCAAGCGTCCGTGACGAACGCCGCGCTCGGCGATGATGTGATCGGCGAGTTGCTGCACGTCCTTCGTCCTGCCTTGCAATACGGCCACTTCCATACAGCTCTCGTGATCGAGATGGACATGCATGGCCGCCAGCGACAGGTCGTGACGATCATGGAACGATCGCGTGAGACGCTTCGACAGTTCGCGTCTGTCGTGGTCGAAGACATAGACGAGCGCCGCCACGCAATCGCGTGCCGGGGAGGTCTCTTCCATCACATGGTGGAGGCCCGCGCGGGCCAGGTCGCGAATCGCCTCCGAGCGGTTCTGGTAGCCGCGCGCGGACATCATCCGATCGACCTCCGCGAGAAGGTCGTCGTCGAGCATGATGGTGATGCGTTGCATGGAGCGCCTTTCCGTGATCGGCGTTGTTACGCTAAATTATCATAGACTTCATATCTTGGACATGCCTAGAGAAGGATTCGTCTTGGCTCAGCCGATATTGCGGATTCCCAGGCCTTGCTCGCTGGGGTCTTCGGGAGCGCGTGGTCTCCGGGGTTGCAGCGGAAGAGCGGCTGCAGAGCGCGCGGACCTTCAAGATCGGCGCGGCGAGACGGCGGCGGCGCCCGCGTCAAATCAGGAAAATCGGACGCTGGGCCCATCGGTCGCCACGCTCGGGCGCTGCGCCGACAAAAAGCCTTCCTTATAGAGCGAACGCACCAGAGCAAGCGTTGCATCCTCACCGAGAGGGTGTGGCAATTCCACAGGGGAAAATCTCGTTCTTCTGCATATTTCCTCGAGTATGGGTCGGGCATTCTTCTCCAGGACGACCGTCTTAGAGTGGAACTTGAGAACAACCTTTCCGCCCTCCTCCGCGACAACGTAGGAATCCCGCTCCGGTGTCTTGAGCTGCGTTCGCGGCCCGATCACCACGACGTCGATATCAAAGCCGGCTCGCATCCCGGCGCGGGCGGATCGGACCCGGCGTGAAAAACCCTCCAATAGCCCATCGAAATCCGTCATCCGCTGAAGGTCCATGATGATCCGCGGAAGCTGGTCCCTAAGCGATTGCCTGACATGCTCGTGTCCGGCGAAGCCGGGCGGAAGCGCGCGGCGAAAACCCGGGGAATTTTTACTCGACTGGATCCATTCCGCGAGCAGCTCCACCCACGTATAGACGGTTAGTCCAAGCGTGACATGGACGGAGAAGCTGTCCGAAGTCGCCGTCGTGTGCACAAACCCTCGCGGCAGATAGAGAAGATCGCCGGGCGCGAGATCAATTTCGAGAAGCGGGGCCGACGATACGTAGCTCCGAGGATCAAAGGGCTGGCTACGATGCGGCAGGGATAGAGACGGCCTTTCGATCCGCCAGCGTTTGCTGCCGGCAATCTGAAGGACGAAGACCTCGTGCGTGTCGTAGTGAGGGCTGAAGCCGGCGGCGTTACCCGGCGTGAGGTAGACGTTGGCGTGCACGGCGTGATCGAAGTCCTCCTCGATAGCGGCAGCCAATCTGCCGAGGGGCTCCCACGCGCGGTGGAATGCCGGCAGCGAAATGGTCGCGCCGGAGCGATATTCGGCGCGAATGCGGTCGAGACTCGGTACGCCGGTGAAGACGTCATCGCCCGACCGGATGTTCCTGGTGAAGGCCTCGGCGGGAAGGAACCCGCCGTCTCTCGCGAGTTGGATGGCGGGATACCTGAGGCCTCCCGATGAAATGGCCGCCTCGACCTCGCGATGGGTGAGAAGATTGTCATAGAAGCCGCTCTCCGAGCGCCGAATATGGAGCGGCTCCTTCTCCCAATTCTGCTCAAAGAAGGTCTCGGGCCGAACAGGCGCCAACAAATCCGCGAACGTCCGAATGTCTGCGCTCATGGAGGTTTCGCTCCGGAATCTCTAATGGCGATGCGACCGCGTGCCGGGGGAAAGCCGTCGGTAATGCCGGATCAGAATCGCATCGAGATGGAAAACCTGGCCATGAGGGGCTCGAGAGGATGCTCGTGGATGTCGGCGCGCCCGTCCGGATAGGCGGCGACCTCGGATTGCAATCGGTCGACGTACCAGAACTCGGCCGCCGGTGCGCGCGTGTTGAGCAGATTGTAGATGCCGATAGAGGCGGTCCAGCGCTGCGCGAAGGCATAATGGAGGTCGAGATTCAATTGTCCGAAACCCTTCCCGTTGACCTGGCCGAGCGCCGTCGGGGCATTGGCGCAGGATGTCGCCACGCCCGGGAAGTCATGCACGGCGGCGGAATTGACGCAGGGTCCGGAGGAAAGTGGATAATTCCCGAGGTAGCGATATTCCAGACCGCCGCTCCACGGGCCGAGATCGTGCAGATACAACGCGAGGGAGCCGATGAACGCGGGCGCGTCGGTGATGTATTTGCCGAGGTGTCCCGTCCCATCGTCGAAGGACTCGGTGAAGCGCGCATGGTTGCCCGAGAAGCTGCCGTACAGCTCGAGCCATTTACGAATCTGGTACGTCGCATTGATTTCGAAACCGTAGCGCTCGCTGGGGGGACCCGCCGCGTCCATTCCGATGTCCGGGTCGATGATCGTCTCCGACTGCTGCCAAAGATTATAGAGCGCGAGGGTCATGGTGAAGTTCCGTTGAAGTTCGGTACGCACCCCCACTTCTTCCCCGTATTGCTTCGCGAGCAGCGGCGTCGGCGGAAGGCCCAGAGCGGGACTCCGGTCCTGATTGACCCCGCGCAGATCGGCACTGTGAAAGCCTTCGCCGGCCGATAGGTAGAACTCGACGTCGTCCCTCGGCGTGTAGATCAGGCTGCCCTTGGGTTGGAGCAGTGATTGCCCTCTTGCGCCCCCGTTGGTGTATGCGGCCGTCTCATGCAGCGCCGCGAGGAAATCGTGGTCGGTTCCATGCTGGTAGTCGTCGCGAACTCCTAGAACGCTGCGAAGCGTCGAGCTCCAATGGGTGGTCGCCTGCAGGTAGAGCGCGCCGGCGAACAAACTCACGCGATCATGATTGGAAAAGGGCGCAGGATCACCGGCGCTTTCCTCCGTGGTCAACGGGACTTGATCTTCGCTGGGCTGGCGCCCGACATCCAAAATGTCGTAACGCGTCAAGGCCCCCATCAAAAGCTCGTTCCGAAACCCTCCCACCGTTACCGGCAGCGTATAATCCGCCGCGTTGCCGATCACATTGCGTCTCTCGAACTGGTCTTCCTGATCGCCATGCACCGGATCGACGAGAAAATGCGTGAAGTCATTGAACAAATTCAATTGATTGTAGATATAGAAGGCACTGGCGGAAAATTGGCCCCCGCCCAGATCGGCGTGGTACTGCGCCGACAGGCTCCCACGCATGGCATGGCCGCCATCACTCGGCTCGAGCGAGCCGAAGTAACCGATTTGCGGGACAGCGCGAATCGGTATGTCCGTCGTGTTGGCCCACACCTGGTGATAGAACATGCCGGTCACGGAAAATCCGTTGTCCTCGCCACCCTGGCTGTAGCGTAAAACCAGATTTTCCTTGCGCGCGTCATCGGGCACGACGAACGGGCCGTCGTAATGCTGCAGTTCCGCGGCCTCGAGCAAATGTCCTTGGCCGAGCGGCTGCGATTCCGCGGTGAAGAGGCGCTCGTAACCTAACGTACCGACGGTCGCGGTAGCTTGATCCGCGATGGTGTCCCGATAGCCGACCCTGACCGAACCGACGGCGCCGAAATCGCCGACGTTGGCGTAATACGGCCCCTTCGTGTAGGTGATTTCGTCCGCAAGCTCGGGGATCATGAAATTCAGATCGGTATAGCCCTGCCCGTGTGCATGCGTGGGTTGGTTGATCGGCATGTAGTCGACGTAGGTTTCCAGATCAGTGCCGTGGTCCAGGTTGTAGCCGCGCAAGAGATACTGATTGGCCTTGCCCTCGCCGCTGTGCAAGGTCACGATCAAACCGGGTACGGTTTCAAGTATCTGCCCCGGGCGGTAGTCAGGGGTCAGCTGTATCTCCTCGTCGTCGACGACCCCTTCGCTCGCGGTCGAAGCCGTTCCAAGCAGCTCCCGGCGAGGCGCCGTCACCGTGATTTCCTCTATCGGCTGGATGTTGCTGGCAGCAGCTGGGGTGGCCTGGCAGTTGGCGGCTGCGCTCGGCTGGCTGTTGCCGGCATCTGGCGCCGGCTGGCTGTTGTTGGCAGCACCCGGGCTCGGCTGGCAATTGCCGGCAGCCGCGCTCTGCTGACTGTTGCCGGCCTCTAGCGCCAGCACCGGGACGGCTGGGGAGAGCAAGGCTGTGCCGGCGAGAAGACAGCTCGCGCCGACGCGGCGCACGCGGGCGCCGGCCGGACGGGAAATGGCCACGCTATTCAAGGACGTCTTTTGCCGCCGCACGATCATGTCCCCCTCCGACGGCGAATGTATGACGTTATTATATTTTCCTCATACAAACATAGCCGCGGCGTGTCAACGCCCCGTCATGGTGGGGTGAGTTTGCCCGGTGCGACGCTCACGTGATTTGCCCGCGGGAGGCCCTGAGGCGAAGCTTCAAGCGCAGGCTCGGCGATTTTCCAACTGCGCTTGGCGTATCTGCGAGCCCGCCCGCGGAGTGCCGCCTTCCCTTCGAATGAGACAAGGCCCCGAGTCGATCGCGTGATTGACTAGCGAAGGCGGGGCCGTTACCGTTCGATCTGATGGTTCCCCCAATTGGGGATCAAAAGGGAACACGGTGAGGCCGGCTGGCCGATGCCGTGGCTGCCCCCGCAACTGTAAGCGGCGAGCCGAGCGCCAATTGAGCCACTGGGAAACCGGGAAGGCGGCGCAAGGCAAGAACCCGCGAGCCAGGAGACCTGCCATCAACCGTGGTCACGCGCGAACACGTTGGGCGGGGTGCACCGATGGGAGTCCGGAGCTGTCTCTCGGCTGAGTCGATATCTGGACTTGGGTTCGTGGTGACGTGCTGCGTTGCCACGAGGCCAATGTCATGTCCGCTTTCCTTGGCACCGATGCGCGGCGCCGGGCGCTCGCAACTGTTTCCCTTCTGATCGCTCTCGCCTTCGGCGACGGGCCGGCCCGGGCCGACGAGGCGCCGGCACAGACAGTCCCGCTATCTCCCATGGTGGTGAGTGCCACCCTCCTGCCGACGCCCGAGGATCAGCTCGGCAGCACCGTGACCGTCATCACCGGCGAGGAGATCGAGCGCAAGCAGGAGCGCACGCTCCCCGAGGTGCTCGCGGATGTCCCCGGCCTCAACGTCGTCCAGACTGGCAGCCCGGGGGGTACGACCTCGGTCTTCATGCGGGGGACGAACGCCAACCACGTCAAGGTGCTTGTCGACGGCATCGACGTGAGCGATCCGAGCTCGCCCGACGGCTCCTTCGATTTCTCCCAGGTCCTCGCCTCGAACATCGAGCGGGTCGAGGTGCTGCGCGGGCCGCAAAGCGGGCTCTACGGCTCGGACGCCATCGGCGGCGTCATCAACATCATCACCAAGAAGGGGTCGGGGCCGCTCCAGCTCACGGGGAGCGTCGAGGGCGGCTCCTTCGCCACCTTCAACCAAAGGGCCGGCGCGAGCGGCTCCCAAGGGGGCTTCAACTACGTCCTCGATTTCGCGCATTTCCATTCCGGCGATACGCGCGTGACGCCCTCCGACCTGGTGCCGCCGGGACGCAGCGCCAACAGCGACTGGTACGACAACAAGACCTTCACCTCCAAGCTCGGTGCCGATCTCGCCGACAATTTCGACGTCGGCCTCTCAACACGGCTCACCCATACCGATCTGCACTCCACGAGCGACGATTTCCTCGGCCCCGAGCCCGCGCCAAGCGACAGCGGCAACCTCGAGCTCTTCACGCGTGGCACGGCGCATCTCGTGCTCTTCGACGGCGTCTTCGAGCAGACGGCGGGGATCGCCTTCACGGATTACCGCCGGCGGTACTTCGATCCCAATCCGGTGCCCACCCAGCCGAGTTTCTTCCGCGGCGACCGCATCAAGGCCGATTGGCAGGGCAATGTCAGACTCGCCCCCGGCGAGGTCCTGACGCTTGGCGCTGAACACCAGATCGAGAGCATCGACGACAGCACACCGGTGACGGCAGAGATGACCAACAATGCCGGCTTCGTCCAACTGCAATCGAGCGTGGAGGAGCGTTTCTTCAACGCGGTCAGCATGCGCTACGACGACAACGACCGCTTCGGAGGCAAGCCCACCTTTCGCGTCGCCCCCGCCTTTCTCATCCCGGAGAGCGGCACGCGGCTCAAGGGCAGCGCGGGCACCGGCTTCAAGGCGCCGTCCCTCGACGAGCTCTTCGACAACTACCCGCAGTTCAACTTCTTCGCCAATCCCAAGCTCGTGCCGGAGACGAGCCTCGGCTACGACTTCGGCGTCGAGCAAAACTTCCTCGCCAAGCGCCTGCAATTCGGCGCCACCTACTTCCACAACGACATCAAGAACCTCATCGACATCAACAATACCGCCACGTCCTATGTGAACGTGGGCCGGGCGACAACCTACGGGCTCGAAAGCTTCGCCTCGTACCAGCCCTGGACCACGGTGTCGCTCCGCGTCGACTACACCCACACGATCGCCGAGGACGCGATCCTCCATCAGGAGCTCCTGCGGCGGCCGAAGAACAAGGCGAGCCTGAATGCGACGTGGCAGGTGAGCGCCGCCGCCTCGCTTTCGGCAGGGGTGACCTATCTCGGCGCATGGCGCGACGTGAATCGCGCCGGAACGGTCTCCGGCCTCACCGCCGGCGGCTACACGATCGTCAATCTCACCGGCTCCTACGATCTCGGCCGCGGCGTCACCGCCTTCGCGCGCATCGATAACGCGCTCGACCGCCACGTCCAGAATCCGATCGGCTTCGAGCGGCCGGGGCTCGGCGCCTTTGCCGGCCTGCGGTTTGCCTTCAACGCGGCCGAATTGGGAAAATGAGCCGTAGGAGAGAGGCTGCCATGACCGTCGCTGTCCGTCAGCAGAAAGTCGTCGAGCCCGACGGGGCCACGGTCGAGGTGTTTCCGCTGCCGACCGATGCGGCGAGCCTCGAGGAGCTCTTGGGCGGGCTCTTCCGGGACCACTGGCAGGAGATCACCTTCGGGCCGCTCATCCAGGGTGCCGCCTGGGAGATGCGCGCACCCCACGCGCCGACCCACGTGGGCGTGCTCGACGGCTATCTCACGGTCGCTTTCGGTGCCGCGCACTTCCATCTCTGCATCGGCACGCACAAGGGGCCGCGCAACAATCCAACCCCTGAGGCCCTCGCACGCCACCGCCGCACCGCGCGCGCCGAGCTCTATCGCCGGCTCGACCGCTCGGGTGCGCCGGTCTCCTGGGGCCTGCGCCTCTTCAACGGGCACGACGAGCAGCAGGCAACGATCCTCCTGCCCAATCCGTTCCTGTCGCGCGACAACGAGAAGGTCCTGAAGACGCCCGACTGGTCGCGCCTGGCGCTTTGGGACCGCTTGCGCAAACGCTGGCTCGACCTGCCCGATCCGGACCCGATCGACCGCTCCGGCCGCGGCTTCAGTCACGGATAGGGCAAGCGCTCATGCCGACGAAACCTGGCGAGATTTTCGTCAGCGACAAAGGAGAGATGTCATGGAACTCGAGAAAACTTCGCTCAATTGGCGGCGCCATCTCTGGCTCGCACTGCTCGTCGCCGCGAGTGTGGCCTTCAGCCTCGGCTTTGCCTGCGCCACCCCACTCGCGGCCTTCGCTGCGGCGGCGGCACTCACCTTGCCGCGGCCGGATGCGCTCCTTCTGACCACGGCGGTCTGGCTGGCCAATCAGTTCGTCGGATTTGCATTCCTCCACTATCCCTGGACCGCGAGCACGTTCGCCTGGGGCATTGCCATCGGGGCCGCGGCCCTGCTGGCCGCCGAGGCCGCGCGCTGGACCGCCCGTAGCACCGGGCGGGCCGGGGGTGCGCTCACCTCGCTCTCTACCTTGCTCGCCGCTTATGCCGCCTACGAAGTGGTGCTCTTCGCGGTCGCGGTTGCGGCATTGGGTGGCGTGGAGGACTTCACGCCGGCGATCGTCGGGCGGATCTTCTTGATCAACGCCGGCGCCTTCGTCGGGCTCCTCGTGCTGAGCCGGCTGGGTGCTGCGGTCGGCCTCGCGGCCAAGCCGGGGCCCCTTTTCGGCCCGACGGAGCGGCACGCATAGGGCGCACGCTCGACCGGGAGATCAGCCATGCCGGCACGCCCGGCGGCGGTTCAGCCTCTCGCTTGGCAGGCGTCGGCACTTTGCCATGCGGCGATCTTGGCAATGCTGATCGCGTGGCGCGCGCCGCCTCCGCCGATCGCCGACCCGCCCGCCATTGTGGTGGCACTCATCGTCGAGCAGGCGAGCGATGCCAACTTGAGTGGCGGGGGCCGGCGCGACGCCACGACGGTTGCGGAGCCGCAGTTGCGGCCGATTGTTCCTGACCATGTGCTTGCCGCGCCGGCGCAAGCGCCTCCGGCCCAGTTGCCACCGGCTCCGCCCCCGTTAGCGGACGCGGCCGCGACCGAACCGGCGCCGCCCGCGCCACCTCCCGCCGCACTCGCCTCAAAGCCGCCGTCGCCGCTCCATCTGCGCGCGCGGATCAAGCAGGCGCCGAGGCCGGCCAATGATGGCGACGCATCGTTGGCCGCGGCGGAGATTCCCTCGATGGCGCCGTCTCCGGCGCCGTCAGCGCAATCGACGACGGCGCCGCTCGGCGGGGCGATCACGGGAGCTCCGAGTCCTGCGGCGGCCCCCGGCCCTGTCGGAGCGACGACCCCGCAAAGCCTGGCGTCAGCAGCGCCGGAGCTGCCGCCGGGTGCCGGTTATCTCGCCGCGATCAAGGCTTGGCTGGATCAGCACAAGGAATATCCCAAAGAAGGACGGCGACGCCATGAAGAGGGAACGGTGCTCATCGACTTTGTGATCGACCGCGACGGACAGGTGCTTTCTTCGAATATCCGCCAAAGCTCAGGGAGCTCCGTGCTGGATGCCGCAGCCGAAGAGATGGTTCACCGATCGAACCCGCTGCCTCCGGCACCGCCCACCTATCACGGCTCACGGCTCGAGCTGGTCTTACCGGTGACGTTCAAGCTTCAATAGAGTCCTCATCGTCTCCGGCAGGTGCTGCTTTGCAAGCAGCGGCGAGGCGGCCATAATGGGACCGCCATCACCGGGTGCCGCCGTGTACGACAAGAAGAAGCTTAGAGCCCTGCGCGCGAAATACGCCGACGCCAAGGGCAGCGATGTGTTCGATCCCGAGTTCAAGAAGGTCGTCTCGCTCGTCTTCGCGAGCCGGGACCGGCGCAAGCTGCCCTATGCCGACGTCTCGACCTTCTTGGGGGCACCCTATCGGCCCGAGGCGCCGGACGCGTCCGATTTCGCCGGGCTCGACGTGGCGCTCGTGGGCGTGCCGATGGATTTGGGCGTGACCAACCGCTCCGGTGCGCGGCTCGGCCCGCGCGCCGTGCGCGGGGTCGAGCGCATCGGTCCTTACAACCACGCGCTCAAGGTGGTCCCTTTCGCCGAATGCAAGGCCGGCGACATCGGCGACGTGCCGATGCGCTCGCGCTACAGCCTCGAGAAGTGCATCGAGGACATCGCCGCCTTCTATGCGCGCATCGAGGCGGCGGGCGTGCGGCCGCTCTCGGTCGGCGGCGACCACTCGGTGACGTTTCCGATCCTCAAGGCGCTCGGGGCGAAGCGCCCTCTGGGCCTCGTCCATATCGACGCCCATTGCGATACCGGCGGCGAATACGACGGCTCGAAGTTCAACCACGGCGGCCCCTTTCGGCTCGCCGTGCTCGAGGGCGCGCTCGACCCCGAGCGCACCATCCAGATCGGCATCCGCGGGCCGGCCGAGTTTCTCTGGGAGTTCTCCTACGACTCCGGCATGACCGTGCTCCACATCGAGGACGTGATGCGCATGGGCATCGCGGGCGTGGTCGAGAAGGCGCTCGAGGTGGTGGGCGACGGCCCGACTTACATCTCCTTCGACGTCGACGGCCTCGACCCCGCCTTCGCCCCCGGCACCGGCACGCCCGAGGCGGGCGGGCTCACCCCGCGCGAGGCGCAGCAGATTCTCCACGGCCTCAAGGGCATCGACGTCGTCGGCGGCGACGTGGTCGAGGTGGCCCCGCAATACGACCCGACCAGCAACACCGCGATGGTCGGCGCCCAAATGCTCTTCGAGATGCTCTCGCTCCTGGTGCTGGGGCGGCACTTCAAGCGGCGGCGGTGACGTGGATCTGTCGACCGGGTCCCCCCTCCGGGTCGGAGCGGTGGCACTCGCGCTGGCGCTTTTCCCGGCTCTAGCAGGCGCTGCGACGCCGGCCGATTGCGCTGCGCCCGATGCGATGGCGGACGGCTGGCCGGCTTCATCCCCGCAGCAGCAGCACCTCGATCCCGCGCTGATCTGCGCCATCGGCCCCGAGCTTGAAAAAATGCCGGAGGCCAGTCCGAACGGCGTTGTCGTCGTGCGCAACGGCGTGCTCGTCTACGAGGATTATTTCGCCGGCGCCGATCAGCGCTGGCCGGAGCAGCATTGGGGCGAGTCGCTCCCGACGATGCCGCACGACGCGGGTATCCTCCACGATCTGCAATCGATCACAAAAGGCGTGGTCGCCCTCTTGGTAGGTATCGCCCTCGACCGCGGCTTGATCGCGACCGTCGATGCTCCGGTCCTCTCGCACCTCACCGACTATGCCGATCTGCGCACCCCGGATAAGGACCGCATCACCTTGCGCGATCTCATGACGATGACCGCGGGCCTGCGCTGGCCCTACAAGCCTTATCTCAGCATGGCGCGCCGAATGGACGGCGCAAAGGACCCGTACCGCTTCGTCCTGGAACAGCCGCTGGTGGCGCCACCGGGCATGCTCTGGCACTACAACAACGGGAGCGTGGAGCTGGTCGGCGCCGTCGTGCAAAAGGCCGCGGGCCGCCCGCTCGATCAGTTCGCCAAAGAGACGCTCTTCGAGCCGCTCGGCATCAAGGATTGGGAATGGGGGCGCATGGCAAGCGGCGCTCCCGGTGCCTCCTGGGGCTTGCGCTTGCGGCCGCGCGATCTCGCCAAGATCGGGCAGCTCGTCCTGGATTACGGCGCCTGGCACGGGCGGCAGATCGTCTCTGCGGCCTGGATCAAGGAGATGACGACACCGCGCATCGTCAGGCCCGCCTACGCCTACGGCTATCTCTGGTGGCTCAACCAGTCGACGATCGAAGGCCGCACTGTCGCTTGGGTCGAGGGCAACGGCTGGGGCGGGCAATGTCTTTATGTCGTCCCGAGCCTGGGTCTGGTCGTCGTGGTCACTGCCGGCGTCTATGATTATGACGGCAAAGGTCACCAGGACGCCGCCGGCGAGGCGGCGTTGAATAGCTTCGCCCTCCCGGCGGCACTCGGTCCCTGACGCGGCCCGACCGAGAGCGGACGAACTCCGGCGCGTGGGGCTTCAAAGACCGCGCAAGGGTGGTATAACCAGCGCTTCACGGATGACGGCACTCCGCGTTCTCGCGTGCTGCCGGCCGATCCGCCCTTGAGAGGAGAACCGCCGTGCCCTTGACCGGAGAGGATACGCTCAAAACCCGCCGGCAGCTCGCGGTGGGCGCCAAGCGCTACGACTATTCCGGCCTCGAGGCCGCGGCTCAGGCGGGGCTGAGGCCGAGCGCGCAGCGGGTAAGCGGAAGAACGAGAAACGGGAGGGAGCGAACGATGAAGAGAAGCGAACGAGCGCTCGCGGCGGCGGCGATCTTTGCCGCACTCGCGCTCGCCTGGCCGGCGGCGGCGCAGGAGGTGCCTCAGCCCGGCGCGAGCCCGCGCATCGACGCCATCCGCAAGGCCGGCGCCTTGCGCGTGGCCGTGCTCGCGAATGCGCCCTGGCTGATCGAGAACACCACGGGTGCGGGCGAGCATTGGTCGGGACCGGCCTGGGTGCTGGCGGGCGAATACGCCAAGCGGCTCGGCGTGAAAGTAGACCCCATCCTCGTCTCGCACGAGACCAAGATCCCGGTCCTGGCCGCGAACCAGGCCGACATCTCGATCACGGCCCTCGCCGAGACGCCCGAGCGCGACAAGGTGGTCGACTTCGTGCTCTATTCCAACACCTCGGTCTGCATGTTCGGCCGCGCCGACGATCCACGCTTTGCGCGCGCCAAGACGGTCGACGATCTCAACCAGCCCGACGTCACCATCGCCTATTTCATCGGCGGGGCCGAGGAGGGTTGGGTCAAGGAGCGCTTCCCCAAGGCGAAGTTCCTGGGCGTGGCCAATTCCGGGGCCACGGCGCCGCTCGAGGACATCATGGCGCGACGCGCGGACGCGGCTCCGATCAACCGCATTCCTTGGGTGCCGATGAACCGCAAGGTGAAGGGCCTCGCCGTGTTGCCGAGCGCCAATAACTGCCAGGACAGCAAGGAGAAGGCGCAGCCGGTGGGCGTCGCCATCGACAAGAACCAGCCGGCCTTCCTCGCCTGGCTGCGCGCGGTCGAGAAGAGTATCCATCCTCGCCTCGAGGCGGCCGAGCAGAAGGTCATCGCCCAGATGCAGTAGCCGCCCGCGGCGCGCGCCATGGAGCTCGACTTCACGCCGATCCTCGAGAGCCGGCGCTTCCTCCTCGATGGCCTCGAGCGCACGCTCCTGCTCTCGCTCCTGACGGTGATCTTGAGCCTCGTGCTCGGCGCCGCCGTCGGCCTCGAGCGCGTCTACGGGCCGCGCTGGCTCAGGGTGCCGCTCGTGTTCTACATCGATTCGATGCGCGCGGTGCCGGTGCTCGTGGTGCTGGTCTGGACCTACTTCGCGCTCCCGCTCCTCTCCGGCGTCACCTTGCCGCCGTTCTGGGCGGCGCTCGTGGCACTTTCGGTGCACATCGCGGCCTATGTGGCGGAGATCGTGCGCGCGGGCGTCGCCTCGGTCAGACCCGGGCAGATGCGGGCGGCGCTCGCCCTCGGCATGTCGCGCGCCCAGGCCGTGCGCGAGATCGTCCTCCCCCAGGCGCTCGTGCGCATGCTCCCCGCCTTCGGCTCGATCATCTCGATCACGATCAAGGACACCGCGATCGCGACCGTCATCGCCGTCCCGGAGTACATGAACCACTCGCAGACGCTCGCCGGCGAGAGCTTCCGACCGATCGAGGTCTTCATGGTCGCGGCGGCGGTCTACTTCCTCATCCTCTTCCCCACCACCCGCGCGGTCGACATGCTCTATGCGCGGCTCGCCCATCTGGGCCGCTCGTGACGCTCGACTGGTCGGTCGTCTCCGCCAATGCGGGTGCGCTCTTAGAAGGGACCGAGCTCACCGTGCTGCTCGCCGCGGCGACCATGGCGCTCGCCGTCCCCGGCGGCATCTTCCTGGCGCTCCTGCGGCTCTCGGGCTCGCGCGTCCTGGCCGGCGCCAGTGCCGCCTTCACCGAATTTTTCCGCAATCTGCCGCTTATCCTCGTCATCTACTCGGCCTATTACATCATGCCGTTGGCACTCGACGTCTCCCTCCCGCCGTTCGCGACCGGGCTCGCGGCCCTCGCCCTCAACGTCTCGGCTTACAACGGCGAGACCTTCCGCGCCGGCATCGCCTCGATCCGCAAGGGGCAGGGCGAGGCCGCCCTCGCGCTCGGCATGAGCCGCTGGCAGGCGATGCGCGAGGTGGTGCTGCCGCAGGCGGTGCGCCGCGTGCTGCCGGTGCTTGCCAGCACCTGGGTGTCGCTCTTCAAGGACACCTCGCTCGTCTCGGTCATCGCCGTGGGCGAGCTCGCCTATACCGCGATGCGCATCCGCTCCCAGACCTTCCGCGTGCTCGAGATGCTGACCGCGATGGCGGCGATCTACTGGATGCTCGGCTATCCCCAAGCGAAGCTGGTCGACTGGATCAACCGCAAATTCGGGGTCAGCGAATGAGCGGGAGCGCAACGCAGCCCGTCATTGCCTATCGCGACGTGCGCAAGCTCTTCGGCGACTTCGTGGCGCTCGCGGGTGTGTCGATGGAGGTGCGGAAGGGCGAGGTCGTGTGCTTGATCGGCCCCTCGGGCTCCGGCAAATCGACCTTGCTCCGCTGCACCAACGGGCTCGAGACCATCGACGGCGGCGAGATCAGGTTCGAGGGCAGGCCGCTTCCGGCGGATGCGGGCGGAATGCGCAAGCTGCGCCAGCGCATGGGCATGGTGTTTCAGAACTTCGAGCTCTTCCCCCACCGCACCGCGCTCATGAACGTCATGAGCGGCCCGCTCACGGTGCTGCGCCTGCCGCGCGGGGACGCCGAGGCGCGCGCGCTGGCCCTCCTTAAGAAAGTCGGGCTCGAGGACAAGGCGGCGAGCTATCCCGCCAACCTCTCGGGCGGCCAGCAGCAGCGGGTCGCCATCGCCCGCGCGCTCGCCATG
>Ga0187784_10000781_pt1 | contig 24256 bp, 30 predicted proteins | sample 1015_SJ02_MP15_2_FD_132964 | JGI IMG/M metagenome (GOLD analysis project Ga0187784, IMG submission 132964) | Tropical peat soil microbial communities from peatlands in Department of Meta, Colombia - 1015_SJ02_MP15_20_MG | ecosystem: Environmental > Terrestrial > Soil > Wetlands > Peat | place... | reverse complement strand
GGGCGTGCTGGCCGCGCTCGAGCGATCCGACTCGGTCGGCGCAAAAAAGCTCGTCGAGGACCTCCTCGCCATCGCCGGCATAACGAGCGTCGGGGGACGCAGCGCCGGCGAGATCGCCGAGCGCTTCCTGGAGCAGGCCTCGCTCGCCGAAGGTCTCCCCGCCGAGACGCGCGCGCTCGTCGAGTCCTTCTTCGGCATCGACGGCGCGCCGGACGCCGCAAGCGCAGCGCTGCGCCAGCTCGCCGAGGAAGCCAAGCTCGACCTTGAAGACGCGCTCGACCGTTTCGACAGCCGCGCGAATTTCATCGCAGCGCGCGGCCTCGACCTCGCGCAGATGCGCTTCACGACGAGCTTCGCGCATGCGATCGACTACTATTCCGGCTTCATGTTCGAGGCCCGGGACGCCGGCGGCACCGACGACGCGCCGCCGCTGCTGAGCGGCGGGCGCTATGACGGACTGCTGAGGTCGCTCGGCGCGAAGCGCGACATCCCCGCAGTCGGCGCCGCCCTCTGGATCAATCGCTTCGACGGAGGGCGCGCGTGACCGGACTCATATCGTCCGCAGACCAGAAGCTGGTGGTCGCCGCGCCGTCGAAGGGCCGGCTGCAGGAGAACGCCTTGGCCTTCTTCGCGCGCGCCGGACTCGAACTGCAGCAGAGCCGCGGCGCCCGCGACTATCGCGGCGTCGTGCGCGGCGTCGAGGGCGCGGAGGCGCTCTTCGTCTCGGCCGGCGAGATCACGGCGCGGCTCGCGAGCGGCGAAGTGCATCTCGGCGTAACCGGCGAAGACCTGGTGCGCGAGGAGATCGCCGACGCCGACCGCCACGTCGAGCTGCTGGCGCCGCTCGGTTTCGGCGCCGCCAACGTCGTCGTGGCCGCACCGCAAGCCTGGATCGACGTGCGCACGATGGAAGACCTCGCCGACGTCTCCGGCGGCTTTCGCGCGCGGCGCGGACGCGGGCTGCGCGTCGCCACCAAATATGTCAACACGACGCGCCGCTTCTTCGCCGAGCATCACATCGGCGACTACCGCATCGTCGCGAGCTCCGGCGCGACAGAAGGGGCGCCGGCCGCGGGGCAGGCCGACCTCATCGTCGACATCACGACGACCGGCGCGACGCTCGCCGCCAACGGACTCAAGGTGCTTGACGACGGCGTGATTCTGCGCTCGCAGGCCAATCTGGTCGCCTCCCTCACCGCCCCTTGGAGCGAGGCGGCGCGCGAGGCGGCGCGCGTCATCTTGTCGCGCATCGCCGCCGAGGAGGAAGCGCGCACGACCCGCGAGGTGCGCGCGAAGCCGGCCGACGCCAGCGAGCGGCTCGTGGGTCAGGCCGAGATCAAATTCGGCGCGACCCTCCTCGCGCGTGAGGACGGGGGACAGTTAAGCTTTCTCGCGCCGGAGCAGCAGGCGGCGCAACTCGCTGACTGGCTCGTCGCGCAGGGCGCCCCGACCGCCACTTGTCGCAAGCTGGATTACGTGTTCCGCGTCAATAACGATTTGTCACGACGGCTGGAAGCGCGGCTCGCGGAATCGAAAAATTCACAGTCGTTAGGCATTTAGCCACCAACTCGGTTTATTCCAACACAATGTAGACTAAGTCTTGCAACACCCTTAGAAAAATATTTTTCTCGGACTTGGATGGCCAGCCGATTTTGGCGCGGGCAGTGAGCGTTAGCGTGCTGTGGTTCTGTCATGACTCAGGCGACGAGGCCGCGCGGCGAAGGCCGCCCGGGCGAGTGAAATGCGGGAACAGATGCGCCAGAAGATCCTGATCATGGGCCTGCCGGGGACCGGCAAGACGACATTGGCTTTGAGTCTCGCGCCGCGCCTCGGCGCCGTGCACTTCAACGCCGACGCGGTGCGGGCGAACATATGCCGCGATCTCGGCTTCTCCGTCGAGGATCGGATTGAGCAGGCGCGCCGCATGGGCTGGCTCTGCGACCAGGTGATCGCCGCGGGTCATGTTGCGATTGCGGACTTCGTCTGCCCGACGGAAGACACGCGCCGAGCGTTCGGCGAAGCTTATGTGATCTGGGTCGATCGGATCAAAAGCGGTCGGTTTGCCGACACCAACCGGCTGTTTGTTGCGCCCGCTCGCTACAACCTGCGTGTGACGCCGGATGGCGCCCCCGAGGAATGGGCGAGCCGCATCGTCGCGCGCCTAACGCGCGGCCAGCCGGATTTCGCGATCATCAACGGCTCCGAAGCCGCGGTTTCCTGAGCTCGCGACGAGCGGAGGCGAGGTGGGAGAGCTTTTGACCGGAGTGTTGGCGTATGTCGGCTATTTCGCGAGCGCCATCGCGTTCTGCCTCGCCTTCTGCGTCGTCTATGCTCGACTGACGCCGCATCGGGAATTCGAGCTCATCGTCCGGGAGCACAACGCCTCGGCCGCCGTTGCGCTCGGGGGCAGCCTCCTGGGCTTCGCGATCGCGCTCGCGGGCGCCATCCACAACACCGAGACGGCGCTCGAATTTGTCATCTGGGGCTGCGTCGCCTTTGCGACCCAGGTCGTCGCCTACCTCCTCGCGCGGGTCGCCCATCCCGGACTCTCATACGCGATCGAGCAGAACGCGCTCGCCGCGGCGATCTGGGTCGCATCGGTTTCGATCGCGGCCGGCGTCCTGTCCGCCGCCTGCATGAGTCCCTGAGCCTGGCCGGCGGCGGAGGAGACTTGGGCGATCACCTCGAACCGCTCGCGCTTTGAGGACGGCTTTTGGAGCCCGTGCCGTTACGTAATGGCCGGAGCGCCCTGTTTCAGCAGCGCCTGCGCTCTGGCGACGACATCATCCAGAGTGAAAGGTTTGCGCAGAACCTCCATGCCTGCCGTCAGTCGCAGCGTCCCGAGCGACTTGTCCGCATATCCCGTAATGATCAGAATCGGCAGGTCGGGCCGGGTGGCGCGCGCGGCTTCCGCGAGCTGAAGTCCGCTCATCCCGGGCAGGCCGACATCCGTGATCAGCAGGTCCAGCGGCTCGCCGGACACTATGAAGCTCAAACCCGCCGCTCCCTCGCCGGCCTCCTGCACCGCACAGCCGATTTCGTTGAGGGCGCCGACGATTTGCCGGCGCACGTCCGCTTGATCCTCGACAATCAGGACTTTGCCGCGCCTCGTAGCGGAAGAAGAATCCGGACTTTCGCTGGACGGCTGAGCTTCGTCGGCGAGGTCTGTCGCCAGGTCGTCGCTCGGCAGGTAGATGCGCACGCTCGTCCCCTCGCCCGGCGCGCTTTCGATGCGCACGAACCCGCCCGACTGCCTGACGAAGCCATAAATTTGCGAAAGCCCCAAGCCCGTTCCTTGACCGACGCGCTTGGTCGTGAAGAACGGTTCAAAAGCGTGGGCCAGCACGTCCTGCGTCATCCCTACGCCCGTATCCGTCACCTCGATCTCGACATAGTCTCCGGGGTCCAGATTCGGCTCGATCTGGTCGGCGGCCAAGATCCGATCCGCCGTCGCAATCCTGAGCTCGCCGCCGTGCGGCATGGCGTCGCGCGCGTTGATCGCCAGGTTCAGGAGGGCGCTCTCCAATTGCGACGGGTCGCAGAGAATGGTTCGGCGGCAATTCCCCAGGCGCAAATCGAGGTCGATTTGCGGCCCCAGGGTTCGCTGCAACATCTCTTCCAAACCGGCGACGAGCTTGTCGGGCTCGATCACACGCGGCAGCAGCGTCTGTCGAAGCGAGAAGCTCAACATCCGACCGATGAGGCTCGCGGCGGTGTTTGAGGCCTTGCGGATGGCGGCCAGCGCAGGGGTGATTTCATCGCCGCGTCCGCGCGCCATGAGACGCTCGATGACGCCGAGCGAGCCTGTGATCACCTGAAGCAGATTGTTGAAATCATGCGCGATGCCGCCCGTCAATTGCCCGAGCGCCTCCATCTTCTGCGCATGGGCCAGCTGCTCCTGGCTTGCGCGTAGCGCGGCGTTGGCCTGCTGCAATTGCGCCACAGACGGAAGCGCGAGGAAACTCGGCAGCGCCCACCACAAGGCCAATGACGTGAAAATTGAGGCGAGCCCCGTCGCCGCCTTGACCAGTCCCTGGAGGCCATAGAAGGGCGTCCACAAGGTCACGACGTCGAGCACGTGGGTCGCGCCGCACAGCAGGATGAAGGCGGCGAACAGCCACAGCACCGGACGAAAGATGAGATCTTTTCGTCTCTTGCCGATGACGATGAGCGCCAGCGGAATGGTGAAGTAAGCGAGCGCGATTACCGCGTCTGAAACCGCATAGAGCCAAATTAGTCGCGGCTCCCAAAGCAGACAGAATCCATGCGGGGCCAAATCAGCGGCGCCGAAAAGCCACTCGCTCACTGCGGACAGCATGTTGATCGCCCTCTCGGTCGTAGAGGCGTCGTTTGGCGGATCCGCACGAAGAACCCGGCGAAATCCGCTTTAGCCCTGGCTGCGCCCATAATATGACTCAGGCCGCCGCGCCGCTCTTCGCCATCATGTCGACGAAGCGCCTGAAGAGATAGTGGCTGTCCTGCGGGCCCGGCGACGCCTCGGGGTGGTGCTGCACCGAGAACGCGGGACGATCGGTCAGCTCGATCCCGCAATTCGACCCGTCGAAGAGCGAGCGATGCGTCTCGCGCGCGTTTGCGGGCAGCGTGTCGCGGTCGACCGCAAAGCCGTGGTTCATCGAAACGATCTCTACCTTGCCGGTCGTAAAGTCCATGACCGGATGGTTGGCGCCGTGGTGTCCCTGCGGCATCTTCCGCGTCTTTGCGCCGACGGCGAGCGCCATCATCTGGTGGCCGAGACAGATGCCGAAGACCGGGACCTTGCGATCCAGAAGCTCGCGGATGACCGGCGCGGCGTATTTGCCGGTCTCGGCCGGATCGCCCGGCCCGTTGGAGAGGAACACGCCATCGGGCTCGAGCGAGAGGATCTCCGCCGCAGTGGCCGTCGCCGGGGCGACGACGACTTCGCAGCCTGCGTCCGCGAGCAGCCGCAAAATGTTGCGCTTGACGCCATAGTCGATTGCGACGACCCGAAATTTTGCGATCCCGTCGCGGGCGCCATAGCCGGCGCCGAGGCGCCAGCGCGTCTGCCGCCACTCGAAGCTTTCGCGCGCGCCGACGAGAGGCACGAGGTCGGCTCCGTCGATCCCTCCCCAAGCCGAAGCCTTGGCCCGCATCAGGTCGAGATCGAAGCGACCGTCCGGCGCATGGGCGATGACGGCGTTGGGCATGCCCCTCTCGCGGATAAGCGTCGTCAGCGCCCGCGTATCGACGCCGTAGAGCCCGATGACCCCGCGCTGCGCGAGCCAGGCCGCAAAATCCCCCTGCGCCCGGTGGTTCGAGGGGCCCGTGAGCGGCGCGGCGAAGATCGCTCCGAGCGCTCCGGCGCTGCGCGCGAGATCCACCGTCTCGACATCCTCGTCATTGGCGCCGACATTGCCGATATGCGGGAAGGTGAAGGCGACGATCTGCTCGGCGTAGGACGGGTCGGTCAGGATTTCCTGATAGCCGGTCATGGCGGTGTTGAAGCAGACTTCGCCCACGGCCTGGCCGACCGCGCCGACGCCGAAACCCAATATGACCTCGCCCGACGCCAGCACCAGCGCGCCGGTATGGACCGGCGCAATCCAACCCGCCTTCTCTTGATCGACGCTCATCTTCCCTCTATGCCCGTGGCTCCCGTTCTCGCGGCCCCTGGTCTAATACATCCGCCGGCAAAGGGAAAACGCCATGCGCGAAAAGCTCAAGGAAGACCTCAAGGTCGCGATGAAGGCCGGCGACCGCGCGCGCATCGACGCGTTGCGGCTCATCAACGCCGCGCTCAAGGATAAGGACATCGAGGCGCGCGTTTCCGGCGGCAGCGTCTCCGACGCCGACGTCCTGGCCGTGCTGCAGAAGATGATCAAGAGCCGCCAGGAGTCGCTCGACATCTACGAGAAGAACAACCGCCCCGACCTCGCCGAGAAGGAGAGGTCCGAGATCGAAGTGATCTCATCCTATCTTCCAGCGCAGCTGGGAGAAGCCGAGGTCGCCGAAGCGATCAGAGCCGCCCTTGCCGAGACGGAGGCCGCCTCCATCAAGGACATGGGCAAGGTGCTCGCCGTACTCAAGGCCAGATACGCCGGGCGGATGGACTTCGGCAAGGCCAGCGCGCTCGTCAAGGCGGCGCTCTCCGGCTGAGATTTCGGGCGACGCGCCCGTCAACCCCTCATCTCGACAGGCCGAGAAAAGCGGAGAGGGACGCTCGCGCGTCCCTCTCCTTGGCTTGGCGGGCTGCGCGCGATGGCGTCAGGGCGTGACAGTGACGAGCACGCCGTGCGTGAGGTTGGCGGCGTCCGTGTAGAAGCCGACGATCTGGCCCCGGTTATTAATGCCGTTCAGAACCGTGCCGTTGATGGCGCCGGGGACGTTCACCGTGATTAGTGTGGGGCTGTCGGGCGTATAATAGGCGCCGTGCATCACCGCGTCGGGGCCGATATAAAAGCCAACGGCGACGCCCTCGTTGTTGATGCCGAGGAGCTGCGTCGTGCCGGCGTGGGGATACGAAACGCGGGTTATGCCGAGGGCGTTCTTCACGTATCCGGCGGTCACATTGGTCTTGGCGTCAATGAGGAAGCCGCAGATTTCGTCATCGTCGTTGATGCCCGTGACCGCCGAGCTCGACGCCCCGCTGATCGTGATCGGGAGATAGGCCGCCGTGTTCAGATTGTAGGCGAAGCCATGCGAGGCGCCCCCGGCGTCGTTGTAGAAGCCGACGACAATGTTGCTGTTGTTGATCCCGAGCGCCTGGCTGACGCGCGGCGTGCTCGCGGTCAGCGGATCGATCGTGCTGACATACTGAAAGTTGCCGCCGATGCGCGTGCGGACGAAGGCGAAATTGGCGTCCGTGCCCGTGTCGGTGTCGGACCAGAAGCCCGTGGTGACCCCCGAGTTGTTGATCCCGGTCGCCTGGGTCTGGACCGAGCCCGGCTGCATGTTAGGTGTGAAGGTCGTGTAGGGCGGGGCGATTTCATAGCCGATATTCGGATGGCCGGCCAAGCCGCTGCCGAAATAGCCGACAATGACGCCGTAGTCGTTGATGCCGAGCAGCTGGTTGAAGGTCGGGTCGCCCGGGTTGTCGAGGGTGCGGAACTGGAAGTTCAGCGCGGACGCCGGCGAGGCCATGAGGGCGGTGACGGCGGCTGCGAGAAGAAGCTTGCGCATGGCGGATTTCCTTTGCCAATTCGAGGCGCCGGCCCCAGCGGCAGGCGCGAATTGGGGATAGGCCCGCCGAGCATTTTAAGCAGTGGCAAACGCCACGGTCCGGCGCTCCATCGAAGGAATCCCATGTTTGGGTGACATCCGCATTACGCGGCTGATGCCGACCGGGTTTGCGGCGCGAGGCCGCTATAGCACCTCCCGCACCTTCTCCGCGGGGCGACACAGACGCGTTCCCTTCGGCGTCTCGACGATCGGGCGCTCGATCAGGATCGGGTGCTTCAGCATGAAGCCGATGAGCTCCTCCTCGCTCCACTTCGGATCGTCGAGTCCGAGCTCCTCATAGGGCGTTCCGCGCTTGCGCAGGAGGCCGCGGGCGGAAATCCCCATTGCCTTCAGCAGCGCCTTGAGCTTCTCGCGCGTCGGCGGGTCCTTGAGATACTGGACGACGACCGGCTCGGCGCCGGTCTCGCGGATCGCCGTGAGGACGTTGCGCGAGGTCCCGCAGGAAGGGTTGTGATAGATCGTGATCGTCATGTGCGTCACTTTCGCGCCGCGAGGGGCGGGAACGGATTAAGCCCGCGGCAATCAATACATGCGCAGATCATGGGAAAGCAAACATGCGCTTCCAAAGAGGCCGCCCATGATCGAAGACGCGCTCAAATTCGTCGGCGTCGCCGCGATCGGGATCGGCCTTTTGGCGCAATTTTCCGACAAGCTTCCTCATCTCTCGACGCCCGCTCGCCAAGCCCCCGAGACGCAGATCCAGGTCCGCGCTCCAGCCGCATCGCCGGCGCCCGCGCGACCGGCGCCGCGGCCGAGCACGCCGCTCGACGCCATGTTCATTCCCGCGCAGCACGGCCAGTATTTCTCCACCGCCGAGATCAATGGCTTGCCGATCCCGGTGATGATCGACACCGGCGCCTCCTTCGTTTCTCTCAGCAGCGAGGACGCCGCGCAGCTCGGCATCTTTCCGTTGCCCGGCGACTACTCCGTGCGGCTGCAGTCCGCGAACGGGATTGTTCTCGCCGCGCCGGTGAAGCTCCAGCGCGTGAAGCTCGGCGGAATCGAGGTCTATGACGTCGACGCCGTCGTCTCGGAGAGGGGCGCGATGCGCGGCAGCCTGCTCGGCATGACCTTCCTGTCGAAGCTGTCGCATGTGGAGATCGCGTCCGGCGAGCTCGTCCTGCGCCGCTGAGGCGTATGGGCGACGCCTTCAAGGTATCGGCAGGCAGTTCGTGCCGTTGGGCGTCGTCGAGAGCTGATATTGTATGTGATTATAGAGATAGGGATAGGAGCTGCTGTAATAGGTGTTGCGCACGGCGTTGTAGGTCGTCCGCTTCATCGTGAGCCCGCCCGCGCCGCCAAACAGGTTTGAGACGAGCATGATTTTCGGCGTGTAGGTGTAGACGATGTCGGTGACGATATAAGGCCCGGGAGCGGCATTGCCGCTGTTGAACGAGGTCGAGATTCCGCCTGTGTCGACGGGGGCGTTGTTGCGGAAGGCGAGAGCGCTGCTGCCTGGGGTGATCGTCGTTGCCCCTAGCGCTACTCCGCTCGCGCAGGCGCCGCCGGCGTTGCGCTCCACCGCCGTCGAGTTCGACGCGACCGTCCAGTCGACGTTCGCCTGATAGGTTCCGGCCGTCGAGCCGAGCGAGATCAGGACCTCGCTGACGGTGATCTGCATCGAACTGGTGGGGAAGGGCTGCATCAACGCCGTCGCCGCCGCGAACACCTGCTGGATGCCGTATTGCTGACCCGAAGACGTCGACCCGTTGTCGGTAAGCTGCGCGGGGCCGGAGCCGTGCTGCGGAAGCTGTCCCACGAGATCGCCGACGGTGTGGGCCACGAGGTCGAGCTGCTGCGAGGCGCGCACGCCAGAGGCGATCTCGACGAGCCCGAAATAGACGAGCAGCATGATGGGCAGCACAAATGCGAATTCCACCGCGGCCAGGCCCGCCTCGTCGGCGACGAATCCATCCGCTGAGGCGCCGCGGCGACGCCGTTTCTGCGCTGGTCGAGGGAACGAGGTCGAGGGTCTCGGCATATCTGTTCGGCTCTTCGAGATCAGGGCTCCACCTGAAACACGGCGGTTGCGAGGAGGATGTTGGCCCATGTGCCGCCTTGAGCGATTTGACCGGCGTGCACCTGCGTGACGGTCTGATTCATCACGACGCCGCCGGCCATGATGGCGACGATCTGGTTCATGGGGTAGGCGACCTGGACGACGGCGATGTTGCCCGGCTGTGGAATCGACAGGGTCTGGCCTCCGTTATAGCCGGACGGCGCATAGACGTTGCTGGCCGCTTGCGTGTTGGCCGCACTCCAGCTCGAGGGAGTCGAGACCGTGACCTGCAGCAGGCTGCAGTTGAACATGGAAGTAAGCTGGGGGCAGATGTAATTGGTCGCGAACTGATTTGCGGTCAAGCCGCTGGAAACGCCGTTGGTGAGAAGCATGTAGGCCGCATGCTCGGTGGCGTTCTGAAGCTGCACGCTCTGCATGTAGATGAACGCCGTCTCGAAGATGGCCGTCAACAGCCCCAGGAAGGGCACGCCGATCATCGCAAGCTCTACCGCGGTGACGCCCTGACGATCCGTGAGAAAGGATCGAAAGACGCATCGCCGTCCCTCCGCTCCCGTTCTTGCGCGCTCAGAGACTGTCATCTCGAATTCCCGTCGCTCGTTCACGAAGGCGAATGGGTCCGTTGATTGACAATGACTTGACGCAGAAATTCGTTTCCGAGGGGTTACGTCAATTGCTGCGTCCCCGCTGCGGTAGATGTTGATAAATCTGCTTAAAATGGCGAAATTCCGCTCTCGTCCTTGTCGCTGCGAGGCCTCTCCGCGCCGGCGCGCCTTCGTTTTGGACTCGGAACTCGCGGCGCTTCTTTTTGTCGCATTAAATGAAGATGTCGGCCCACTCCGGGATGTGCAGGAGGGGGATCGCCGAGGCGCCTGGAGCCAATCTCTCCTTAACCCTAATCTTGCGTGTTTAAGGGCGGTCGTCCCTCGCATCCGGGTCGACTTTCGCCTATAGGCGGCGAATGCCTAAGACGCCGCGCCGCGCCGCCCTTTACACCGGCTCCTTCGATCCGCTGACTTTCGGTCACCTCGACGTGATCCGTCAGGCCGCCGACCTCTTCGACAGGCTGGTCATCGGCCTCGGCGCCCATCCCGGCAAGGCGCCGCTCCTCGACCTCGCGACGCGGCGAGAGTTGATCCTGGAAGCGGTCGCACGAATCGAACCTGAGCCGGATTGCGCCTTCGAGGTCGTGGCCTTCCGCGGCCTTGCAGTCGATGCGGCGCGCGCGTGCGGAGCCTGCGCCATCGTCCGCGGTTTGCGCGACGGCGCGGATTTCGATTATGAAGCGCAGATGGCGGGCATGAACGCGACGCTCGCGCCGCATATCCGGACGGTTTTCTTTCCGGCTTCGGCGTCTCTGCGCCACATCAGCGCGTCGCTCGTTCGCCAGATCGCCGCGCTTGGCGGCGACGTTTCGGCATTTGTCCCGCCCCACTGCGCGAAGGCGTTGCGGCGCGCGCTGGACGAAGCCCAATCTAAAGACAAGGGAGGGTAAATGAGCATCGACCGCCGCAATCTCCTCGCTGGCGCTGCGGCCTCCGCCGCGCTGTTCGGCGCGCCCGCAGCGCGCGCCGAGGACAAGCTGCTCAATCTCGACACGGCCTACGGCCGCACCGTCATCAAGATGCGTCCGGATCTCGCCCCCAAGCATGTCGCGCAGATCGAGACGCTGGCGAAGCGCCACTTCTACGACGGCGTCGTCTTCCATCGCGTCATCGATGGATTCATGGCGCAGACCGGCGATCCCACCGGCACGGGGATGGGCAAGTCCGACCTGCCGAACATCCCCGCGGAGTTCTCCAAGGAGAAGTTCTTGCGCGGCACGGTGGGCATGGCGCGCGGCCCGGACCCGGACTCGGCCAACTGCCAGTTTTTCATCTGCTTTGCGCCCGCGCGCTACCTCGAAGAGCAATACACGGTCTGGGGCCAGGTCGTCTCGGGCATGGAGTTCATCGACAAGATCAAGCGCGGCGAGCCGCCGGCCAATCCCGACAAGATCGTCAAGCTGCGCGTCGCCGGCGACGAGAGCTGAAGAAACCAGGAACGGAAGGGACAGGAAATGACCGAGGCAGGCGAAATCCTGACGCTCGAGACGACGAAGGGCAAGGTGGAGATCAGGCTGCGGCCCGATCTCGCTCCCAGGCATGTCGAGCGCATCAAGACGCTCGCGAGCGAAGGGTTTTACGACGGCGTGGCCTTCCACCGCGTCATCGACGGTTTCATGGCGCAGACCGGATGTCCGCACGGGACGGGAACCGGCGGCTCGAGATATCCGAACCTGGTGCAGGAATTCAACGCCGCGCCGCATGTGCGCGGAACCTGCTCGATGGCGCGCGCGTCGCACCCCGACACCGCCAACTCGCAGTTCTTCATCTGCTTCGCCGACGCGCGCTTCCTCGACCGCAACTACACGGTCTGGGGCGAGGTCACGTCCGGCATGGAGAATGTCGACAAGATCAAGCGCGGCGAGCCCGCCAAGGATCCCGACCGCATCGTCAAAGCTTCGGTGTCGACGGCGACCGAACCGGCCGACAAGCCGGCAGTCGGCTGAGACGCGCGGCGCGCGCCCTTGAAGAACTTTCCAAGATGCAAGACCGGCGCGTCCTTTTGTTCTACGTCCATGCGCTCTCCGGCGGCGGGGCGGAACGGGTCATCGCGCGCCTCGCCTCGGGATTTGCGGCGCGCGGCGACCGCGTGCTGCTCGCCGTCGACCATGAGGCGGACGCATGGCGCACGAGCCTCGATCCGGCCGTCGAGCTCGTTCTGCTCCCGAAGGGCCATCTGAGGAGCGTTGGCGCGTTGGCGCGGCTTCTGCGGCGGGAAGAGCCGAAGGTCAGCTTCTCGGCGCTTTCTGCGGCCAATCTGAAGCATGTCGTCGCGGCGCTGCTCGCCGGGCGCGCAAGACGCGCGATCATCTCCTACCATGGCTTCTTCCAGAACGAGCCCGAGCGGCTGAGCCGCCTCGGATTCCTGCTGTCGCCGGCTCTCTCGCGCCTCGTGGGGGCGAGCGTGGCCGTCTCGGAGGCTCTGCGCAAGAACCTCATCGAGAAGTTCTGGTTCCCGCCGACGCGAGTCGTGACGATCTACAATCCGGCCGCTCCCGAGCCTCCGCATCCGCCGCTCGACCCGGCGGCGCTCGCGGCGCGCGAGCCGCTCGTCGTCGCGATGGGCCGCCTCGTCGAAGAGAAGGGATTCCGCTTTCTGGTCCGGGCCTTCGCCCGCGTCGCCCATCCGCAGGCGCGACTCGTGATCCTCGGGAAGGGGCCGCAGCGCGAGGCGCTCGAGCGCGAGGCGCAGCGCCTTGGCGTGGCCGAGCGCCTGGAGCTGCCGGGCTACACGGATCCCGACAGCTATCTGGAGCGCGCCCGCTGCTTCGTGTCGCCCTCCTACCATGAATCCTTCGGCCTCGCGATCGTCGAGGCGCTGGACTCTGGCCTGGCGGTGGTGGCGACGAGGAGCGGCGGCCCGCAGGAGATCATCGATTCGGAGGCGGCGGGCCGTCTCGTGCCGGTCGGCGACGAAATGCGGATGGCGGCGGCGATATCGGCGAGCCTGGAGGCGCCGGGCGATCCGGCGCCGCGCCAGCGGCGCGCCGCAGCTTTCTCCCACGCCACGGCGATGGAGCGCTACGAAGGGCTGTTTCGCGAAGTTGGCGGAGGATAAGAGCGCGGCTTGGGGCCGTTGCGTTCCGTTGCGCCGAGTCGTATATAAGCTCCTTCCCCGCAGGATCGGAACAGTCACGCCAGCGCCGGACGGCGTGCGAACCTTTTTCCTTTGCCTGCCGCACCGAGGAGCATTTCCATCATGAGCACCGCCCCGCTGATGCCCAAGGCGACCGCCGTCTGGCTCGTGGAGAACACGTCGCTCACCTTCGACCAGATCGCCGATTTCTGCAAATTGCACCCTCTCGAGGTCAAGGGCATCGCCGATGGCGAGGTCGCAGCCGGCATCCGCGGACAGGACCCCGTGACCTCCGGCCAGCTCACGCGCGAGGAAATCGCCCGCGCCGAGGGAAGCCCCGAGCATCGGCTGAACTTGCACGTCTCGAAGATCAAGCTGCCCGAGGTCAAGCGGCGGGGGCCGCGCTACACGCCGCTCTCGCGCAGGCAGGACCGGCCCAACGCCATCCTTTGGCTGCTTCGCAACCATCCGGAGCTCAAGGACGCGCAGATCATGCGCCTCGTCGGCACGACCAAGACGACCCTGAAAGCGATCCGCGACCGCACGCATTGGAACTCCGCCGCGCTCACGCCGATGGATCCCGTCACGCTCGGCCTCTGCTCGCAGATCGACCTCGACTTCGAAGTCGCGCGCTCGGCGAAGGATCGTCCGGCGCAGGTCGCTGATCACGGCCCGCTGCTGACGCCCGTCGAAGAGACGACCCAGCCCTATTACGAGCCGCACGCGACGGAAGAGGAGGTCTTCGGCAAGCGCGTCACGCCGCCGCCGGTCGAGGAGGAGGAGGACCAGTTCGACGCCGACCGCGTGTTCGGGCGGCTAAAGGACCTCGATGTCGGGAAATAGGCCGGCGAAGCGCGGCGGACGGAATTCCGCTGACATGCGTGTTCCCTTACGAAATGCCGCGTTGGCTCGTCGGGCGTTCCAATGGCGGCGCGAGGACGCTAAGGTGGGTTTCCATGACCCATCTGCTTGATCACGCTCTTCAGGCCGTTCGCAACTTGCCCGCCGAAACGCAGGACGAAATTGCGCGCGTCGTTCTGCTGCTCGCGGGCGACGAGGGGCCGATCGTGTCGCTTACCGACGAAGAGCGCGCAGCGATCGCCTGTTCGCGCGCCGCCGCCGCACGCGGCGAGTTCGCCGCTGAGGAGCAAGTTCGAGCTGTTTGGGCGAAACGCGGATTGTGAAAGTCCGCTTCACGATCCCGGCGCTGGACGATCTTGAGGAGATAGCCGGATATCTTGCTTCGCGTTCGCCTCAAGGCGCGCGAAAAGTTTTGTCGCGAATGCGCGCCCTCGCCGGCTTGTTGCCGGAACATCCGCGGATGGGGACGCGAACCGACGATCCATCAATCAGGCGACTGGTCGTCACGCCTTATCCATATCTGATCTTTTACGAGATCGGCGCGGAGGAGATTATCATTCACGCCGTGCGACACGCCGCGCGCGAGCCGTCTTCGATGCCTGGCTCCGCCTGAGGCGATCTTAGCCAGCGGTGTTTGGGCGGCTAAAGAACCTCGATGTCGGGAAATAGGCCGGCGAGCGCGGCCGTCCAAGCCTCGCGCTTCTGCGCGAAATTGCGCCCCGCATGCGCCGGGCTCGTCGAGGGCAGGCGGATGGTCGCGAGGCCCTGCGGGAGCGTCGGCGCGACGAGCCTTGCGAACAGCCGTGCGGCCGTCGCGCCGTTGAAGCAGACGCGCTCGATGTTCGGACAGCGGGCGAAGAGGGACGCAAAGTCGTTGGCGACGACGCTCGCCGGTTCGATCCGGCTGTCGAGGCTCCCTGGGCGGCGCGCGCTTTCGCACACGTCCCAGAGCGCGACGCCGCGTTCCCGTAGGATGCGCAGACGTTCAGGGTACGGGAGGTCGCGCCCGGCGCCGAACAGCGCGCCCATGAGCGGCCAGAACGCGTTTTGCGGCTGCGCGTAATATTGCTGCGCCGCAAGCGACGCCTGCCCCGGCAGCGAGCCGAGGATCAGCAGGCGCGCATCGGCCCGCGCGACCGGAGGGAAGGAGAAGGAGCGCTCCATAGGCGTGCGGCTTATTGTCGTCGATCGACGCCGGGCTCAAAATCGCGTCGTCAAGGACGTGAGCCATTCCGGCGAGGCGTCGACGAGCGCGGCTTCGAGGTTCTTGTCGAGGCCAAAGAGAACGATTCCGCCGAGCAGAAGCAGCAGCGCCCCCATGGCCTGCTTCAGAAAAGTCCCTCCGGCGAGCAGCCCGACGCGCCAGCGCGCGAAAACTTCTCGCGACAGCAGTCCGAGCAGCAGCAGCGGCGCCGCCGCGCCGATGCCGAAGGCGCCCATCGTCAGGGCGACCTCGCCAAGATTTTGGCCGCGCGCGGCGAGCAAGGACGCCGCGCCGAGCGTCGGCCCGACGCAGGGACTCCAGACGGCCCCGAGCGCCAGACCGAGACCGAATGGGCCGAGCGTGGCGACGACCGGCGCGCCGCGAAACAATCGGTCGAGCCGATCGCTGAGCGGCCCCGCCGCCGCGGCGACGCGCGCCTGCAGCGGCGGGAGGAGCAGGACGATTCCGAACGCGATCATCAGGATCGCGCCGATGCGGCGAAAGACCCCGTCGTCCAGCCCGATGGAAAAGCCGATCGTCGCGACGAAGAGGCCGATCGCGACAAAGGAGAAGCTCACGCCAAGCGCGAGCAGCGCCGGGCCGAATCTGCTCCTTGCGGCTGCGGCGGCGAGCACGAGCGGCAGCAGCGGCGCGACGCAGGGCGACAGAACGGACAGAAGGCCCGCAAGCAGGGCGAGGCCGATTGCGCCTGCGTTCATCGCCCCCTCACAGCGCCTTGTCGAGCAGCGCCGCAAGCGAGTCGGCGTTCGTGTCGCCGACTGAGCGGTCGCGCTCATCCTTGCCCTTGAAGACGATGAGCGTGCTCTGGCGCGACGCCCCGAACGTCCGCACCGCGTCCTTCTGATTGTCGAAGTCGACGCGATAAATCTTGAGCGTTTTGAATTTCTGCTGGGCTTCGAGCTTCGTGAGAATCTCCTGCTGGGCCCGGCAGATCGGGCACCAGGGCGCGAAGATCTCAACCAGAATGGAGGCCCCTGAGGCTTGCGCGGACGCAAAGGCTTGAGGCGAATAGGGCGTTCGCTCGGCGGCGACCGCCGCCGGCGCGGCCGTGGCGAGCAGCAGGGCGGCGGTCACGAGGCGTCTCGAAATCATTGCTTCATCCTTTTCTGGGAGCGAAACTCGCCATGGGAGAGATCCGGTGCGTCAAGTCTTTGGTGTGATCCTCGCAGGCGGCCAGGCGCTGCGAATGGGCGGCGTCGACAAGGCGCTGCTTCGAATCGGCGGCGAGCCGATCCTCTCGCTGCTCCGCGCTCGGCTCGCGCCGCAGTGCGACGGCCTCGCGCTCAATGCAAACGGCGATCCCGCCCGCTTCGCGGCCTTCGGCCTTCCCATCGTAGCCGACGGCGCAACGGGCTTCCTTGGGCCGCTCGCAGGCGTGCTCGCGGGACTGGATTATGCCAGCGCCATTGCAAGTCAAGCCTGCGACATCGTCACGGTTCCGGGCGACACCCCTTTCGCGCCCGCCGATCTCGTGGCGCGCTTGCGCGCGTCGCGCGACGCCACGGGCGCGAGCATCGCCGTGGCGGCCTCGGGCGACCGCGTGCATCACGCCGTCGCTCTCTGGCCGTCCGAGCTTCGCGACGACCTGCGTCGCGCCCTCGTCGAGGAGGATGTGCGCAAGGTCTCCGCCTTCATCGCTCGCTATACGCATACCATCGTGACATGGCCGACCGAGCCCGTCGATCCGTTCTTCAACGTGAACAGGCCCGACGACTTGGCTGTTGCGGAGAGTTGCGGAAGCAAGGGCCGGCGGGCTCAGTGACCGCTGGGGTCAGCCGCGCGGGCCGCCTCGAACAGGAACCAGGTCCGCTTCTCCGTCTCGTCGATGAAGACCTCGAGCAGGCTCGCCGTCGCATTATCGTGGTTGTCGTCGCATATCTCGTGCGCCTTGCGCATGGCGGCCGCCACATTCTTATTGTCCTCGAGCAGCTCGTAGAGCATGTCGAAAGCGGAGACGAAGTCGGCGTCATTGTCCGCGAGGCGCGCGAGCTTGGAGATGTGTCCGATCGAGCGCAGCGTCGGCTCGCCGAGCTTGCGCACGCGTTCCGCCAGAGGATCAATCGTCGCATAGATTTGCGAGGCTTGCTCGTCGAGCAGCAGGTGATAGTCGCGGAAGTGCGGGCCGCTCAAATGCCAATGGAAATTCTTCGTCTTGACATAAAGCGTGAAGGCGTCGGCGATAAGCTTGTTGATCTCGGCGGCGACTTTCCTTGTTGCTTCCTTGGAGAGATCGGAAGGCGTGTCGAGCGCGGCGCGATTGGTGTCGGGGCCCTTGGGAGTCTTGGGTTGCGGCATGACTTGGCCTCCTACGGCGTTGGTCGCAAGGTCGCAACTATGGCCTCGGCGAAGACCGTCAAGTAATTTTCCATTCGCTATGCGCGCCCCGGAAGGATGAGACGGCCCGACGCGCGGTCGAGATGGTTTTTCGGGCGAGGGGACGCCAATGCGGCCCTTGGCCAAGCCTCCGCTTCTCAGGAAGAGCGGGGGTGGTTCGCCAGGGCCGAAACCGCTTGGTCGACGTAACGAAAGAAGATCACACAGCCCATGTAGGGAAAGCTGCGGATGTCGCGACGCAACTCCGGGCGGGCGAGTCCCATGATGGTGTTGTAGGCAGCCAACTTGTGACACTTGGCGCAAAGCTTCCGCACGAAGGCCTCGCCAATGGCAAGGCTGCAGCTCGTCTCAGCGATATAGGTCAGGATCGCAAGAAAGTCGGCGCGAACGGACGCAAGAAATGTCGCCTGCCTCAGTTCAACCCTCTTTGGCTCCTCAATTCAGCGGCCTTCTCGGCCAGCGCCGCATCGAGTTCCTCGTCTGTGACTGCGCCGCCAAGGGCGATCGACGCATCCAAGGTCGCCCGCAAGGAGGGCGTGCTTGACTACAGGATCGATTGGGGGCCGGGGCGCCGCGCGTATTTCGGACGGGACGGTGACCTGCTGGTGATCCTGCTGACCGGCGGCGCCAAGCAGCGGCAGGACAGGGATATTGGGGCAGCCAAGGAATATTGGGCGGACTATAGGCGGCGCAAGCCGCGTACGAAATGAAGGAGGCCGATCCGGCCCTGACAACCGTGTCGAGCGTGTTCAACAGGTCGCGAGCCAGCTCGCGCCGGTCGGTCTTCGCGCCGATCGCCGTCTCGCGAAACACGTGGTCAGCTTCGGCGGCGCGCAACTGCTTCACCTGAGCGTCAACGCTCTGGCCGTCGGTCGACACGCGGGCATAGCCGTAGATCATGAAAGGTAAAACCCGCCTTGCTCGGCAAGAGCCGTGGCGTCGCGCGCGCCGTGCAAGACGCGCACAATCACAAGCTCCCCGTCCTGTAAGGTGTAATAAATCGCATAGTTGCCCTGAAACATCACGCGCAGGCCGCGCGCCAACTGGTCGCGCGACGGTCCCAGCGCCGGAAACTCTTGTAGGCGCGCGCAGGTCGCCTTGATCTTGTCGAGCAAGCGCGTCGCGGCAGCTTCGGAATCAAAGGCGATGTACGACCAGATTTCGGCAAGGTCGGCTTCCGCCCTGTTGGTTATGCGGAGGTAGAGCGGCTGGCTAACAGCTTCCTCCCTCGTTCAATGATCCTGTCCGCGTCGAAATCCTTGACGCGACCGGCGGCAACATCCGCCAAGCCCTTGTCGATGTCGGCCTTGAGCGCGGCAAGCTCCTGAAGCTGCAAGGCGCGCTTCATTTTCCAATCGCGGATGGCCTCCCGCACAACCTCGCTCGTCGAGGCGTAGTCGCCGTCAATGACGGCGGCTTTCACAACGTCGGCCATTTCGCTCGGCAGGGTGATGGTCAGCCGTTCGATGTCGGGCATGGGGGCACACTCCTCTTAAAACTCGATTTCATACTTTATCATACTTATGATGCAGCGGCGAGCGAAAAGGCCCTCGCATTTTGCAAATATCTTTTGCATAACGCAAACCATTGATTTTCAAGGGCGAGCGAACGATAAGACGCGGCCGCCGAGGGGGCAGGCGCCGATAAAGCTTTCTCACTCAAAAACTCAATCCTGTCGCTTCCTCGGAATTCACGAAGACGAGAGCATGGCTGACTTCGACGGCGCTTCCGCTCAAAGCTCGAACCTGGCGCCAAATGTTTGGCTTTGATCACTCGCTCACACAAACCCCGGATCAATCGCCGGCTTCGGCTCAAGCCAGGGCGGGGTCGGCAGATTCTGCGAGCGCAAGAACTCGGGATTGAACAGCTTCGACGCGTAGCGCGCGCCGCCGTCGGCGAGCACGGTCACGATCGTGCGTCCCGGCCCCAGCTCGCGCGCCAGCCGGATCGCTCCGGCGACGTTGATGCCCGAGGAGCCGCCGAGCAGCAGCCCCTCGTTTTGCGCGAGATCGAAGACGACCGGCAGCGCTTCCTCGTCCGTGATCTGGCAGGCGAAGTCGATCGGCGCGTCGACGAGGTTTTCGGTCACGCGGCCCTGGCCGATGCCTTCCGTGATCGAGGTCCCAGAGGCCTTGAGCTCGCCGGTCGTATAGTAGGAATAGAGCGCCGCGCCCATCGGATCGGCGATCCCGATCTTGATCTTCTCACTCTTGGCCTTCAGGGCGATCCCGACGCCCGCGAGCGTCCCGCCCGTCCCGCAGGCGCAGATGAAGCCGTCAACCTCGCCGTTGAGCTCGTCCCAGATCTCCGGTCCCGTCGTCTCGACATGCGCCTGGCGGTTCGCCACATTGTCGAACTGATTGGCCCAGATCGCCCCTTCCGCGCGTTCGCCCGCCAGTCGCTCGGCGAGTCGTCCCGAGAGTTTCACGTAATTGTTGGGATTGGCGTAGGGGACCGCGGGCACCTCGACGAGATCCGCGCCCTGCAGCCGCAGCATATCTTTCTTTTCCTGCGACTGCGTATCGGGAATCACGATGACGGTCGAGAAGCCCAGCGCATTGGCGACGAGCGCGAGGCCGATGCCGGTGTTGCCCGCCGTGCCCTCGACGATGACGCCGCCATGCTTCAAGGTCCCGCGCGCGATCGCGTCGCGCACGATGAAGAGCGCCGCGCGGTCCTTGACCGAGCCGCCCGGGTTCATGAACTCCGCCTTGCCGAGGATGCGGCAGCCCGTCGCTTTCGACGCCGCCTTCAGCTCGATGAGCGGCGTGTTGCCGATGGCGTCGATGACGGTGGGCGCGATGGTCATGTGGTCTTTCCCTGTGAGACGGCGCGGCTGAGCAAGGATCATTCCGCGGGTTCGAAACGGAAGGTCGCGGCGTGGCGCGCGCTCTGGCCGGGCGCCAGAAGCCGCATGGAGGGTTTTTCGTAAAGGTCGCCGAAAAAGTCGTCCGGGTCGCCGTGGCCGGTCCAGGGCTCGATGCAGAGATACGACGCCGGCGGCCGCGTCCAGAAGCCGATATGCGGAAAATCCTCGGTCTCGACGACGAGCCGCGCCCCCGCGCCATTGTCGAAGGCTAGTTTGCGGCTGCGACGGTTCAGGAACACGAGCGCGTCTGACGCAAACATGTCGGGGGCGAGGGGCAGGACGTCGCGCTTGAGCGGCAGCCGGCGCGTCGGCTTCGACAGCAGCCCGCCCGGACCGATGACGGGGACGTCGGGGTTTTCCGGCTCGGCGAAGACGATGCTGTGCGGCGCCGAGGAGCCGGCGAGCGGCCAGCGGAAGGCCGGATGCAGCCCGCAGGCGTAGGGGAGGGGCTCGTCGCCCGTGTTCTCGACGACGAGCGCGGTCTCGAGCCCGCCGGGCAGGAGGGCGAAGCTCGCCTCGAGGCGGAAGTCGAAAGGGTAAAGCGCGCGCGTCTCATGGTCGGCGGCGAGCTCCAGCCGCAGGGAGTCGGCGCGACGCTCAGTTACGCGGAAGCTTTTGCGCCAGGCGAAGCCGTGCAGCGCAAGCGGATAGGATCGGCCCTTGACGCGCACGGCGCCGTCGCGGGTCCAGCCGACGACGGGAAAGAGGATCGGGGCGGTTTGGTCCCAGATCCGATCGTCCTTGGCCCAGATGAGGTCCACGCCCCGGGCGCGCCAGGCGGCGAGCTCGGCGCCAAAAGGGGTGACTGCGGCGGCGTCGCCCGCGGCGTTCTCCAGTAGAATCGCTTCGCTCATGGTCGGAGCATATCGCCTTGCAGGCGGCGGCGCGCAAGGCCCGGCTTTGACGCGGGTCGTGCCGTGGCGAAGTCGGCGCGCCTTCGCGGGCGCAAATTCGCCATGAGCGCGCAGCCGTCGGCGGGATGACTTGGTTGAGGGGGCGCGACGGGACAATCCCGCTGCGTGGCGGCCCGCTCCCGGCAGGGTCAGAACCGCCAGGAGGTCTCGATCAAGCCGAAAGCGCCGCGGCCCCTCGCCGCCTCATGCGCGACGCCGCCGGCGAAGGTGACGTGGAACGCGCCGATTTCGCTTAAGGTCACATGAGCCCCGATCTTTGACTCCTGGCCGCCGCGCAGGCTGTCCGCGACGGCAAAGGGCCCGACGTAGATCTTTCCCCGCAACGCGGCGTCCCAGAAGGACGCGTCCAGGACGGAAATTCCAAGCTTGGCTTCGGCGAGCGTCTTCAACGTCGTTTGCGAATGGAAATCGCGGGCGTAAAACATGGTTTCGCTTGTCGGCGCATATTCGACTTCCCAGCCGCGTTTCACGTTCCAGGAACCGAGCTGGCGCCATTTATCCGCGTCGAGCCGCCTCAGCGCGTCATAGGTTCCAACGGCGGCGAGCGGCGCTGGCCAGAGCGTCGGAGCGGCTGCTCCATTCCCCGGCGTCAATGGGCGGATGCTTTCCTGCCTTGCGAGCTCTTCGGCCTCCTGACTCCAGGAGAGCGGCGTCCACGGCGCCGGCTCGGCGAAGTCGAATTTCAGGGCTTGGGGGGCCGTCACGTAGCTTTCCCAAGCCGGTAGCGCGGCCATGCTGCGCGCGCGCTCCACGTCGACATAGCGCAGGCTTGACATTCGCGGCTTGCGATCAATGGTCCGCGCCGCAGATCCTTCCCCGAGCGGGTCGCGGGGCGCAGCCGAACTCTCGGAAAGAGCTCTCGTGTTCTCGAAAGGTCCGGCGCTTGCGAGCCGCACGTCACAGAGCGACGTTGCGCCGATTGCGGCGGGCGCCTGGGCGGTCGGGCACGCGCGCGCCGTCGCCACGCCGAATACAAGCGGCAGGGACACTACGCTCGCTATGACAGGCGACCCAAACATGGCGCGCTCTCCGCCAACTCATCGCCCAGTGACAACGCGCCGCGAAGGTTAAGCGTTCCCTGAAATCCGAGATCGAGACGCTTTTTTTTCATGCGTCGGGGAATGGAGGGTTGACGTCTGCGCCGCGCGGCTCCTTCCGCTGCGTCGGCCAGCACGCGACGAACACGCGCCGCCGACCGCGCGATGAGAAGGCTCGATCGCGCGGCGGATAAAAGAAACGAGTTGCCTCTATTACTGTTTCCCCCCGCGATGCGCTGCGCCCGAGGCGCGAGCGCGACGCCTTTCGGGAGCGCGCTCGCGGGCCGTATCGGCCTCAGGCGCCGGGCTTCGGCGGCGCGCCAGTCTTTATTTCGATGCTTTTTGCGGAAGGCGCCGCGGCCGCCGGCTTCTTCACCGTCACGTGCAGCACGCCCTTGTCGAGATGCGCGGCGATTGCGCCATCCTCGGGGCTGAAGGGCAGTGAAACCGCACGGTAAAAGGAGCCGTAGCTGCGCTCTTCGACGTGCCATTCCTTGTCGTCGCGGGTCGTCTCCTGCTTCTTCTCGCCGGAGATGACGAGACGGTTGCCGTCGAGGCTGACATTCACGTCCCTGTCCTCGACGCCGGGCAGTTCGGCGGTCACCTCGATCGCGCCCTCGGTCTCGGCGATGTTAAGGGCCGGCCCGCCCGCCCCAATGTTCAACGCCGAGAGTCCCTGGCCGAAATTTCGGAAGACATCCTCCATCTCGCGCCGCACAAGCTTGAACGGATCCGTGGCCAGATCCCGAGTCGACCATAGAGCTGGAAGTCTCATGAGGTAGCTCCCTTTGCTGTTGGGGTTCGAACAGGAACATATGGATTGTTCCCGTTCGCGGAAGATATCCGGGCAAATTGTCGCGCCGTTGACGGCTCGCAAGGGTCAGAGTCGGACGAACCTCGTGGACCACCCATTACGTAGCCGCCATCATCGCCCCTCGCGCGGCTTTGTCCGCCGCGAGTCCCCGCGACCCCAGAAGTACAGGGCCATCCCGCCCAACGCGGACGCGAGCAGGAGATAATAAGGCAGCGAAAAAGGGTAGGACCGGGCGACTGCGAAAGGGAAGCGCGCCACCCAATGCTCGCCGTGCGGGCCGTCGGCCGTCACGATCCCCGCGTAATTGCCTGCATCGACGAAGTTATAGCGCAGCGCGACGCTCCCCGCCGGGTAAACCCTTGGCGGCAGATAGGCGACGGTCGCGTCCTCGAGCGCATGCTGCTCCGCATCTTCGCCGATGTCGCGCGTCAGCCGGAAATCGACTTTCATTGCGCGCAATTCTTCCTGCGCGAAGTCCACGGCGAAGACGAACTCGCCGGTGCTCGGAAGGTCCTCGCAGAATCGCTTGCGCGGCTGGGCAGGCTGATAGGCGGAATAAAGCATGTAATCGGGGCCGATCATGAGCAGGCAGGCGTCCTGTATGAGCGTCAGCGCGCCTCTCGCATCGGCGCGCGGGGCGGGGGCGAGCAGCGCGCCGCAAGCCATGGCGATCCCGACGCTGAGGCCCCGCAACGAGCGCATGTCTCTTTCTCCTTTCCAACCAGCGCGCGGCCTCGCCGGCAGTCAGGCCATTTGCACCCGATTGAGCCTCCGCGCCAAGCGCGAAAAAGATTGCTCGAGCGCGGACGAAGGCGCGCAAGGCTGATGATCGACGACCGATGAAGAAGGGCTCAGATCGCCGTCTCGGTTCCGGCGGACGCGACCGTGGCAGGAGGGGGGCTCTCGACCCGCAGCTTCTCGGCGGCGTCATGCGCCCGCTTGGCGCGCAGGCCGAGCCAGAAGCCGACGCCGACGCCGACCGAATGCGCGAGCAGGAGCGTGAAATTCATCAATAGCACGAAGACATCCAAAGCGCGGATGATCTTGGTCGGATCGGTGATGGCGATCCCGGGAGGCTGCGACACGGTCTTGGCGACGAGCAGCACGATGCTGAGCGCGACGCCGATGAAGGAGATCGCCCCGCCGAGCAGCGACAGCGAAAATCCCAACGTCACCCGCCAGAACCGCGGCGCACGCGCCTCGAGCCAAGCCTGGGGCGCGATCGCCACGCGTCGCGCGATGCGCGTGTAGCCGAAGGCGAGCGGGCAGGTCAGGCACAGCAGCGC
>Ga0187784_10000780_pt1 | contig 24268 bp, 22 predicted proteins | sample 1015_SJ02_MP15_2_FD_132964 | JGI IMG/M metagenome (GOLD analysis project Ga0187784, IMG submission 132964) | Tropical peat soil microbial communities from peatlands in Department of Meta, Colombia - 1015_SJ02_MP15_20_MG | ecosystem: Environmental > Terrestrial > Soil > Wetlands > Peat | place... | reverse complement strand
TTGACGCACATCGCCGAACACACCCAACGCCACGTAGGACAAGCGATCAGCGCCGCGAAACTGGCGCGGATTCCCCAGGCCTAATTCCGTTCGACCCTAATCTAAGAGCTTGTTGAAAAAGGGGACAGACAGCTCTGTCCACCGCCGATTGCTCAAATGAATCAACGGCACCGGATCGGGGACAGAGTAGTCTGTCCCCTTTTTTCAACAAGCTCCTAAAGTGCTCGGGCGCCACTGGCGAATTAAGTACCAGGGATGACCTCGCCAGAAGCTCTCGCCTCAGTTCGTCCACAGGTGCGCAGTATCGAATCCGTGCTTACCAACCGGTGGGCGCGCGTGCTGATTCCATCCCTTTCGGATTTGTTTTTCCTGGCGATTCTGGTGTGGGTTTTCATGAGCGCCGGTGCGGCCGGATGGCAGGGATTGCTGGCCGATGCCGACGTTGGCTGGCATATCCGGACGGGCCAGTGGATTCTGCAACATCACGCCGTTCCGCATCAGGATTTGTATTCGTTCTCCAAGCCCGGCGCGCCCTGGTACGCATGGGAATGGCTGACCGACGTGATCGACGGATCGCTGTACTCGCTCGCCGGGTTGAAGGGGGTCGTGTTGATGGCCGGGGTGGTCATCGCGATCTTCGCCACCACGCTGATCCGGCGGATGGTCTGGCGAGGCTTGCACCTGTTCGCCGCGATGGTGATCGCACTGCTCGGCGTCGGCGCGGCCTCGATCCATTTTCTGGCGCGGCCCCACATTTTTACGCTGCTGCTGCTGTCGATTTCGATCTGGATGATCGAAGCGGACCTGAAAAAATCCAGCCGCCGCATCTGGTGGCTGGTTCCGATCACGGTGGTATGGACCAATCTGCACGGGGGATTTCTGGCGCTGATCGCCGCGTTGGGTCTGACTGCGGCGGGATCGGCGATGGAGGCGTGGATCGGGCCGAAAGACTGGCGGAACGCCATCCGCTATGCTCTGCTGACCGCTTCCTGCGCCGCCGCGTCGCTCGGGAATCCTTACGGATACCAGTTGCACCTGCATCTGGTCGAGTATCTGCGTTCCGACTGGATTCGCAACGTGATTCAGGAATTCCAGTCGCCCAGTTTTCGCACTGAGAACATGATGCAGTTCGAAGCGCTGCTATTTGCGGGATTGATGGCGGCGGGGATGTTGTTCCGGCGCCGCCGCGTGGTGGAAGGCTTGTGGATTCTGTTATTCGCGAACATGGCGCTTTCGAGCGTCCGGCATGTGCCCGTTTTCGTGACCGTCACGGTCCCGATCATCGCCGCCGAGATGGCCGGCTGGTGGAATCAATGGACCGCGGCGGCTCGTAAATCCTCGCTCGCCGGCATTTTGAACCAGATGGCCACCGATTCGATATCCGGCTTCCGCCGGTCGAGCGCGTGGCCGGCGATCGTGGTGGCCGTGCTGATCTTCCTGGGCAAGCCGGTGCCGTGGCCCAAAGATTTTCCAGAACAGGTGCTGCCGGTGAAGATGGTTCACGATCATGAAGCCGACATTTTGAACCAGCGGGTGCTGACCACCGACCAGTGGGCCGATTATCTGATCTACCTGAACCCGAATCAGAGAGTTTTCGTCGATGGCCGCAGCGATTTTTATGGACCGGAGGTCGGCAATCAATACCTCCGCCTGACCGGCGGCCAATGGGATTGGGAACAATTGCTCGCCAAGTATCAGTTCTCGAGCGCTCTGGTGCCCGTCGACAGCGCGATTGCTCAACTGCTTAAGCTGCGTCCGGACTGGCGGGTGGTCGATGACGACGGTAAGCGGATTCTCTTAGTCCGCCGGAACACCTCAGTACCTCCTACGGGGAATTTACCACCCCAACCAAGGTCCTAAGGAGCACGGGGTTTAGGGGATGCCGGGCTAATGAAAACCACCGACGCGGCCGAAATAGTAAAGGGAGCAAACGGATGAAGTCGCAGAATTCGGGCCCGCGTGGAACTGGCGCGGGACAAGGTGGTGGCCGCGCATCCATGCGGATTTCCCACCTCCCGATGGAGTGGATGGACCCGATGAGCTGGCGGCTGCCGTCGGGGAAGGCGTTAGCGGAATTTGCATTACAGGCGGGATTTCTGGCGCCGCTGATGATCGGCTCGCCGGTGATCAAGCGGAAGAAAAAGATGGCGACCCTGGACGTGACCGGCAAGAAGGCAGAGGAGGCGCCGGAGCGTTCCGGCTCCTTTCGGGAAACAAGATGACCCCTCAAGTGTGGATCGCGATTGTGGTGGGGCTGGCGGCGATGATCGATGATCTGGCGCGAAGGCAGATCTCGAACTGGATCTCGGTCGCGGCGCTGGGGGCGGGATTCGCCTGGCAGATGGCACACAGCGGATGGATGGGAGCGGCTTACGCGCTGGCCGGTTCGGCCGTGGGAATGGCCGTGTTCCTGATCTTTTATTTGCTCGGCGGAATGGGCGGCGGCGACGTGAAGCTGATGGGCGGTTTCGGCGCGCTGCTGGGAGCGGGCGGGGTGATGTGGGCTGCGCTGCTCATCGCCGGGGTGGGCGGAATCATGGCGGTCTGCGCGATCGTCTGGAAACGGGTGCGGCGGATGGCGGGCGGAAACAAACACGAAGACGGGGAACGGAAGGAATCGATTCCCTACGCGCCGGCCATCGCACTGGGCGTGTGGTTGTCGCTGGTACCGAGAGGGTGAAAACGCGAGGCGCTGAGGGCGAGGCACAGGAGAAACATTTATGGATCGCAGGTTTTTGACGGTTTTGGGCGTGAGTTTGGTGTTCGCGCTGGTGGTTTCCAGCGTGTTCTATCAAATGACCGCGCGTTCGGGCAACTCGGGCAGGTCCGATGCCGGTAACCAAAAGGATATAGTCGTGGCGACGCGTCCTTTGAGCGTCGGCGTGATGGTCAAGCCCGCCGATGTGAAGATCTCCAAGGTCGGCGCCGACTCTTTTCCCAAGGGCGCGTTCACCAAAGTCGAGGACGTGCTCGATCGTCCGGTGATCTCCAATATCCTGCTCGACGAGCCGGTGCTCGATGGACGTCTGGCGGCCAAGGGCAGCGGCCTGGGTCTCGCTCCCACGATTCCGGTGGGCATGCGCGCGGTCTCGGTGCGCGTCAACGACGTCGCGGGCGTAGCCGGATTCGTGTTGCCGGGAATGCACGTCGATGTGCTGGTGACGGGACGTCCGCCGAATGGCGACGGGGACATGACCACCACGTGCCTGCAAAACATTCTGGTTCTTTCCGCCGGTCAAACCATGCAGCCCGACGCGCGCGGCCAGGCGATGCCGGCGCCGACGGTCACCCTGCTGGTCGATCCCGAGCAGGCGGAGACGCTGACGCTCGCCGGCAGCGATGGCCACATCCAGCTGGTGCTGCGCAATTCGAGCGATCAGACGGTGGAAAAGACGCCCGGACGCTACGTGACTGAGTTGTACAACGGGCATCGCCCCCCGCCGGTGGCGCCGGTGGCAACGGAAGCTCCGCGGCCACGTCCGCGGCCGGTGGTGGTGGCGCAGGCTCCTGCTCCGCCGCCCGTCGCGGCTCCCCCGCCGCCTCCTCCTCCCGACCAGATCGTCGTCATCCGGGGAACGACGCGCACCGTGGAAGTGATTCCGAACAGCGTGAAGAACAACTGATAAAGGCAGGGATCCATCATGACTCGATCGAGTTTGATACATCCGGGACGGCTTGCGCTGGGCCTGGTATTCGCCGGCGCGGTGGTCTTCGGGCAGGCAGCCGAAGATCTGCGCCTCACCGTCGGCAAGAGCATCGTCATCGACTATCCGTCCGATATTCGTACGATCTCCACCAGCAGCGCCGACATCATCGACGCGAGCCCCGTCACTACGCGCGAAATTCTGGTGCACGGCAAGGGACTCGGCGGAGCGACGATGATCGTCTGGAGCAAAAGCGGCCAGCGCACCTTCTACAACGTCAACGTAGATCTGAACCTGGATCCGCTGCGCAAGATTTTGAAGGACACCTTTCCCGCCGAGAACATCACGGTGCGCGGCGAGCGCGACGAAATCTCGCTCAACGGCCGCATTGCGAACAAGGACACCATGGATCGGGCCATGTCGCTCGCGGCCGGATTCGCCAAAACCGTGGTCAACAATCTTCAACTGGGTGCGCCGCCCATCGATAAGCAGATCCTGCTGCGCGTGAAATTCGCCGAGCTGGACCGCAGCAAGGAAGTGCAATACGGCGTGAACATGTTCGGCCTTCCGGGACAGACGCTGATTGGTTCCACCACCGGACAGTTCTCGAATGGCAGTTTTAGCGGCACCGCGGGCGTCAGCACCGGCACGACCGCCGCCAGCCAGGCGTTGATGACGATCACGCAGGCGCTGAGCCTGTTCGCCTTCGATCCGAAGTTGAACCTCGGTGCGTTCATCAAGGCGCTGCAGGACAATGCGATCCTGGAGATCCTCTCCGAGCCGAACCTGGTCACCACCAACGGCAAAGAAGCGACGTTTCTGGTGGGCGGCGAGTTTCCGGTCCCCGTGCTGCAAGGAGGCGCGAACTCCGGCGCGGTGACCATCCAGTTCCGCGAATTCGGTATCAAGCTGATCTTCACGCCGATCATCACCGCAAATGGCACCATCAAGATGCACTTGCGCCAGGAGGTCTCGACGCTCGATTTCGCCGACGGCGTGTCGATCAACGGCTTCACCATTCCGGCGCTGTCCACCAAGCGCACCGAAACCGACGTCGAGCTGGGCGAGGGACAGAGCTTTGTCGTTTCCGGTCTGCTCGACCAGCGCGATCAGGAAACGCTTTCGAAGATTCCCGTGTTGTCGAGCTTGCCGATCTTCGGCTCGCTGTTCAAGTCGAAGGACATCACCAAATCGCGCCAGGAGCTGGTGATGCTGGTGACGCCGGAAATCACCATGCCCCTGAATCCGGGCGATCCGAAGCCTGAGCCGTATTTCCCGGGAAAATTTCTGGTGAAGCTCAATCCGGGGCAGGACATCGACGGCAAGCCGGAAAAGAAGAAGTGACCGGAGCGACAGGGAAGCAGAGCGGCGGATGAGTACACGTCTCCAGAACGAGCCCGAGATCACAGCGCTGCTGATTGCGCCGAACCGCGACCTGGCGCAACAGTTTCTGAACACGCTTCCCGCGACTCGCGCGTTTCAAATCCTGGCGGATCTGAAAAGCTATCCGCCGCAGCAGACGCTGGAGATCCGGGCGCGGCAGTTGAAGCCGCACGTGGTGTTGCTCGATCTGGCCAGTGATCTTTCCACGGCCACCGAGCTGATCCGCTACGTGGCGACGTTAACTCCGCCGGTCCACGTGGTCGGTCTGCATACCTCCAACGATTCGACGGCGATTCTGCAATCGCTGCGCGCCGGCGCGGTGGAATTTCTCTACGCGCCTTTCGATCCGGCCACGCAGCGCGAGGCGAGCGCCCGGCTGCGGCGCTTGTGCGCGCCCGAAACGCCGGCCGAACAGGACGCCGGACATGTAGTGGCATTTGCGAGCTCCAAGCCCGGCTCGGGAGCGTCCACCATTGCGACGCAGACCGCGTTTTCGCTCCAGCGCCTGACGGGTAAGCGCATCCTGCTCGCCGATTTCGATCTCACCGGCGGCACCATCGGCTTTTATCTGAAGCTGAGCCACAACTATTCGCTGGTGGATGCGCTGCAGCACGCCGAGCATCTCGACCTGGCGCTGTGGAACTCGTTGACGGTGAATTATGGCGGTGTCGATATTCTTCCGGCGCCCGCGGCGCCGTATGCCGATCCGCTCGACGGCGCCCGTTTACGGGTGCTGATCGAACACGCGCGGGTGCTCTACGACTGGGTGATTCTGGATCTTCCCTCGGTGTTCAACCGCACCAGCTTGATGGCCGTCTCGGAGTGCGAGCGGGCTTTTCTGGTGTCCACCTCCGAGCTCCCGAGTCTTCATCTCACGCGCAAGGCGCTGACGCTGGTCGACAGCATCGGGTTCCCGAGAGACCGGTTTCAGGTACTGGTGAATCGCGTCGACAAGCGCGACAACATCGGCATCTCGGATATGGAGAAGCTGTTCGGCTGCACCGTGCATGCCAGCCTTCCCAACGATTATTTTTCGCTGCATCGCGTGGTCACCCTCGGCCAGCCGCTGGGCAACGACGGCGGCCTGGGCAAATCGATTGAAAGCGTCGCGTCGCGGCTGAGCGGGACCCTGAACAGCGGAAAGAAAGGCGCGCCACCTTCGCGCGAAATGAAGCCTGCCTTATCGCAGGCGTAAATGAGTGACGGATTCCCATGTTTGCCACGCCCGACAACGGAAATAAAAGCACGCAGCAGGTCTCCTGGGAGCAGCGGCTGCTCAAGAACTCCGGCCGCCAGAAGACCAGTCTGAAGCCGGAATACCAGGAACTGAAGTTCACCCTGCACCGCAAGCTGGTGGACAAGATCAACCTGGAAGCGCTGGCCACCATCGACAACCAGCGCGTGCGCAGCGAAGTGCGCCAGGCGGTGATCTCGCTGATCGACAGTGAGCCCACGCTGCTCAGCTCGCTCGAAAAACAGCAGATCAGCGACGAAGTTCTCGATGAAGTGTTCGGACTGGGGCCGCTCGAGCCGCTGCTTCAGGATGCCGGCATCTCCGATATTCTGGTGAACACTTATAAGCAGGTATACATCGAACGGCGGGGCCTGCTCGAATTGACCAGCGTCACGTTCCGCGACGATCAGCACCTGCTGCGCATCATCGATAAGATCGTCAGCCAGGTGGGACGCCGCATCGACGAGTCCACGCCGATGGTGGACGCGCGCTTAAGCGACGGATCGCGCGTCAACGCGATCATTCCTCCCCTGGCCGTCGACGGCCCGCTGCTCTCGATACGCCGGTTTTCGACCGACAAGCTGATGCCCGCCGATCTGGTGGAACGCAAGGCGCTGACGCCGGGCATGATGGAACTGCTCGAAGCCTGCGTCAAGGCCAAGATGAACATCATCATCGCGGGCGGAACGGGCGCCGGAAAAACCACCCTGCTCAACGCGCTTTCGGCGTTCATCAACGGCAAAGAGCGCATTGTCACCATCGAAGACGCGGCCGAGCTTCAGTTGAAACAGCCGCACGTAGCCAGGCTGGAGACCCGGCCTCCGAACATCGAGGGTAACGGAGCGGTCCGGCAGCGCGAGTTGCTGGTCAACAGCCTGCGTATGCGGCCCGACCGCATCGTGGTCGGCGAAGTCCGCGGCGAGGAGGCCCTCGACATGTTGCAGGCGATGAACACCGGTCACGACGGGTCGCTCACGACGGTTCACGCCAACTCGCCTCGCGACGCCGTATCGCGCCTGGAGGTGATGGTGTCGCTGGCCAATTCGAACATGCAGCTCACCAGCATTCGCCAGCAGATCGCGAGCGCGGTGAATCTTCTGGTGCAGGCCTCGCGTCTGAGCGACGGCTCCCGCCGCGTGGTCTCGCTTACCGAAGTCACCGGCATGGAAGGGGAAGTGGTGACGCTTCAGGATCTGTACGTTTTTGAAAAACGCGGTCTCGATCCCGACGGAAAAGTGGTCGGGCGCTTCGCGGCCACCGGCATCCGGCCGAAATTTTACGAAAAGCTGCTGAGCGCCGGCATCCGGCTCCGTCCGGATCTGTTCGACGAAGTGGTGGAGGTCTGACGATGGGTTTCCCGGTATTGTTGCTTCTGGTGTGGGCGATCGCGATGGCCGCCTGGTTCCTGGTGTCGAAGTACGTCAAGTCGGCGGACATGGATCGCATCAAGTCGCGCCTGTCGGGTACGACCAAGGCCAAGGTTAAGAAAGGCAAAGCGGCGGCGGCAGGCGAGCCGGCGGTGATCCAAAAAGAGGCCGTGGTCAAGAATCGCTTTGCGCAGCTGCTGGTCGACAAGCTCCAGCTTGGTCCGAAAATCGGCGGGCTGATCGAGCAGGCGGGCTTGACCTGGCAGCCCGCCCGTTTCGTGCACCTCACGCTGATGTCGTTCATTGCCGGATTCGCGATTGGGTGGTTGATGCTGCCTGTCGCGCGGCCGCTCGCGGTGGCGACCGGACTTCTGGCGGGCTCGGGCCCGTTCGTGTACGTCTACTTAAAGCGGCGCTCGCGGTTGAGGCGCTTTGAAGAACTGTTCCCCGACACGCTCGAATTCGTTTCCAGGTCCATGCGCGCCGGCCACGCCTTCTCGGTCTCGCTCGAAATGATTCATCGCGAATTTCAGGAGCCGGTGGCGAGCGAGTTCCGGCGCACCTTCGAAGAGCACAACCTCGGCCTGCCCATCGAGGTCGCGCTGCAGAAGCTCGCCAAGCGCGTTCCCTCGCTCGACGTGCACTTCTTCGTCTCCGCGGTGCTGCTGCAGAAGCGCACCGGCGGAAATCTCGCGGAAATTCTGGACAAGCTCGCCTACGTGATGCGCGAGCGGGTCAAACTTCGCGGCCGCATCCGCGCGGTCAGCGCCCATGGCCGGATGACCGCCACCGCGTTGACCTGTATTCCGATCGCGGTAGCGATCCTGATGTTCTATACCAACCCCGACTACGTGAAATTCTTCTTCACCGACGACACCGGAAACCTGATGATGGGCGCCGCAGCGGGGTTGCAGGTGATCGGGTACCTGATCATGAAAAAAATCGTAAACATCGAGGTGTAGCGCCATGTTTCTCCTGACGATTCTGATTTTCCTGGGACTGGCGCTGGGCTTTGCGCTGGTCGGCATGAAGCTGTACGTGCGCCCCAAGGAAGCGATGGAGCGCGTCGTGGGCGGCGTCGATACGAGTGAAACCGTGCCCTCTCATCCGAGCCTCGCGTTTCACGATCTGATCAAGAAGCTGGGCAATATCGTCCCGCAATCGCCCAAGGATGTGACCGTGATGCAGCGGCGCCTGATCCGCGCGGGAATGCGCGGCGAGAATGCGCTGAAAATTCTGTACGGATCGAAAGTGGCGCTGGGAGTTGCGCTGCCTCTGCTCGCCGTGCTGTTCGTGTTCGGATCGTCCGCCGATTCGGGAAATAAATTCGCCGTAATCCTGGGCTCGGCCGGCGTGGGATTTTTCGGTCCGAACGAATATGTGCGCCGCGTCGCGTCCAGACGTCAGCACGAAATCGCGCGCGGCCTGCCCAACGCGCTCGATCTGCTGGTGGTTTGCGTCGAGAGCGGACTGGGCCTGGATCAGGCGATTCTTCAGGTTTCCAAGGAATTGGAGAACGCGCATCCGGAGATCAGCCAGGAATTCGGCCTGGTGAATCTCGAGTTGAAGGCCGGAAAGCGGCGCGTCGAAGCGTTGCGCAATCTGGCCGAGCGCACCGGCGTCGACGATCTGAAAAAACTGGTCGCGGTGTTGATTCAGGCGGACCGGTTCGGAACCGGCGTGGCGCAGAGCCTGCGCGCCCACGCCGATTTCATGCGTGTGCAGGCGCGCCAGGTGGCCGAGGAGAAAGCCGCGAAGCTGGGCGTCAAGCTGATTTTCCCGATTTTCTTTTGTATTTTGCCGTCGCTGTTTGTGGTTACCGTCGGTCCCGTGGTGGTCAAGATCATGCGCGAGTTGATTCCGATGATGAACAACATTTGAAAAATGAAACGGAGTCACAAGACGCAGGTTTTTTGACTCCCGGTTTCTCTAGTACCCGCCTAAAGGTTGGGACTAGAAACGCCGAATTCACTCTTGTCAGGAAAGGAGAGAGGACGATGGACACTTCCAATGTTCGAATCGTATGTGCCGTGCTGGCGGTCCTGTTTCTAGGGATCATCGTGCTGCGCCGCAAGAAGAACGCCGAGTAAGCGGGATCGGGGCTGGGCATGCCGCGTGGTCGCCTCGGCAGCGTGCCCGCCCGATGAACTCGAAGCCGAAAAACGGGAGCAAAGGACACGGGGCGGCTGGAAATGTTGTTGGGAGTTTGAGAAACAGTTTGGAAACAGGCGAGAGCCGGCCTCGAAACGAGAAGGCCGGCCGGAGGATGGAGCTTTAAAGTATGTTTCGCAAGCCTTGGAAAGTGGTGTTGATTGCATTGGGGGGCGCGTGGCTCGCCGCGAGTCCGGCCGCCGCGGCCACCTTCGGCACGGTGGTGCCGATCGGCGGCGAGGCGGGCGACATTGCGCTCGATCAGACCCGCGGGGTGCTGTATATCGCCAACTTCACCGCCAACCGGATCGACGTGATGTCGTTGTCGAATAACAGAGTGCAGACTTCGATCAACGTCGCCTCGCAACCCAGCTCCATCTCCGTCTCGCCCGACGATCACTGGCTGCTGGTGGCCCATTACGGCAACAACACGCCACCGGCGACGCCCACCAACGCCCTGACGCTGATCGATCTGACCAATTCCTACGCGCAGCAGGTCTTCGCGCTGGGCAACCCGCCTCTGGGAGTGGCTTTCGGAAGCGACGACAAGGCGCTGGTGGTCACCGATACCGAATTTATTCTGTTTGATCCCTCGGTCGGAACCACGCAGGTGCTCGAGACCATCGCGCAGGTGGTCACCAACGCGATCCCGCAGCCGCCGGCGAGTTTCCCCGGAAACATCGTGCAGGCTTCGGTGGCTACTTCGGCCGACGGCAACACTATTGCCGGCTTCGGCGGAAACAGCCCGTATTTACTGTTCCGCTACAGCGTGCTCAACCACACCATCTCCGGGTCGTTCTACATTTCGACGCCGCCGGCGGGTCCGCGGACGGTCAGCCTCAGCGACGATGGGTCGCTCGCGAGCTTCGCCTGGTGGCTCTCCGACGCCAATTTCGTGACCACGGCCGAATTCCCAACGCCGTCCGGCGTCCTGAACATCGGCAGCAGCGTGATCGATTCGTCCCGAAACCTGGTGTATGCCGAGATCCCCGCTTCCACCCAGACGAGCTCGACTCCGCCGATCCTGGGCATCTATGCCTCCGATAACCTGACCTTGATCGAGCAGATCAGCCTTCCCGAAAATCTCGCCGGCAAGGCCGTGCTCTCGGCCGACCACAATACGATGTATTCGATCTCAGACAGCGGCGTGCTGGTTTTGCCCGTGGGAAGTTTGAACCGGTATCCGCGCCTGGCCGCATCGGCCGAGGATGTCTTATTCCTAGGCAATTTCTGCGATCGCAATGCGATCAGGCAGACCTTCACGCTGAGCGATCCGGGCGGCAATCATACGCCTTTTTCGCTGTCGACCAGCACCGCCGGCCTCACCATATCCCCGTCGAGCGGAGTCACCCCGGCCACCATCACGGTTTCCGCCAATCCCAACGCCTTTGCCAGCCAGAAAGGTACCGTCGCGGCGGCGCTCACCATCAGTTCCCCAACTTCGATCGATCTGCCGCAGACCGTGCGGGTACTGGTGAATACCCAGGATCCTTCCCAGCGCGGCACGATTATCGATGTTCCCGGCACGGTGGTGGATGTGCTGGCGGACCCCAAGCGCAACGCGTTTTACGTGATGCGTCAGGACAAGAATGAGGTGCTGGTTTTCAACAGCACCAATAACACCGAAACCGCGACGCTGCGCACCTGCACCAAGCCCACCGGCATGGCCATTACCTTCGATCAGCAGGACCTGTTGATCGGCTGCGACAGCTCGCATTACATGAGCGTTTTTGATCTGGATCTGCTCACCGCGCAGCCGCCGGTTGCGCTGATCCAGGATTACGTGGAGTCCGTCGCGGTTTCCTCCAACGCGATTCTGGCGGCGATCCGGTCGGGCATCGACGGTCACGCCGGAATCGACACGATCAATATGCTGACGCGAACGGGAACCGCACTTCCGACGCTGGGCGTTTGGCAAAACCTGCTCGGAACCACCAACACCGTGCTCCAGGCCTCCGGCAACGGCGCGCAGATTCTGGTCGCCGGCGTCGACGGCTCGGTGATGATTTACGATGCCAACGCGAATACCTTCACGGCATCGCGCAAGGATTTCACCAGCCTCGGCGGCGCTTACGCGGCTTCGGACTTCGGACAATTCGTGGTTGGAAATACGACCGCCAATGTTCTGCTCGACAGCTCGGGCGCGCCGGTGACGACGCTGCCGATCTCCGGCGGCTTTTCTTCCGGATTTGCCTTCGTGAACCAGGCCGCGTATTCCACCGCTACCACCACCGGGACCAGCGCCATATCGAACCCCACCTGGACCCCCGGCATCATCTCTCAGATCGACCTCACCACCGGCAACGCCATCCAGCCGACCTACATGGTGGAGTCTCCAACGCTCGGCAATCTGACGATCGGGCTGGGCAACTACGGTTCGGCCAGCGTCTGCACCACGACCACCAGCGGAACCACCACCACGACGGTTTGCAGCAGCACCACCGGCGGAATCACAACGACGACGACCGATACGTGCACGGGCGCCGGAACCGGGAATTCGACTTGCACCACCACTTCGTCGTCCGGACCGGCCAATACGAGCGTGGCGGGATTCACCCGCAGCCTCGCTCCGCTGCCCAATCAGAGCGAAATCATCTCGCTGTCGACCTCCGGCATTACCGTGCTGCCCTGGAGCTACGCGGCATCCGTCGCGCCGCCGCAGATTTCCAGCATCGTCAGCGCCGCGGATGGAGTCTCGCCGGCCGCGCCGGGGGGCCTCATTTCGATCTATGGCAACCAGTTGAGCCCCACCAATCTCGCCACCAGCGAGATCCCGGTACCGACCGCGCTGGCCAATAGCTGCGTCACCGTCAACGGCCAGCCCATGCCGCTGGTGTTCGTGTCCCCCAAGCAGATCAACGCGCAGATGCCGGTAGAAGCGGTGGGGGACGTCACCGTGGATGTCTATACCCCGGGCGGAGAAAGCACCAACTTTAATCTGGTGGTCGAGCCGAATGCGCCGGCGGTGTTCCTGAGCGGCGTCGCCGGGCCGGAAACGAACCTGCCGACCGTGATCGACGCTTCGAACAATCTTTTGGTCACCGACTCGAATCCGGTTCACCGCGGCGACACCCTGGTCATTTATCTCACCGGCTGCGGACAGACGGCGCCGCTCGTGGCGGATGGGCAACCCGCGCCGTCATCTCCGCTGGCGATTACGTTGATACCGCCCAGCGTGACGCTCGGCTCCACGCCCCTGTCGGTGGACTTTGCAGGTCTGACGCCGGGCCAAGTCGGTTTATGCCAGATCAACGCGACGGTTCCGAACAGCGCGCCGACCGGTCTTTCCATTCCGCTGACCATTTCGCAAGGCGCCGGGTCTCAGTCCGTCTCACTACGGGTGATCGATTAAGTCAGGAGTCAGAATGAAGAACGTATCCATATTTACAGCCTTGGCCGTCGCGCTTCTCACGCCGTCCGCGTTCGCGCAGTCGTGGGAGGTCGGCGGCGGCGCCGGCGGTGGATTTTATACTTCGCAGGATGTCACCGCGTCGTTTGGCTCGGCTTCGGCGAAGATTCAGAGCAATGTCGCCGGCAGCGCCTGGCTTGACAACAACTCCTCGGGACGCTGGGGTGGCGAACTTCGGTATGACTATCAGATGGGCGCGCTCCAGTTGAGTTCGGGATCCACCGAGGCCACCTTTGCCGCGCGCACCCAGGCCGCGCACTATGACGTTCTGTATCACTTCGCGCCGCGCGGCGCGAAGATTCGTCCGTTTGTTTCGGCCGGGGCTGGAATTAAGATTTATAGCGGCACCGGAACGCAGGTGGTGTATCAGCCGCTGAGCAACATCGCGCTTCTGACCCAGGCGCAGGATCTGACGCCGCTCGCAAGCGGCGGAGGCGGCGTGAAGATGCAGCTCGCCTCGCGCGTGCAGCTTCGTATCGAGGTGCACGACTATCTGACGCCGTTCCCCAAACAGGTGATCACGCCGAATACAGGCGCGAAAGCGGGCGGCTGGTTGCAGGATTTTGTTCCGATGGTCGGCATCAGCTACACGTCGCCCGAAGGAAGGTAACCGAACGCTTTTTTCCGGTCTATGAACGGCGATCCGCTAAATCTGACCACGCTTCTGGTGGCCGCCCTGGCGATCATAGCGGTATTTTTCCTGCTTCGGAGAAAATACGATAGCAATCTTCCGCTGTTTTTCTACTTCGTCGCGGTGATCTTCAGCAACGTGACGGATCGCGACGTGAATCCGTATTTGTTGTACGTAGGCCTGATTTTCGCGCTGCTGCTGCGATTCGAATTCATGAATCAGGGCTTTGCCCGCGTGGTCGCGTTCTTCACCACCGGCACGCTGTGCCTGATCATTTACGTGTACCTGACGGAAGTTTTCGGCGACGGGCAAGCGCCCTTCTAGACCATTTTTGGAGTTCGCGTAGACCAGTTTCAAGCGGCCTGTAACGGCAATCTCAACATTCTACGATCCTGCAATAGTCTCCGTTATCCACGAAACTGGTCTAGCCTGCGAATCGCCCCTCCGGCGAGGCGACGCCACCGCTATTTCTCGACCGGCAACCCGGCCGCGTTCCACGCCCGCCAGCCTCCGTCGAGCGAAATCGGGTTCTGATACCCCATCTTCTGCAAATTGTCCGCCACCAGCGCCGAACGGAATCCTCCGCCGCAATACAGCACCATCGTCGCCGACTTGTCCGGCACCTTCGACTCGATTTCGCGCTCGATGATTCCCTTGCCGAGATGAATCGCGCCCGCGGCGTGTCCCGCCGCCCATTCGTGATCTTCGCGAACGTCGATCAGCAGGTGTCCGCCGGGCAGCTTTTGGTATTGCTCGATATCGATTTGCTTGACGCGCGACTTGGCGTCGTTCACCAGCGCCAGAAAAGCGGGGCTGTGCGCCTTATGGGGGATGTTCATTTGACTCTCCGGATGCGAGCGCCCGCGCCCGCCAGTTTCGCCTCGATTTTCTCATAGCCGCGATCGATGTGGTACACGCGATCGATCACGGTTTCGCCGCGCGCGGCGAGCGCAGCCAGCACCAGCGACGCGCTGGCGCGCAGATCGCTTGCAATCACCTCGGCTCCGGAAAGCTGTGTCGGTCCGGCGACGATCGCCTGCCGTCCGTCCAGCCGGATATCGGCGCCCATACGCGCCAGCTCCAGCGCGTGCATGAAGCGATTCTCGAAAATCGTTTCGGTGATGATCGCGATGCCCTCGGCCTGCGTCATCAGAGCCATGAACTGCGCTTGCAGATCCGTGGCGAATCCCGGATGCTCTTCGGTGGTCACGTCGACGCTCTTCAATTTCCCTTGGGCGCGAATGCGCAGCGCATCGGCGGCAATTTCGCTCACCTCGGCGCCCGCCTGCTCCAGTTTCGCGATCAGCGCCCGCAGATGCTCCGGGGTGCACCGGCGGACGGTCAGGTCGCCTCCGGTGATCGCGCCGGCCACCAGAAATGTTCCCGCCTCGATCCTGTCCGGGATGATCGTGTGGGTCGCGCCGCCTAGTTTTTCAGCGCCGCGGACGCGAATCGTCGAAGTGCCCGCGCCTTCAATCGACGCGCCCATTTTGATGAGCAGATCGGCGAGGTCCACCACCTCCGGCTCTCTCGCCGCGTTCTCGATGATGGTCTCGCCGCGCGCGACGACCGCGGCCATCAGCAGGTCCTCGGTACCGGTGACCGTGATGCGGTCGAAAGTGAAGCTCGCGCCTTCCAGGCCATGCGGCGCTTCCGCTTCGATGTAACCGTGCTCCTGCCGGACTCTCGCGCCCAATCGTTCGAGGCCGGCCACATGAAGATTGATCGGACGCGCGCCGATCGCGCACCCTCCGGGCAGGGAAACGCGGGCCCGTCCGCATCGCCCCAGCAGCGGACCGAGCACCAGGCTCGAGGCGCGCATCGTCTTGACCAGCTCGTACGGCGCTTCCGGATGCTCGACGCGTGACGCTTCCACGGTTACGCGGCCTTCCTTCACCGTCACCTGCGCGCCGATGTGCTTCATCAGCTTCTGCATCGTCGCGATGTCACGCACCGGCGGAATCCGCTCGAGAATTACGCGATCCGCCGTCAAAAGGCAGGCCGCGAGCAGCGCCAATGCGGAATTTTTGGCGCCGCTCACCGCGATTTCTCCTTCAAGTGGCACTCCGCCCTGTATTACGAACCTGTCCAAGCTATTTCAGAGCCTCCGCAATTCTTCCCCCCGCTTGGGCGAGGAGTTGTTCGGCTTCCTGGCGGCCGATGTTCTTTCTCTCCATAATGATAGCGGTCCGCACGCTTCGTCCGGACCGTTCGAGCAGTTCCGCGGCACGCGAATCATCGACGCCGGTCGCCTTGGCGACGATCCGCCGGGCCCGATCCTCGAGCTTCGCGTTGGCCGGCTGGACGTTTACCATCAGGTTGCCGTAGACATGCCCCAGCCGGATCATCACCGCCGTGCTGATCATATTCAGCACCAGCTTGGTTGCGGTCCCAGCGCGCATTCGGGTCGAACCGGCAAGAATTTCAGGGCCGGGCGAGGGCGTCACCGGGTAATCGACGACGCGCGAAAGCTCCGAGTCCGGCGTGCAACTGATCCCGCAGGTGATCGCCCCTAATTCCCGGGCTTTCGCGATCGCGCCGAGCACGTACGGAGTCCGCCCGCTTGCCGTGATGCCGACCAGCACATCGCCCGCTCCGAATCCGGAATCCATCAGATCGCGCGCTCCGGCCTCCGGATCGTCCTCGGTTGCTTCGGTCGCCCGGGTCAGCGCCTTTTCTCCTCCCGCGATGATCCCCCGCACCAGATCCGGACTCACGTGGAACGTCGGCGGACACTCGGATGCGTCCAGAACCCCCAGCCGCCCGCTGGTTCCGGCGCCGATGTAAAGCAGGTGTCCGCCGTGCTCGAGCGCCGCCACAATCGCGTCCACAGCCCTTGCGATATGCGGGATTTCCCTAGCCACAGCGGCCGGGATTTCGGCGTCGGCCGCGTTGATGACATTCAAAATATCGGCGGTGGGAAGCTCATCGATGTGTTCGGAGGCGGGATGGGACTGCTCGGTCAGCAGTTTTTCGAACATTTTGGTCCTGATTTTGTATTGTAACGGTTGTGCGAGGAGGGGACTCTATCGACTGTAGAGGGACGGACCGGAATTCGAGGATGCGCTAAGATATTTCCCTGAGAAAAGTACCAGTACGATTTCAATGTGGGTACCGCCAAATTCAGTGAAAAGCGCCTTTTCCACCAGCCGGTTACGGGGATTGGGTCATTTGGCGGGTCGATTTCGAAGAAATAAGATAAAGCCCCAGACTGGGCCTTGACAATAGACCGATGCCTCCTTATACTTGCAAGGGTACTGGGATTAGATTGCAGCACCTCCCAGTGCATAACACTAGGAGAGTCGGAGGATCGAATGAAAAAAATTTTTATACTTGCGGTGCTTGCGGGATTTGGTAGCGTTGCGGCATTCGCTGACGGCTGCACGGGTACAGGGGCCTCAGGCGACGTCCTGAACGTGGCGGTCAACTTGGCCATCACCAATGGCACCGCCGTCGCCGGAACATCGACGGGCTCGTGCACTATCGGAGGCTACACGTTCTCGAATTTCGACATCTACGGGAACAGTGGCTGGGCAAGCGGTGCAGAGATCGACCTTACCGTCACCGTCGATAACGGGGGAGTCGAAGGAGCCATCGCCATCGGATACAGCAACCCTGTTGGCACCATGACTGTTGGCGATTTCATCCTGACCTACACCGTGACCCCTGGTTTGACGGGGATCGGCCTCAATACCGGTACGGCGGGCGCAGTGAGCGAGAACGTTTGCTCCGTTCTGGGTGGCACCTACGGCTCCTTTTCCGGATGCGCAGCGGGAGACTCGCTGACGCCGGATGGGCCGATCACCAGCACGGGAAATTACGTGATAGCCCCAAGCAGCACTGGCCATGACATCGTCACCAAAGACATTAATGGCGGGAGTGAGGTCTATCAGCAGGTCATTCCCGAGCCGATGACGATGTCTCTGATGGGCCTCGGCCTTCTGGGCCTGGGCTTTTTTGGGCGTCGCATCCGGAAGTAACCTTACTATCAACCTCAAGCTTCGCGTCGGGCCGGGATCACTCCCGGCCCGATTTGCTTTTATGGGCAAGAAAAAGGCGCCGTCCGGCCAGACGGCGCCCTGTTTTTGAATCGTCGCGAGTTACGCGCTGAACGAACTGCCGCAGCCGCAGGTCGACTTCACGTTCGGATTATTGAATTTGAATCCGGAGCCTTCCAGGGTTTCCACGAAGTCGACTTCGGCTCCATCCAGGTACAGAAGACTGGCCTGATCGATGAAGACCCTCAGCCCTTCGAATTGATAGGTCTTGTCGAGCAGTCCCGGGCTATTCTCGAAAGCCATCGAATAGCTGAATCCGGAGCAGCCCCCACCGACCACAGCGATCCGCAGCCCGGCCGGTTTCGGCTCCTGCGTATCGAGAATCTCTTTCACCTTGCTGACCGCGGTTTCTGTCAACTGAACCATTGCGTTTTATCCCTCACTTCGATTGTACTATGGCCCAATCCGCGAGCCAAGATCCCCTAGGCAGATCGACCGGCTTCCTCAAATCTGCTAAATTGAGGGAAAACCTGGGAACCGTACCATTGCGGCGACCGCGTTCCGTTTCAAGCCGTCCTCTTCGCATCGCCCGGAGGTTTTGAAGTTCGGGAAATGCCTGAAACCCCTTCGCTTTGGGCTGCGTCGAGACAGGTAGCTTATGAGTGGATTGATTGGAGCGCTTCCGTTCCCCGCCGTGGGCGGCAAGATCCGGGCCAGGACCCGAGTGGACCATAAGAACAGCGAAGAAGCAGCTCTTGTCCGGCGCGTCCAGGCCCGTGATGATCTGGCGTTTCGCGAAATCGTGGAGCGCTATCAGGCCAAGGTCTTCTCGATCATCTACGGGATTCTGCGCAACCACAACGACGCCGAAGACATCGCTCAGCAGGTGTTTTCCAAAGTCTATTTCTCGATCCGCAATTTCGATTTCCGCAGTTCTCTGCTCACCTGGATCTACAAGATCACGGTCAACGAATGCTACGACTATCTGCGGAAGAAGCGGGTGCGAAAACTCGTTTACGAGAGCGATTTTTCTGAAGAGGACGCCAGCCGTCTTGAGGCGTCCGATCCGGCTATTGACCCCGCGACACCGGTGGATCGAAGGTTGGCGCAGCGGGATCTGGTTACCAAGCTCCTCGAGAAGGTCTCGGAGGAGGATCGCGCGTTGATCCTGCTCAAGGAAGTGGAGGGCCACTCGGTGGAGGAACTGGCGGCGATGACGGGCCTGAACGAGAATACAATAAAGGTGAAGCTGTTCAGGACACGTCAGAAGCTGCTCAAAGCCGCACAACGGTTAAACCGTGTGCGTCCACTGGCGAAGTAGGCGGCAAGAAAGAATTACAGCGGGCATAAGACCCGCGAATTTCGGTGCACTGATGATTGAGGGAAGGATACCATGCATCGCTTGATTCGAGATCACCTGGAACAGGTGCTTGCGGCGCCGGGAGGGAATCATTCCGGCTCCGCGCCCAACTCAGCGGACGTTAAGGAATCGAACGCCCATCTGGCGGAATGTGAAGCATGCCGTGACGAGATTGCGGCCATGCGCGAGCAGGCGGAGATGCTGCGCGAGCTTCGCGCGGATGTGGAGCCTCGCCCGGGCTTTTACGCCCGCGTGCTGGAGCGCATAGAAGCGCAGGGCGCGGGCTCCATCTGGAACGCCTTCTCGGAGTCTGCGTTCAGCCGGCGCATCGCGGTAGCCTCGATGGCGCTGGCGCTGCTGCTGGGCGTATACCTGGTTGCCACAGAACCGCTTCAGACCCACTCGACAGCCAACGCGCCGATCCCAATTTTTATTGGAACAGATCAGTCCGGCATGGAGCTTTCGAGCGCAGGTCTGCCGGACCGGGACGCGGTACTGGTAAATTTGGTCACCTACCAGGAGCAGTAAGGCATGATGGTAGCGGCCGAACGGGCACCCTGGCAGAACCCGCGTATCGTGACGACGCTGATGCTGGTTTTTCTGGCCGGCGCAGCAACCGGCGCGATCTCCATGCGCTTCGGAATCCACGGCTGGCTGCATCCATCTGCTGCCGCCGTGCGGCCGGCCACGCGCGATGCGGTGCTCAACCGCTTCAAAACGGAACTCGATCTCGACCGTGCGCAGACCGAGAAACTTTCGCTGGTCCTCGACGACTATCGCCAGTACTATGAAAGCCTCCAGGAACAGCTCGACGATCTGCGCTCGACCGGCAAGGAGCGCATTTTGCAAATCCTCAATCCGGAGCAGCGGATCAAGTTCCAGAAGATGATGACCGATCTTGCGCCTCAGCTTGCCGGCGACGAAAAATAAGCCCCATCCGGGTAAACTGATTCCTTGGCCCATGCTTTGTTGATCACGGGACCGCCCGCGTCCGGCAAATCCCGTCTCGCTCTCGAACGATTCCTGTCGCGCCCGGATTCCATCTTGCTCACGCCCAGCGCGACGATGGCGGAGCACATCCAAAACGATCTCGCGCGCGCTAACGTTGCCCTGCGGCCGTCTCGCGTCCTGACGTTGGCGCGATTTCTGGATTCGAGAACGCGGCTCGCGGCTGCTCCTGAAGCGGTGCTCCGGTTTCTGATTCAGGACGCGATCGAGCGCTTGCGTCCGGCCTCTTTCGGCGCCGTCGCAGCGTTCCCGGGATTCTATCGCGCACTCGCGGCACTGATCGAAGAAGCTCCCCGCACCGCTCTCGGCGGCTCCTACTCGAAAGACCTCGCGCTGGTATTTGAGGAGGTCGAAAACAGTCTTGCGGCGCGAGGCATGGGTTTGCGCAACGCGCGCCTGGCCGCGGCGCAGACCGATCCGGATTCCCTGCCCGCCCAAATCGTGCTGGATGGCTTTTTCTCCTTCGCGGGTGCCGAATTAGCGTTCCTGGGATGGCTGGGGGGAAACCGCGACGTCGTCGTCACGCTTCCGCAAGCGGCGGCGGAGCGCGAAGCTCTGCTCGCTCTCGGCTTCGCCGAGCAGCGCCTCGCGGCGGCGCATCGCCATCCCCGAAGGCTGGCGTTTCGCGCGCCTACCATCGACCAGGAAGCCGAAGAGATCGCACGCCGCATCCTCGACGAGGCCGCGCGAGGCCGGCCATTCCGCGAAATGGGAATCATCCTTCGCACGCGGGAACCTTACGGCTCTGCACTCAAAACCACGCTCTGGCGCTTCGGGATCCCGGCACGCTTTTATTTCGCCGATGCGTTGATCGATCATCCCGCCGTCGCATTTCTTTCCGGAATTCTTCGCTCGATGCTCGAAGGATGGGATCACGAGCGGCTGCTCGGTGCGCTGCGCATGCCGGTTTCGGGGCTTGGCGCGACCGCGGCCGGCGATCGTTTCGATTTCGACCTTCGGGAGCAATTGCCCGGAGCAGGCTTGCCGCTGAACATTGCGAATCCTCCGCCTATTCTGGAGTCGCTCGCGCAACTCGATCGATGGCGTCATGATCGCGTTGCGCCGAAGGAATGGGCCGCGCGATTCCGGTTTCTTCGCTCGCTGGTCCCCGATCCGGTCATTCCCGATCCAATGGTTGGCGATTCGATTTCGCGCGAGCGGCTCGACATTCTGCGATCCACCGCCGCCGCGCTCGATCTGTTTGACGCGGTTGCCGATCAAACCGCCGAGGCCCGGTCTGACCGGCATAACGTTTCTCTCGCCGAATTCTGGAACGATTGCGAGGCCGCGCTGTCGCTCGAGCCGCTGCGACTCGTGGATCGCCGCCGCAATGTGGTGCACGTGATGGACGTCTTTGAAGCGCGCCAGTGGGAGTTGCCGGTGGTGTTCGTGTGCGGCCTGGTGGAGCGCCACTTCCCGCAGTATCATCGCGAAGATCCGCTGCTCAACGACGCCGCGCGGCGCCGCGCGGGTCTTAGAACCTCGGCCGATCTCCAGAGCGAAGAGAGATTCCTGTATGAACTCGCTACGACGCGCGCTAGCGAACAGGTGATCCTCAGCCACGCGCGGTTCAACGAGAAAGGCGACGAAGCGATCCCGTCGTTTTTTCTTCAAGACGTCGAGGCCGCGCCGTGCGGCCCGCGCGTCCGTCCGCGCCCGCGGCGTATTCCCAAGGCGCCGACGCGATGTTCCATCGACGAGTCCGCGTTGCGCGACCGGCTTGCGGAGCAACACTGCAGACTTGCGCCGACCTCGATCGAATCGTTTCTGCAATGCCCGTTTCAATTCTTCGCCGCCAAGACGCTGGGGCTTCGGCTGCGACCCCGCGCCTCTCGCGATCGTCTGAACGTCCTTCTGCAAGGCGCCATCCTGCATCGGGCGCTGGCGGAGCGCATGCGCCTGCCGCTTTTGGGCGCGGCCGTCTTCGATGAAATCTTTCACGACGAATGCCGCCGCGCGAACGTCCCGGCGACGTATCGGACAGAGGCGGTGCGGCTCGAATTGCTACGCAACTTCGAGGCATTTTGGGAAGACGGTCGGGTTGCGCCCGGATGGCCGAGCCGTGTCGAGGAAGACTTCAGTTTCGCCCTGAATCCGCTGCTCGCGATTCGGGGACGCATCGATCGAATCGACGTCGGCCCGCGGAATCAGGCGCTGGTGATCGATTACAAGTACAGCACGGGCGACAAAATCCGCGATCGCGTGGAGGAGAACACTGCCGGCAATCAGGTGCAGGCCGGGTTGTACCTGGCGGGTGCGGAAAAACATTTCGGCCTGGATCCGTTGGGGATGCTGTTTTGCGGCCTGCGCAAGGAAGTAGTTTGGGATGGATGGCACGCCGCCATGGCCGGCCTCGAAAGCATCGGCAAATGCTCGACGCGCGCACGCCTTCGGGAATTGATCGACGGCGCGTTGCGGAAGGCCGAAGAGGCCTTCGAGGCGATCAGCTCCGGACGGGTCGCGCCACAGCCCGCCGACGAATCCAAATGCAAGTGGTGCGATTTTCGCGACGTCTGCCGCAACGAGACAGTCGTGGCGCAAAAGGGCGCTGCGCGATGACCCTGAGTTCCGATCCCCTCAGCACGGATCCCCTCAGCATTGACCAGCGACGCGCGGTGGAGCGGACCGGGCAGGACGTGTGCGTGGTCGCCGGCCCCGGTTCCGGCAAAACCCGCGTTCTGATCGAGCGATTCGCGTGGCTGGTGGAACGCCGCGGCGTCGACCCGTCGCGCATTCTCGCGATCACCTTTACGGAAAAAGCCGCGACGGAAATCAAGCAGCGATTGATCGATCGATTTGCGGGACGTGCGGAATTGCGGGAGGCGATCGAACGCGCGTGGGTCTCTACCATTCACGGCTTTTGTGCGCGCCTACTTCGGGAAAACGCGATTGCGGCCGGCGTGGCGCCGGATTTTACGGTGATGGACCAGGCTCCCGCGGAACGCATCGCGCGGGAGTCCGCCGAAGAGGTTTTGGATGCGCTGTACCGGGAACGCCCCGGCGACTTGCGCCGTCTTCTCGACGCGCTGGATCTTTCGACGCAAGACGACGGGCCCCAGCCCGACCTCGCGCGAAGCCTTCTGGATGTATACGAAGGGCTGCGTGTCTCGGGACTTCGCGAGCTTCCCGAACCCCGCGCATCCGCGGAAATATTTGATGCGGCGCGCGGCCTGGCTCTGATGGCGTTGACCGATCGTGCGCCGGTGAACACGCCGAAACAGGAGGAGGGGCATCGAAAGCTGCGCGAATGGGCCGCACAATTCCTCGCTCTTGCGATGGAGCCTGTTACGCCCGATCATTTTCGCCTGGCGAAGCTCGGCGTGAATCTTGGGCGCCTCAAGAAGGGCAGTCGAGCGCGGCAGGCCGCCACCGATCTCAAAAACGATGTTCTGCCGGGCTTCGAAGCCGCGCTGATCGCATGGTGGAACGCGGGATTGTTGGATCTGCTGCGAGAAGCGGTGGCGCGCATCGCCGCCGTGTACCGCGCCAAGAAGCGCGATCAATCGGCACTCGATTTTTCTGATCTCGAGGAGGAATCCATCCGTCTGCTCGAATCGAACGTTGGGATCCGCGGGGAAACAGCCGGACGTTTCGAGGAGATCCTGATGGACGAAATGCAGGACACCAATCGTTTGCAATGGCGTCTGCTCGATCTGATCCGGCAAAAATTCTTCGCGGTGGGCGACGTAAATCAATCGATATACGGATTCCGCTATGCCGAGTCCTCTGTGTTCCTGGAATATCGCGAGCATCTGCGCGCAGCCGGGGGCGCGGTCGACGATTTGCGGGAGAATCACCGCAGTTTCGCTTCCATTCTGAACACCGTTTCGAGGATGCTGGATGGCCAGCCCGGCATCGAGCCGCGCCCTCTGTTGGCAGTGCGCGGGGAGGGTCCGCAAGCCGTCGAACGATTGGCCAGCCGCGGCGAAGACGCGATCGACGCCGAAGCAAGCCTCGTCGCTTCACGCATCCGCAAACTAGTCGATGCGAACGAATACGATTTTGGCGATATCGCGATCCTGGTTCGCACCCTCAGGGCGACCGGGCCGTTTGAGAGGGCCTTCGATCGCTTCGATATCCCGT
>Ga0187784_10000779_pt1 | contig 24271 bp, 24 predicted proteins | sample 1015_SJ02_MP15_2_FD_132964 | JGI IMG/M metagenome (GOLD analysis project Ga0187784, IMG submission 132964) | Tropical peat soil microbial communities from peatlands in Department of Meta, Colombia - 1015_SJ02_MP15_20_MG | ecosystem: Environmental > Terrestrial > Soil > Wetlands > Peat | place... | reverse complement strand
TGTCCCATCCATATGGGCCGACCTCATTGCCTATCCGAAGGAACCCGATTTTGAACAGAGCGTTTACACATTAAGATACATTACTGTTTCAGGAGGTGATCTTGCCAAGAATCAGTTGGTGCAACTGAGACAATACTTTAGAGATTTGAAGATTTATAAAACCTATGGGCAAACCGAGACTTTTAGAAGCAGCATGCTCAAGCCTTTCGACTTTGAAAGAAAGATGACCTCGGTTGGGCGCCCTATAAAGGGAACGGAAGTATTTGTCCTAAATGATAAGGGTGAAATCGTTATTCCGAACACTGAGGGAGAGATTGCTCATTACGGCGTAGGGACGATGCTTGGTTATTTGAACGATTCAGAAGGAACGAGTGAAAAGTTACGAAAGATGAAAGGGTTAGGTTCAAAAATGATGAAAGAGGAGAAATGGGTGTTTACGGGTGACCGCGGGAAAATGGATGAAGAAGGCTATCTCTATGTGCTGGGCCGTGAAGATGGAATGATTAAAACCTTAGGACACAGGGTTTATCCAAAAGAGATAGAAAGCTGCATTCTGGAGCACGAGGATGTGAAGAATGCGGCTGTAATAGGCATCAAAGACGAACATAAAGGTCAAGCTATTATAGCAGAAGTTGTTGGTGATGGAGCATTAACCAAGCAAAGTTTAATGGTTCATTTGAAGGAGCGACTACCCTACTATATGATTCCCGACGAAATCAACATTGTGGAACATCTACCAATGACAGAAAACGGCAAGATAAAGTACGCCGCGATTAAGGAAAGATGTGAGGAAAGAAGAATTTTACAAGATCGTCCCTAAGGAGGAAGTCGGCAGGATCGTAAAAGACATAGAGCTTCCTGCCTTTATCTACTTCAGGAAGATTGTCAAGAGAAAGTACGATGAATTGTTGGGTTGCCTGCCCAGGGGTTTCGAAATTCACTATGCCTTCAAGGCAAATCCAAACCAAGAAGTTCTCGGATTCATCCGATCGCTTGGAGCGGGTGCTGATGTTGCATCCTTAGGTGAACTACGATTAGCTATGGAGACAGGGATTCCTACAGAGAAAATTGAATTTACAAGCCCTGGTAAGACAATCAAAGAATTATCATTGGCGATTGATCTTGGGATATCTTCCATTAACGTTGAGAGCATATCAGAGATCAATATTATACTTGATCTCTGCCGAGCAAAAGGGAAACCTGCCAATCTGGGGATCCGACTGAATCCAAAGACGAAATCATCGCCGTCGGCGATGAAAATGAGCGGAGATACCCAATTTGGAATTATAGAAAGCGATCTTGAGCAGGCGCTTGCTTTCATCAAGAATGGATCTGAAGTATCAAATTTCTCAGGATTGCATATGCATTTGGGGTCTCAGTTCCTCGAAGCTGAAAAAATTATTTCCAATTTCAAATTCATTCTTGAAAAGGCCTATGAGATCACAACCCAGTATAAAATAGAGCTCAAAAAGATTAATTTCGGCGGAGGATGGGGGATTGACATATTTGGCAATAAACCCCCTCTCAACCTACCGCTTATCAAAAAGAGTTTGTCAGAACTATTTACAGATTTAGAATACAGGACGAATTTTAAAAACACCCAATTTATCGTTGAGCCTGGGCGGTTCTTGGTAGCGGAATGTGGCATTTATGCTGTGAAAGTACTCTACAGAAAAAAAGGATATAAAAAAGAATTCCTGGTTGTGGATGGGGGGATGCATCAAAACTATTTGGCAGCCGGAGGCATTGGTCAGGTGATTCGTAGAAACCTCCAAGTAGATGTTGTACCACGAAGCGATTGCAGTGATAGAACTTCCAAATACACCATTGCGGGGTCTCTATGTATTCCTGATGATGTGCTCGCTTCCGAGCTTGAGTTACCTTCGGACATAAGGGAAGGAGATATTCTTCTTTTTCATGACTGCGGAGCATATGGTTATTCTGCCAGCCCTTTGAAGTTTTTGAGCCACACCTTCCCAAAGGAGATCATGATTTGATTGCAGTAGAGAGTTTGAGTCAATTGGGAGGCGTGAATATACAAACGGTTATCGATCTTCTTGAAAGGAGTTTATCTCTTAACAAGTCGAGGGTGGCTATAAGAATTTACGACAATTCGTGGACTTATAGTGATCTGCAGAATTTATCAAATAACATTTCAGGGTTTCTATCAGAATGGGGAATTAAGAAAAGGGACAGGGTTGTAATGCTCATGAATAAGTCCATTTATTTGTATGGCGCTATTGTTGGAATTATGCAGGTCGGGGGAGTCTATGTGCCATTGGATACCAAGTGAAGGAGATTGCGACAAAGAGATTAGGAAGCACCTTAATAAACATCTACCCGCCAATATGATTCCAAAAAGCTTGATATGCGTTGTGAGCCTCCCCAAGAATCAGAACCATGAAATAGATAGGGTTTTGATTAAAGAAATATATGGAGGGGAATAGGCTCCGTTTACAGAAATGCAATTCTGTAAACGATGAGTGAGAGAGATTCCCCAAGCGGCCGGTTTCTAAGGAATGCCTATGCTGCACTAAAGTACTACGGCATAAAATACTACAAATCACGCAACCATCAGAATTCAAATCTCTTTAAGGAAGAGAATGGAAGCAGACGCATTGAAAAATGGTCCGTTATTCAAAATGACGGCGAAATTGGCAAATGATCATGTGGTAGAGTTCTCACAGCTTAGTTTCCACAACATTTCTGAAATCAGCACTTTCCTTCGTTCTGTGTGGTCGAAGGGTTATGGAAGAATGGGGTCGCCAGATTTTAGTGAGGATTATTTGCATTGGGTTCTCGGAGGACCGAACAAGAGCAAGAATCTACTGTTTGGAGGCAGAATAAATAACGAACTGGTAGCTTATCAAAGCTTTTTGTTTCGAACGATGGATTACTGTGGAAGGAAATTAAATTGTTATCTTAACACCTACTTAGCAGTTTCAATGAGAATAGATTTGCGCGCAAGACTTGAATGCTTATTTGAAATGGAGCAGCAGTGTGTTTTATTGGATGAACGATCAAAATATTATGACCCCAATTGTGATTTGATATTTGCCTTTTTTGAGGCAGGCAGGCCGCTGAAATATACAGAAGATAGACTTCTAAGAAAGTGTTTAGGGATAACCAGATTCGATTATGCAACGTTTAATCAATTCATAATCTTGCCCAAGAGACTTAGGACCTACTTGAATCAGAACTGTATAGAGGAAGCCTCCTTTTTGCTGAGGTATGCCTCAGAAAGTGACTCTAATGAATTATCAAAATTATTTAACGATATACCGGATAATCTTCATTTCACAAGAATTATGACAGTGGAGGAACTTCGGCATCACTTTTTTGGTCACCCGAATCATTTTACATCGGTTATAGAGACTGAAGGGAAGATAAAAGCTTTTATTAATTATTATCCAATGGAGATTATAAAAGAAGGGTACTCGTCTTCATATGTTATTGTAGAGTTTCTTTTTTCGAAAGACAGAAATCGAAGATTTATGGCGATGTTGCTAAACGAGGCACTCAAATTATCTGAAAAAATTGGTGCCAAAGGGGCTGTGGTTGAGAATGGTGCATATTTGGATTTTGATTATTATCGCGAGATTGGCGTGATGCCAACTTTTAGAAAAATGACCATGTCAGTAATTTCAAAAAATCATTCTGTAGACTATTTTGGAAGCTTTCGGTGTGATATCAAATAGGCCATGAGGGTCAGGGAGGGGTAGGTTGCTTATATGTGGGCGATATTTAGATTGCTAAGGTATTTATTAATCGAGATTCGAAAGATTAATGAAAATTTTAAATATGACGAATCCACAATTGGTGAAAAATTTCGAAAGCAAGGGGCTAAGATTGGGGAAAACTGTTTTATCCAGATTAACAAATTAGCATCTGAGCCCTATCTCGTGGAAATTGGAAATAATGTGGCAATAGCTCCGGGTGTAGCATTCATTACGCATGATGGGGCAAGCGTTATTTTTAGGGATGAATTTCCCACCCTTCGGTATTTTGGGAAAATAATTATTGAAGATAATTGCTTCATTGGTACCCGTTCGATCATAACAGCGGGGGTGAGGATCGGTAAGGGTTCCATTGTGGGTCCGATGTCAGTTGTACTTCGAGATATTAAGCCAGGAAGTATAGTCATCGGAAATCCTGCCATTCAAGTATCGACGGTAGAGAAATATAAAGAACGATGCTTAAAAGAGTGGGAAAGCCAGGGGCTAAATAGATTTAACTACTTGTTTGAAGGGAAGAATAAATTTGAGGTGCAGGAAATTATGGAATCAAAGGAATTCGGAGAAAAGCTGAAGGAACATTTGTTGTCAATCGAGTTTAAAAAAACCGACCTCAGATGACAATCAGTTTAAAATGGCGGCCTACCCAAGTGGTAAGGGAACGGATTGCAACTCTGTTTTACCTGGTTCAACTCCAGGGGCCGCCTCCAAAGAACCAGAAATGGAACTGATGAGTTATCAGTTTTATTACCAAAAGCAGTCCGAAAATGTGAACAAATTTCGATCCTGTCGGTGCTTAAGAGGAGAGAGCAATGTATCGAGTGGCTGAGAACATGGTCGATTTAGTGGGTTATACTCCCATGGTAAGAATCAACCATATTGTCCCAAAGAAGAAGGTGACGGTCTATGCAAAGCTAGAGCGGTATAACCCAGCAGGTTCCGTCAAAGACCGGATAGCAAAATATATGATTGAGTATGGAGAGAAAGAAGGTTTCCTCACGAAAGACAAGATCGTCATTGAGCCTACCAGTGGAAACACGGGAATTGCCTTGGCTATGGTCTGCGCTGTCAAAGGCTATCGATTGGAATTAGTAATGCCGGAGACCATGAGTACGGAGAGAAGAAAAATCCTCACTGCCTATGGAGTGAAGATTGTTTTAAGTGAGGGTTCCCGGGGAATGGATGGGGCAATTGATTTGGCCAAGGAGATCGCTCAGGATGCAAGATATTATATGCCGTACCAGTTCAAGAATACATATAATGTGCTTAGCCATTATGAGACCACAGGCGAAGAGATCTGGAGGGCGACCAAAGGAAAAGTAAGGGTGTTTGTCGGAGGACTGGGAACCACAGGAACACTTATGGGGGTTTCCAAACGACTAAAGGAAAACAACCCTGATATCAAGATCGTTGGTGTGGAGCCCTATCCCGACTCAAAAATTCAAGGGTTGAAGAACCTCACTTCTCAATACGTACCCGAGATCTATGATCCCAGCTGGTTGGACGAGAAGATCAATGTAACGGATGAAGATGCATTTGAAATGGCAAGAGTCCTCACCGTACGAGAGGGGATCTTCTGTGGAATCAGTTCCGGTGCAGCGATGTGGGGAGCCATACAAAAGGCGGTGGAGTTGGATCACGGTGTGATTGTGACTCTCTTCCCGGATGGCGGAGAGAAATATGTGAGTACTCCTCTCTACGAACCCAGCAAATGTTTCGAATGTTTAAAGAAGCATCGAATCCCTACTTGCATGACAGAGGAATACATCACTGCTTTAGAATGTCTGGTAAAGAACGGTGATGGGTTGGGAAAAACTTAAGGATTCCCGTGTTGAGCAAAGTCTTGAAAAAGCATTTAGAAAGGCAAACCTTTTACAATCAGTCAAAAATGGCGGCCTACCCAAGTGCTAAGGGAACGGATTGCAACCCCGTTTTACCTGGTTCAACTCCAGGGGCCGCCTCCATATTTTTTGAGTTTATGAATAGACTCCTCGATAGAATTAATTCAGTAATGTGAGTAGATTAAGGTTGTGATAGTCACATTTTCAATAAGAAAGCTCTTATTTAAGCATACAAGGGGTTTTGAATGCTCATAGGTTCTGTTCTGGAACCCGTGGAAAATGTGCCTCTGATTCAATTGAAAAAGATGTCTTCCGGAAATGTTTTTGCCAAGACTGAATTCCTGAATCCCGGTGGAAGTATAAAGGATCGCGTGGCCAAGCATATCATTGAATCGGCAGAAATAGCATGGAAACTTAAATCCGAATTGGTCATTTTGAACAAATGAAAAATGTTTTTTTGAAAATTACCAAGATTTGACCCTAAGGCCTTAGAGATAATCAGACGAAAGTCACGAAAAGCATTCTATTGTGAGGAATTCCTTGAAGCCAATAAGCAATTTGATATTTTGGAAAAACAAGGCAAAAGTGAAATTTAGGAGAGGGGAGCGGGTTCGAATTTCATCGTACGAGAAAATAAGGGAGACTCTCGATGAAAGGAACTGTTATGAGGGCCTCGCTTTTATGGAAAACATGGCGAAGTTTTGTGAGCGAGATTATGAAGTTCTGAGAGAGGTTAAATGGTTATATGATGAGTACGGTATGAAAATGCTTAGGTGTAAGGATATTGTTGTGCTTAAGGACTTAGTTTGTGATGGAAAAGGAATATTGGGTGGGAAGGATTGTGACAGGAGCTGTCTGTATTTTTGGAAGAAAGCATGGCTGGAAAAGAAATAAGATAAAGTAGCGTTGTCCAATAGTTAATCTAAAAAGGAATAGATGTGATGGCCAGAACAACAGATAGAATGAGACTTGGACGAGATAGCGTTTCATTAGTGGAAAAAAGAGATATAGGATACATTTGTCAATACACCACAATGGCGAATATAGGAGCGGAACTAAATCATATTGAAAAATTCTATCAAATTTTGTTGAGGGTATATCCAGCTATCAAGCGCCGAATACGAAGGTGGTGTTATAAATTTTCAAAAGAGAGCGATAGGGAGTTGAATATAGATATAATAATGAATGAACATCAACCTGAAGATAGTTTAGGAGATAGATTGGAAATAGGTGATATGGTAAGAGTTCTTTCTTATTCTCAAATTAAGTCTACACTAGATAATGGCTATTTCAAAGGGTTAAGCTTTCAGGAAAGTATGGAGAAGTACTGCAACAACACTTATGAAGTGTTAAAAATTCCTCGATATGTATTAGATCAAGGAGGAAGGAAAGTAAATAGGTGCAAGGATATTGTGATACTTCGTGGTCTTTACTGTAATAGTAAGGGGGCGATGTTGAAAGAGGGATGTGATAGGTGCTGCCTGCATTATTGGAAAACTGATTGGTTAAAAAAACTCGTTTGATCATTTTCCGAAAAAAAACTATTGGAAAAAGATTATGCCTACAATCAAAATCCTGAAGAATAAAGATGAGTTGTACAACTTAAAGCAAGAATGGGGTGTATTACACTCGAAAGGTATAACTAACTCTCCTTTCTCAACGTGGGAATGGATCAGTAGTTATGAAAAGATAGTAATGGATGCCAATGAGGAGTTGAATATAATATGTATATTCAATGAGGAAGAAAAACTTATAGTGATCGCCCCTTTTTTAATTAGGAGGGAGAGGAAATATGGTCTGGAGTATAATATTATTGAGCTAATAGGTAGCGACGAAAGGATAGCTGCAGATTATATGGATATTATAATTGATCCTAAGTATCTGAATGAAGGGAAAAGGCTCTTAATGAATTATTTAAAAGGAGGGGGAGACTTTAAATGGGACTTGATAAGATGGGATGGAATACTTGATGATTCTAAATGCTGGGAGCTCTTGAGACAATTTAAGAATGAAGGCTACGAAGTCGTTCAAGAATCGATGGGTGTTTGCCCATATATCAAACTTCCAAAAACATGGGAAGAATATTTGGGGACATTATCCAAAAAGAGCCGTTACAATATTAGGAAAAAAAGAAGAGACCTTGAAAAAGAATGCAAAAATAATGTGTTTCTTATTGTGGGCGACGAAGATTCATTAGTAAAAGCCATGGAGTGGACATGTCAGCTCCATCGAAGAAGGATGATGATAAAGGGAATAAAGGGTTTTTCTATATCGTCCAAATTTTGGACATTTCAAAAAGAAGTAGCAAAAGAGTTTTTTGTAAAAGGGTGGCTTTGCCTTGGAGTTTTAGAAGTTGACGGCTCTCCGGTGGCATCTCAATATGGTTTTAAATTTAATAATAGGCTCTTTCATTATCAGACAGGCTTCGATCCTAATTATGAGAAACATAGTGTAGGATTGATTTCAACCGGGTTTATGATCGAGAACGCCTTTAAAGAGAAACTCCAGGAATACGATTTTCTGAGAGGAAAGGAAGACTACAAATTTCATTGGGCTGAAGATGTGAAAACAATTTATTCTGCATTAATCGCTAATAAGAACTTCAGAGGACTTTTTTATTTTAGGGCGGCAAAGACTCTCGGAAGACTGAAGACAAGATTAAAAATGCTTTGGGATAGGCACAGCGAAAGCAAATAGTTTTAAGGATGCCCCAATAATCTATTTTAAATGATCGAAATCCCTATATTACCTTCTACACAAATGATGACGAGAGTACGGCCCATTTTTAATGGAATTGGGAGGTTCATCATTTCGAGAATTTACGAAGAAAAGACCTATATAATTTATGAAAAAGAACTGGGGAAAAGCGGAAACAAAATTACAATCAGAGAAAATGGGGTTCAATTTGGGAAAATTGAGAATTTGGGTAATGCGATTTATTTGTCACTGAGAAAGTCGGATCCGTATCTTTCAAGAAAAGTTTTTAATCGTGAGGTCAGAAATGGGCATAAATGTTTTATTGGGGTGAAAAATGGCGAGATCATATTTTACGTATGGACACGTAGATACAAAGGGAGATCTCTTGATTTTTCGAAGTATCCTATTGGATCAAAGAAAGAAATCCATTTTTTTAGTGCTGTTACCAAAAAGGAATATAGAGGAAAAAACATTTACCCTGCTGGGATACAATTCTTAGAAGATTATTATAAAGATATGGGATATGAAAGAATATCGTGTACAACTTTGAAAGAGAAAAATGGGGAAAATAATTCGCAAAAAGCATTATCTAAAATTAACTTTAGGGACACGGGAAAACGGATAGTCGTGACAAGGTTTCTTTTTTGTAAAACATCTCGTCAAAATTTTACTGTCCATTTTGATGACGTCCAATAAGAAGCCATGATTAAAGGGATAATATTTTATTCAGAGTGATTTCTATTTGATGGTAAAACCATCCCGGTGGTAAAGGGAGAGACCTCAAAGAGACTGAGCAGTTTTATTTTTGATTGCACGTTCCAGCCAGGATGTTCTTATCTGATATGCATCAGAGCTTTAAAGATGACTCTAAATCGGCCACAGGGAAATGGACAATGGTAATCTCTCTTTTCTTCTGTGGGATAGATCCCGGTTAGGAGACATAGCCCCAGGAGCCTAAGCTGTGCCTTCATGTTTAGGTGAAGGAAACCGGGCTTAGATCAACTGATAACAAAAAGAGAAATAAGCGATAGAAGAGCGGGATATTTCTATGTCTAATAGGAAGCGAATATTACTGTTAACGGATGTTTTTCACGGTATGGGTGGCTCTGAGCGAAATATTACTCAGCTCGTTGGGGGTATCAATAAGAACAAGTTCGAGCTCTATGTGGCACGCTTTGCACCCGTTAACCCTGTAGAAAATATGAGAGAGAAAGATTTCTCCATCATGGACCTCAATGGGGCTGGTATTTATACTGTTTCCGGCTTAAGAAATCTGATCTTTTTGAAGAGATTCGTGAATGAAAAGAAGATATCCCTTATCCTAACGTACCACGAAAGCTCTGACTTCTATGGCCTTGCTCTTTCTATTATTTGCAATATTCCTGCCATCTCTAGTAGGAGAGACATGGGTTTTAAGACAAAACCACATCATAGACTTGCCTATAGACTTGGGGGAAGATACTTTGACGCGATGATAGCAGTATCTAATGCCGTTAAGCAAGAAGTGGTAAAACGCCGTTGGCTTCCTGAGGAAAGGATATTCACCATTTACAATGGAATTAACACCGCCAATTATGGAAACGGATATGATGGCACAGCCTTAAAGAAGAAACTTGGAATTCATCCAGAGTCTCCTGTGGTGGGGATGGTTGCAAACATACGCAAGATTAAAGGATATCACTATTTTCTTCAAGCTTCGCGCATTATCCATAGATACAATCACAACGTCCAATTCCTGATGATTGGCCACGATTGGATAGAGTCTGGTTTCACAATACCCGAGCTCAAACGCTATGGGGAGAAAATAGGGATTTCCAAAAACCTTCATTTTCTTGGCGGGAGAGAGGACGTAGCAGATTTGATCTCTATTTTTGACGTGGCTGTCCTTGCATCTTTAAGTGAAGGATTCTCCAATGTCATTCTGGAATATATGGCTTTATCGAAACCGGTCGTGGCAACAGAGGTGGGGGGAAATCCGGAAATAGTCGTCCATGGCGAGACTGGATTATTGGTTCCTCCTGCCGACGTTCATCCACTTGCCAATGCCATCCTGTCCATCTTGAAAGATAAAGAAGCGGCATTAAGATTTGGTATAGCTGGAAGAAAACGAATTGAAGACAAGTTTGAATTAGGAAAAATGATAAGGCAATATGAGGACTTATTTGAGAAGGTAATATTGAGGGAGCTGAGCTAAAAGCATTCCTTGGTCGAGAAACGAAGGAGGGAATCGCTGACCAGAGAATCTATCAGCGAGATTTACAAAGAATGGTAAACCTATCATAGGCCGGATGGATACGAGGGCCAAAGGTAGAAGGATCGAATTGAGCGGAAATGTTTATTCTAGCAGGTCGTCCCTCGTCCGTATTGAAAACTCTGTTCTTGCGCCGGGGTTACAAATGTATCTTTTTTACTTATGATTCATTTTGAGGTTATCCAGGAATTGGACAAAATCGAAGCATCTTGTCAATTCACATAACTATGAAATCAAGCATTTATAATTCAGGGTGTGAGTTAATAGCTAAAACGAGAATACCGCAAGTAATGCACAGGTTGGCATATTGTAATGAGCTGACCATTGTCATGTATCATGGGATTATTCAGTCACCCCTCGTGGTCACTGACTGGTGTTTTGTAGATGAGATTTCTTTTGGCATGCAAATAAAGTATCTTAAGAAACATTTTGAGATCATTTCTTTTTCAGAGGCTGTTGAACGCATGAGAAATGGGAAGATAAAGCGTCCTACCGCGGTGATCACCTTTGATGATGGATATCAAAATAATTATGATGTTGCCTTCCCGATTCTATATAGGGAAGGAATACCTGCCACAATTTTTCTTACCACGGGATTGATTAACACGAACGATACGGTTTGGTATTGCCGTCTCAATCTTACACTTTCTCAAACACGCAGGCCTCACATTGATTGGAATGGCTTTAAGTTCGACCTATCCACATTAGACCTAAAGGCTAAAACCTCAGTAGCCATCCAAGAGAGCTTGAAAAGGCTTGAACATTCACAGCTCATGACAACCATGCGTCGTATTATATTGCAGTTGGGTGATGATCCGGATTATTTAATCGAGATGGATTCTCCTTTCCGGATGCTTGATAAAACAGCGATTGCGGAAATGGCTGCCTCTGGATTCATTGAATTCGGTGCCCATACTCATAATCATGCAATTTTAAGTCAGCTCTCAGATAAAGAACGCTACAATGAGATCAGGGAATCAATCAAAGCAGTTTATGAACTCACCGGACGCCCGTGCCGGTATTTTGCTTACCCTAATGGGCGAGCGGAAGATTATAATAGCGAGACGATTAAGGATCTTGAGACATGCGGTATACAGAGCGCCGTGACCACTATTTCGGGACCAAATGATATAATGACCCCTCCAATGGAGCTGAGGCGATATGGAATTGGCGCTGATCTGCCAATGGCAGAATTTCAGCTGATGGTGCATCATTTTTTTTCAAAACTTTGCAGAGCAATGACTTATGTTGGGAGATCACCTCCAAACTAAGAAAATGATTAATCTTCAATTATTTGTGTTTTGCGCTATAGTGAATGTGCTTTGCGTTTTGCTAACTTAATTTGCTCCGTGGACGGTCCTCAGGAAAATAATTTGTTAGTGTTTATATTGGGGATGGCGGAGCCCCCTCGCCTTATAGGTGACAGTAGTTCAGTTAGGTTCATTTAAACGATCAAATGGCAAAAAACGTTCCAGAGATAATTGATTAAGATACTTTATAAGCTATTGAGAGATTTCCTAGACAAGGTGAGGAAAGCATATGTTCTGAGAAAATGCAACTACCTTAACATTGCAGAATTGTTTCGAAAACAAGGAGCTGTTGTTGGTGAGAATAATAGAATCATGGTTCGTTCTTCGGGAAATGGTCCCTGTCTAGTCAAAATAGGTAGCCACTGTTCTATTTCCTCAAACATTAGCTTTGTCACACACGACGGAGGAGGCTGGGTATTCACAGAGGAAATGCCGTCCTTACAGAGGTTTGGTAGAATCGAGATAAAGGATAATTGTTATATAGGAATTAAGTGCAACATTTTACCAAATGTGATAATGGGGCCGAACTCCATAGAAGGTGGCGGATCAGTGATAATTAAGGACGTACCGGCCAATGTTGTTGTGGGTGGGAATCCAGCTAAGTTCACAAAAACCATCGAACAATATGAGAAGGAGATATTAGATGGATGGGACGAGCAAAAACCGCAAGGTTATTTTGAAGATGAGAACGGACGCTCAAGATGTTCTTCGGAACAAATTCAAAAATTGAAAGATAAAGATCGGTCTTTGTTGGTAGGGCATTTAAAAAAAATGTTAATAAATAGTATCTTATGGAGGGAAAGTATTAGAGCCTGAAAAACCCATGTCGAAAATCAAGGGATTTCATTGCAGAAAAATCCTGAACTCTCATGCTGAGTTCACGAATGAGTTTATCATAGAACTGGAGAATGGTTCCATCGGAGTCGGGTCATCTCCGAGAGGGGAAACGATCAGTATATACGAAGATAAGGTATGCGTCTCTGATGGGGAAGCAATCATTCGCAGAATAATTTCTGATGGATGCTTTCATAAACCGTTGTCGCAGGAGAAATGGGATGCATATTTGCAACAGAATGTAAGCCATTTTGGCTACGCCAACTGTTTTGGCATCTCATTGGCCTTCTACAACGCAGTGGAGAAAGTCCGATCCGATGCGCGAATGGCTGAAAGGACAGGTAAGAAGCCGTTCTTCCCAAGGCTATGTTTAAACATACTGAACGGTGGTAGGTACGCTTATACCAATCCGGTGCTCAGTGACTTTCCTGAATATCTCCTGGTTTCAAGAAATAATAACTTATTCGAGATGATTGATGATCACGGCCAAATTCAGAGGGGGATAAGGGAAAGGTTAATAGGGTGTGATAAGGTCATCGTGAATAACAATCCAGTAAATAAATTGCAGGGCTCCAACAATAGTTGCTGGATCGAGATGCTATTAGAGGTTCTAAACGAGTTAAAGCTGAATGCCAGGTACGACCTTATGATTGATGCCTCTGCAGGAGATCTATGGCGCGAAGGAGGATATGAATTTCTCTTGACAGATCAATCCAAAAGAACTGGTGCTGAAATGTGCGCTTACTGGTTTGAGTTAATTGAAAAGTACAACATAGGATTTTTAGAAGATCCATTTCACGAGAAGGATGGTCAAAGCTGGAAAATGCTGACGACAAAACAAAAGCGGTGCCGTATCATTGGAGACAATCTCTATGCCTCAAGGCGTGACAAAATTCAAAAAGGGGCTGAAGAGAAATATACAAATGGGGTGATTATAAAACCGGATCAAGCGGGTACTGTCACGGGAACCATAGAGGCAATCCAAACCTCCCAAGCAAACGGGCAAATGGTGATTACCTCGCATAGGTCGATCAGCACGGAATCGACATTTCTCTCACTGATAACATGTGCTTATGATGTGGAATACATTAAGATCGGGCCGCTTTTTACGGATTATTCTTCAATATTAAGGTTAAATGAGATCATTAGACTTAGGGGCGATGGGGAGGGACATGGATAAAATAATGATCGTGAGTACAATACGGCACGGAGAGACAGATTTTAACAAGGAAAAAAGATATTGTGGGACCACGGATGTGCCGCTAAATCATGCCGGAAGAGAAGATGCAATTCTTGTGGCGAATAAATTAAGCGGAGTCAACTTCGATGTTATCATTTCTTCGAAGTTAATAAGGGCGGTCGAGACTGCACAGGTTCTGTTAAGTAACGGTGCAAAGTTTATTCAATCCGAATTATGTAATGAGAGAAATTATGGTAGAATTCAAGGGATGACGGGGGATGAAGTGAAATGGGTTCGCCCCCCTCTCCAATACCTTTATAGGGGGGATGACTATCATTCACTCAATCCCCCGGGAGGAGAAACGTTTGAGGAACTTAGGGAGAGAGCTAAAAACTTTTACCAGTTTATCTTCGAGAAATTTAGTGGATGCAACCTCCTCGTTGTTTCTCATGGAGTCTTTCTTCAGCAATTTCACGGACTGATTCGAGGAAAGAATTGGATGGATTCTCTGGAGAAAAATGTTAGAAATTTCGAGTATACGACATTCAAATTTGTAAACGGCCATTTAGTGAACGAGACGAGCGTTAATTTGGCGGACCGGGAACAAAGTGATTGGTAAGGGATGTGAAATATTTTTCGCTCCTTGTCCTAAAACCCCCTTCGTTCCACCGGTTGGGTTCACATCTTTCAATTCAAGTCTACAATGTGAAAAGATTCTAATAAGCTCAAATGTCACCTTTCAGGAAATTTATAAAACATTTTAGCCATTTTTTTGCCGGAATGGGACTGATCCAATTGTTCAGTTTTCTTACTTTCCCGGTTCTCACGAGAGCATTAACAAAGGAACAATATGGCGTGATGAGTTTGATAAGCACGACGATGTTGCTGGCGGTAGCCGTCTCGAAAGCCGGCTTGTCTGATGGTATCGTCAGGTTCTACAAAGAGTATAGTGTAGCGCCCGAAAAACTTACAATTTTTTCATCCACCGTAATTATACGCGGGCTCATTTTATCCTTGTTTTCAGTTCTTTTGTATTTGGCTGCGATCCCAGTGCTGAACCACTATTGGAAAAGCGGCGGTAATTACAAAGCTTGTTTTACCATTATGGCGTGTTATCTCTTTATCCGTCCTCTAAACATAATAGTTGGTAACATTCTCCGCGCGTGCGGCAAAACGTTTTTTTTAAATGCGGTTAATCTGATTTTGACTGCCGTATCGGTGGGGCTATCACTTCTGTTATTACTCTATGTGTTCAAGTCACTTTATGGATACTATATCGGCGTTGTCGTGGGCGAAATCGCAGCTGCCGTTATCTTCTTCTTCTGGTTTTTTAAACAGTATAAGGTAGTTCCCGCACGGGCATCGGGCGACCTGGCCATACAATTAATAAAATTCGGGATTCCTTTGCTCTTTAGTGAGTGTGCTTTCCTGGGATTGTCCTATGTTGACAGATATTTGATCGTTGCTTATTACGATGAGGCTGTGCTTGGTCTGTATTCAGCGGGATATAATGTGGCCATGTATATAGCGAACATTCTTATGTTTTCAATATCCTATGCCATCGTTCCTATCTATGTAGACATCTATGGCGGAGAGGGAAGGGAAAAAACCGAGGCATTTCTACAAAAATGTCTGAACTACCTTCTAATAGTATTGATACCGATCTGTTTCGGCTTTCTCGCCGTTGCCAAGGACTTGTTTATCACGCTTGCTTCGGAAAAATACGCATCCGCTGCCACATTTTCACCGGTCATACTCCTCGGAACGATTATTTTCGCTCTGAATAGCATTTTTAATGCAGGCCTGTACCTGGCAAAACGAACCATGACGATGCTCAACATTATGCTGCTTGCGGTTGCGGTGAAGATATTGATGAATATTCTGCTGTTACCGGCCTACGGCGTAACGGGGGCAGCCATTTCTACATTAGTTCCTTGTGTTATGGTAACTCTTCTTAATGGGCTTTTGTCGTACAAACACATCAGTATAAGAATCGACTTTAGAATAATATTATATTACGTGATATTATCTTTCTGCATGTTTTTAATTGTTATACAGATCAATATGTCAAGGGTATGGCTGGCTCTCCTTACAAAAGTTTTCATAGGATGCCTGATAATTAGTATAGGCGTGTTTTGCCGAGAGAGAGAAATTCTGGAGAAATTGAAATACAAATTGAGCTGGCAGAACTCACGCGCCAGGATTTCGTAACGTTATATAACTCGAGATGGGAAGGGAAGCTTAACAACGAATATTCCACGTAAACAAGCATTTCCAGAAGGTATTAGCTTATGCTTACTCTTTTGAGCGCAATAATCGGTTTGATTTTTTTCAAATGTCTGTATTTCGGCGGAATCGGCATTGCTTTGGTCAGCATTGTGAGAAAGGCAGAGTGGGGACTTCTCCTGCTGGTGGCTCTAATCCCACAGCCTAATATCTTTTACAAGCTCTATGCTTTTCCAATGGGAAAGGATTTCTTAGATATTTTGTTTATCGCTGTCGGGATTGGTATATTTGTTAACAAAGGAGGGTTTGAAAGAAGAGGAAATTCAGTACTGATAATGATCTTAATTTTGACGAGTTATTTTGCACTCTGGAATAGTAGTAGGAATTTTTCTCTCCCCTCACCCATTTCTTATGCCAATCCGATGATAAAACCATGGAAGAGTTACGCTTTTATGGCAAGCATGTATCTCTTGACTTTCAACGCAATAAAAGACGACGAGAATCAACGCAAAATCACGGCTGTTCTCATGGCTTTGGTGGTATTGTTTATCTCGGTCAGAAGTTACCGGAGTTATACGCCGGGTGCGGTCTTTATCGAAGAGAGTCGAGCTGTAGGTCCTTTCTGGATAGTTGGTTTAGGATCGAATCATTTTGCTGCTTTCATTGCTTACTGTTCAGCGGCATTCTTAGGTTTATTCTTTTTGGACAACAATCGATGGCGCAGGATCTTATTTTTAGGGACGGTCTTATTCAGTCTCCATCCACTTTTCTATGCCTATTCAAGAGGTGCCTATGTGGCTGCCCTTGTAGTATTAATCTTCTTCGCGTTGGCCAAAAAGAGGAGCTTATTGATTTTAGTTTTTGCCCTTATCGTTGCATGGCAAACGCTATTGCCATCATCGGTTGTTGAACGGATTAGCATGACGAAAGGTGAGGGCGGAGAGATTGAAGAATCGGCCGCCATCAGACTGGACTTATGGGATCATGCATTAAAACTGTTTGAGGAACACCCGGTTATAGGGATAGGATTTGGTGGTTTTGAATTTACAATGCCGCAGGGTGTGCGTTGGAAAGATACACACAACTATTACTTGAAGATGTTGGCTGAGGAGGGAATTGTCGGATTTGGGTTACTGTTAATTACTTTGTTTATGGCTTTCCGGAGTGGTTGGAAACTGTTGAATGAGGGTAAAAGCAGGTTTGAGAAAGGGCTGGGCCTTGGGTTTACGGGGTGTGTCCTCGCATGTGCAAGCACGAATTTATTCGGCGATCGGTGGTCGTATTACGAAATGGGAAGTTATTTCTGGATTTTTTGGGGATTAGTGGATAGATCGATTGTGACCTCTGAGATTCCAGTTAACGCTGGTGACGAAAAGAGCAAACATTAAAAAGCTGAGCCTGTGGATGTGAGGAAATCTTACTAAAGCTTTATGATGAACGATCCTACCCATGAGTTGTCCTACTGATTCAGAATTACGCTAAGGTCCCGGGACAATAACTCTGACGATACTGGTTGCTCGGTTCTACCAGTTATCGGTGGTGTTGGTATGAAAGGGAGAAAGGCTCCCTTATTTAAAATTCAATGTCCAGCATTCCATTGGATTTGTCGGAGAGAGTTAAAAGGGATTTTTCTAATATGACCGTACTCTTATACCACGAAGTTACTGATTTTCCTGAGAGGGCAAAGCAAGTAAGAAAAATAGGCCCTACCGACTCCCTCACGACGAGGCAATTTGAAGAGCAAATGGTTTTGTTATCTGAGAGACCATATACAAGAGTAGTGGCAGGTGATGACATTTTTGGTGGTGCAGAGAATAACTCCAAGAAAATAGTTCTTACTTTTGACGACGGGTTGATAGGGAACTATCTATTTGCTTTTAACATCCTGAAAAAATATGGATTCAAAGCAATCTTTTTCGCCACAGTGAATAGTATTTCGAGGAATAGATACATGAGTTGGGAGCAGCTGTCCGTCCTCCATAAGGATGGCCATTTGATCCAGTCGCATACGATGACGCATCCTATGCTTGGGGAATGCGACGAAAAACGGATTACTTACGAAGTCGAGGCTTCAAAAAAGATCATTGAAGATAAAATAGGAGGGCCGGTAAAATATTTAAGTCTACCTTTTGGCAGCTTAAATGAGAGGGTGACCAAAATTGCAAAAGATACAGGTTATAAAGCAATTTTTACTTCCTCGTGCAATAGCAGAAATTCGAAAAGCGGTTTATATCAATTTGGCAGAGTACATGTCAAAGATACCTATTCGTTGAGGAAATTTGAGAGATTAATAGATTCAAATCCGACAGAAGTTTTACTTACGAGGACGAATGAGGCTTGGAAGAGACTGATCAAGGAAATCATTGGCTTGAATAACTATCGCAAACTATACAGGTTCATGTATCGAATTGAACTCTGATTGAGGCATCATGAACATATTATTTTTATCGACTGAAAACCCGTATCCTCTAGACGGGGGGCATCATTTACGGACCTTTAACATCCTGAAGATTCTTGCAAACCGGCATAAAATCTATTTCGTGGGCTTCGCTCAGGATGAAAGCGAATTTAGATATATCCCGAAGATCAGAAAGTTCTGTGAGACCGTGGATATTTATAAAGTGAGCAAGACGGGGTACAATAAAAAATTTTTCCTCCTTGCGTGTAAAAATCTATTTTCAAGATACCCTTTAGTGGCAGAGAGATATTTTGTCAAAGAGGCTCGGAAGAGAATTGAAGAGATATTCGCTCATCACTCGATCGACCTGGTCCATATGGATATGCTGGCGTTGGGCTTATACAGAGGACACTTGAAAGGTACCCCCGTGATCTTGACAAACCACAACGTTGAATCTCTTAGGCTTTACCGGTGGGCAGAGATAGAGAAGAATCTATTTGCCAAAAGCTTTTTATTTTACCAATGCTTGAAGCTTAGAGCCTTCGAGCGAAGAATTTGCCCGGACTTTGATCGATGCCTCGTCGTTTCTGAATGCGATAAAAATCATTTGAAGAATCTTTGTGGTAGGGACAATTTTGTAGTGGTTCCTAATGGAGTGGATATTCAATATTTCGAGCCTAAATCTGTTGAGATGAAGAGAAATCATCTGGTGTGGGTGGGGGGAATGACCGGGCCATATAACTCCGATGCTGTTGACTTTTTTATAGAAAAAATATGGCCTGTTATTAAGTACGGGGCTCCTGAGGCTACGATTGATTTCGTGGGTGGGGGGCCAACACAGAAACTTCGAAACAAGGCCTTAGAAGAGGATAATATTAAAGTATTAGGATTTGTATCTGATATCAGGCCGATTGTGCAAAGGGCGTTGGTTTTTGTCGCTCCAATTAGAATCGGAAGTGGAACGAAAATCAAACTCTTAAATGCCATGGCCCAGGCGAAACCGGTTGTTGCAACAACCATTGCTGCGGAAGGTATTGATGTGACCCCAGGAGAGGATATTTTAATTGCTGATGATCCGGAGGAGTTTGGAAAGAAAGTATTGTACCTATTAAGGAATGAAGAAATTGCAAGGAAAATGGGGGCGAGGGCAAGAGAGCTGATTGAAAGAAAATACGGTTGGGACTTAATTGCCGAGAATATTCATGGGATATATGAAGATTGTAAGAGGTAGGATTGGACAGCGGATAATGGTGTTCAGGCAAATATTTTTTGTTTTAGCCATCCTCGTTTGTTTTGCAAATTTAGCCTCCGCAAGACAGATCTACGTCGCACCGAGCGGGGGCCGATCGAACGGGAGCGGAACCATCGACGATCCTCTCGGTACTTTGGGGCATGCGCTGGAGCAAGGGCTACCTGGAGACACGATTGTCTTACGGGGGGGAATCCATCAAGCAGGAAACATCTGGTATACCGGACAAGGGGGGCAGTCGGACGCATTTCTCACCATTGATCGATACCAGGATGAACATGTTGTTGTTACCGGCACAAGACTTGTCGTTGAATCTCAGTATATACGGATCCGAAACATAGAATTCCGCGAATTTGTAATCACCGTTCGCCACCAGGAAAGAAATCATTGGAGGTATAGCCATCATATTGAAATACTGAACAACAAATTCTCGACTTCAGATGTCGCTATTTATTTCTGTTGTAATGATGGAATCATCCAGGGAAATACCTTCGATCCAGCTTACTATGCCATTTATCTTATGCATGGGAACGGGAACATCATTCGTGGAAATGATATCAGGAATACTTCAAAATATTCGGTTCATATCTATGACGAAGACAAGTATACCTCAACAGAGGAACCCAATCCAAAAATAACAAATTTGCTGGTTGAAAACAATGTCATCGATGGCTCGCAAAGTCGATCTGGAATCGTCGTCTCTGGAGGGGACTATTCTAAACCACCGATAGAGATAAAAGGTGTCCTGATCAGAAACAATTTGATATTGAATAATTCAACTGGCGGAATTACTTTGAAAGGCGATGGTTGGATTAAAAATATCGGAATTTATAATAATACACTCTACGGAAATCCTGGCGGAGGTATTAGGATTAGCCCGGATAAACAAGCCGAAAACATTGCGATCATCAATAATATACTGTCGAATAATGGATCATCTCACCTCTACGCCAATGGCAAGGTGACGGATCTTGTTGTCAGAAGGAATTTGTATTGGAATCCAACCTCTGTTGGAGAGGGGGTTCGTGAATTGTCCCCTGTGATGGGTAACCCGCGTTTTGGTAATCCTGCCATCCGTGACTTTCACTTGACCATGGGCAGTGCTGCAATTGGAAAGGGTGAGTCTCTGGCCAGAGTTACCACGGACAAGGACGGAAAACAAAGACCCATTGGATCAGCGTATGATATTGGAGCCTATGAGCATGAGCCGGGGGATACTGCTGTCCCGAGAGTATCAAAGGCCTTCGTATTCTGGAATAGATTTTGAAGAAATATCAGTACTTAAAATAGAAAGGAGTGGAAGATTGTGAACAGAATGATTTCTTTTGTGATATCCCTAATGTTACTTATTATGTTATTGTTATTGCTTGAACCTAAAGTTACTGCGGCAGATTACTCCTCTCAGGTAGAGAAACAGATTATTGCCGGGAGGACAACCGCAAGTATGATTGTGCCTGCTCATCCTCGAATCTGGATGCGTGGAGCTTGGGATTGGAATAAAGACAACGTAGGTTCTTTCGCATGGAGAATTGTTCACGGGCGTGGTTGGTCTATTGCAGAAGCAGCTAATGATGATTTGAAACACGAATACTATTACCTAACGGCGGCTTGTGATACTTATATGTACGGAGCAGTAAGTTATAGTACTTTTGGAATGAGATACCTGTGGACAATTCTGGCAGCTGAGGGAGTTGCCCGTAGGGCTTCTTGGAATCTTCCACTTCACCTTCCTGATACCACTGGGACGTATGACCCAAGGCACACCCAAGACCAGCTGTTGGCTGATGCGAGAGCTAAACTATTGGCATGGGTTGACGTGTGGGATGGTTATGTTGGGGCACACATAGCCCTACATGGGGCGGCGGGATATGACTGGCTTGTAGATAGAAAATATTCAGATGGTATGACCCCGGTTCTTTCGGAGATCGACAGAGTTAATATACAGAACAGGCTTATCACCTTGGCGGAAAAGATGAAAGCCGATTGTAAAGGACAGGGACAGTTACTTGGTAGGGCTGATCAGATTTATAAGTATTTTTATCCTATTATAGGAATGGCACTTTATGAGCCCAATGGGAAAGGGATAAGTCCTGGAAATAATTCCAAGGCTAAGGAATATCTTGATGATTTTGACACTTACTGGGTTCATAAGATTCTTCCAGCCCTGAATGAGTTAGGAGGAGATGGAGGTTGGAGTCCTGGGCTAGGTTGGTACTGTGGCGAGTATCCGGCATGGGGTTATTTTGGGAGCGAAAGCGCAAAGGATATGCTCCCATATAGAATATCTCCTCTTCTCTATGCTCACTATACGGCTACTGGACAAACCTTTTCAAATTCCATTTTTGATACGGGAATCTTAAAATACGCACCTGAATTTTGGAATTATATGATTTATCCTGACGGTCACTATGTTCATATTGGACCCCAAAATGCCTCGGATAACAGATACGTTTGGATAAGCCCTCTTCTTGTTCATGCCCGCAGAAGGTTTTCGACAGACGCTTACGACCAAAAGGTCGGGGAACTAGCTGGTTGGGTAAGGAGTGCAATTGCTCCAAGTTATTATGTTAATGCAGGCTCATATGATATGTTTGATCAGCTAATGTTTAAAGAACCGTTTGGAAATGCAAGGGCACCAGTGGCGTTGGGATTCCCCCTAACGCGTCATTTTTCACAATTAGGATGGGTGGCGATGCGTACAGGTTTCGCATCTGCAAATGATTTGGCAGCCCTTTTTGTTTCTCAGCGTTACCATTGGGGTGTTCATGATCCTTATGCTCAGAACTCCTTTAATATCATTAGAAACGGTTGGTTAATAACTGGAACTGGAGATAATATAACTGGAAATACGTTCACGATAGACGGAGCTGGTCAGCGGACTATCAACACATATCCAACTGTAGCTCAGGGGGTTACGTCTTATACTGTTGTTGGTTCTACGTATGATGTAGGTCCCGGTGTACTGGATTTCGTGAGCAACACCACCTATGATTATGTCAAAGGCGAGGCAACAAAGGCATACGATACAACTAAGCTCAGTAAATGGACAAGGCAGTTTGTCTACCTTAAGCCAGATATCTTTGTCATTTTCGATAATGTCATTACGACCAGTTCAAGTTACCAGAAGAAGTGGAACGTAGTTCCTGCCACTCTTCCTGAGGATCAGGGAGGCGATGTCCTCAAAATCACAAATGGTGCTGGTGCGCTTTGGATTAAAAAGTTGTTGCCGGTTAGCGCCACTGTAACTTTTTCTTCCAGTCAGATATCAGTTGTTCCAAACTCACCAGGTGCGCAGGACTTCTTCTTACACGTTATGCAAGCGGTTGATTCAAATAAAGGTGCCAAACAGGTGATGGCAAATGATGCGACGGTTGTTGTGGAAGGCGATTGGGTCCTTGTCAATGTTGGCAGTTGCAAAATGCGTTTCAGCAAGGACGGAGGATTTGAATTGATTGGCGGCCATCCCCAAACACCCTAATCCACCCCAGGCCTAACAACAGTATAGAAGATACAGATACCTTAAATGGAAATTGGCAACAAAAAAGGCAAGATAAAAGCTTATTGATTTAAAGAAGATCATAGTGGGATTTTAAACATTACTCCTGCCAAATTCTCTGACAGGATGACAATATGTTCCCCTAAAAGTTTGTTTTACTCAATCATAGGAGATACTGCAGAATGGACAATCAAAAAAGAGAGATGAGAGAAGCGGCTTTTGTCTTCGTCAAAAAATTATTAAAACTTAAACGAGACCAGAAGATTCTAATATATGTAGATAAAGGGAGTGACTTATATGTCGCAAAGGCTTTACAGGATTGTGCTCAAGAAATTGGGACCCTGGTAGAACTCTTTGAATTGAAGTCCACCCTTGGAGTTGATGATATGGTACGGGACTTAGTGAATAAGATTGAAAAGGGATCATTTGATATCATATGTGAGCTTTCAGAGCAGTTGTTCTATCAAACGTTAGTTTGGAAGAGAGCATTGCAAGTAGGTTCTCAAATTTATTCGTTAGGAGGGGTTGACATCGACGGTTTTATCCGTTGTGTCGGAAAAGTAGATCATGATTTAATGTTCGATTTTGGTATGGCCTTAAGACGGATCCTAAAAAAAACTAAAACCATTCAATTAATTACTAAAAAAGGGACAGATGTAAAATTTGATATGAGCAATAATAATCTGTTTTTGCGATTCGTCTCTAGGCTGAAAAGAAAATCTCAACCTTACATTATCTATCCCTCTGGTATGCTTACACAAGCGACCAAAGCTACATTTATGGGAGGACAGCTTGCCTTTCAAGGAATTTCTGAAACGATAGAAGGAACGGCCGTAATCGATGGATATTTATGGCCCCCCCAAGACATAGGTCCTCTTGATATCCCGATTTTTATGAAGATTAAAAAAGGGATTGTCACTGATATAAGTGGTTGCTCTTTGAAATCAACGGCATTAAACGAGTGGTTTAAGGCACGAAATAAAGAAATCCAACATTTTTGTATCGGCTTTAATCCAGGCGCAAAATTGACAGGGAAAATAATGGAGGCTGAAAGG
>Ga0187784_10000777_pt1 | contig 24287 bp, 20 predicted proteins | sample 1015_SJ02_MP15_2_FD_132964 | JGI IMG/M metagenome (GOLD analysis project Ga0187784, IMG submission 132964) | Tropical peat soil microbial communities from peatlands in Department of Meta, Colombia - 1015_SJ02_MP15_20_MG | ecosystem: Environmental > Terrestrial > Soil > Wetlands > Peat | place... | reverse complement strand
GTTCCCCGAGGACCGGCTGCGCGAGGAGGCGTACGACCGGCTCACCGAGAGCCGGCGGCGGCTCCTCCACCGCCGGGCCGGGGACGCCCTCGAGGCGGTCGGGAGCTCCGACCTGACGACCATCTACGCCCTCGCGCGCCACTACTACCTCGGCCGGGTGGACGACAAGTCGACCCAGTACAACCGCATCGCGGCGGAGATCGCGGACCGCGCGTTCGCCCCGGACGTTGCCCGGGACCACCTTCGCCGCGCGCTCGAGAGCGGGCGCCGCTTCGCTCCGGACGACCGGGACGGGGAGTCGGAGATCGTCCTCGAGTTCGCCCGGACGACCAACGAGCTCGGCCACCTCGAGGAGGCCGAAGGGACCCTGCGGGAGTTCCTCGACCGGCACACCCAGGACCCCCGCCTCTCCCCGCGCAACCGGGCGACCCTCGAGATCTACCTCGCCCGCGTGCTGAGCGACCGCGGCGACTGGCGGGGGGCGGCCGAGGTCGCGGAGAAGGTGCTCTCCTCCCCCGGACTCGAGGGCCAGCTGGTCGTCCGGCTCGGGGCCCACCGGCTCCTCGGCGAGGCGCTCTTCTACGAGGGAAAGTACCCGGAGGCGATCGCCCAGCACACCGAGGAGATCCGTCTCGCCCGCGAGGCGGGCAACGAGCGCGCGACCGCGCTCGGTCAGGCGCGGCGCGCCGGCGTGCTCGCGATGATCGGCCAGTCGGAGCAGGCCCTCAGCGAGGCCCGCGAGGCGGCCGCGGCGCTCGAGCGCGTCGGCCCTGCCCGCGAATCGGCCCAGGCGCACCTCTTTCTCGGGGTGATGATCTCCAACATCCGGGCCGACCCCCCGCGCCACGCGGAGGCGGTCTCCGAGTTCGCGGAGGCGTTCCGGCTCGCCGAGAAGGCCCAGGACCCGCGACGGATGGGCTGGGCGCTGTTCAACACCGCGGACATCCTCCGCGAGACCGGACAGTTCGAGGAGGCGGTCGAGAAGGTCCAGCGGGCCCGCGACATCCTCGAGCGGATCGGCGACCGGTTCGGGCTCATCCAGGCGATGATCATCCGCGGGAAGATCGCGATCGACCGCGGCGAGTACGACCTCGCCGAGGCGGACCTCCTCGAGGCGTACCGGCTCGTGCGGGACCTGAACGCTCCGGCGGACGAGGTCGACGTCGTCCTGCGGCTCGCCCAGCTCTCCTACGCCCGCGGGGACCGGGCGAGCGCGCGGCGGCGCGTCGCCGAGCTCGAGCGGCGGAACCTGCCGGCCCTGCGGCCGGACATCGCGGTGGAGTTCGACCGGCTCAAGAACGCCCTCACCGCGAAGGACGCCGATTCGGAGGCCCCCTGACCCCGCGTCGACCGGTCCCCTCCCTCGACCCCCCTCGGACCGGCACATAGATAGGCGGGGCCTTGCATCCACGGGAAGGAAGAATGCCGGACGACGCCGGGTACGACCGCCGGGACGTCGGGCGAGCGGAAACGGTCGCGGCGCTCCGACGGAGGTTCGCCGCGGCCCGGGGCGGTTCCGGCGGGATTACCCTGGTGCTCGGCGACACCGGCGTCGGAAAGACCCCGCTCCTCGAGAAGCTCACGAACGAGATGCGGGAGAGCGGGGTCCGGGTCCTGGTCGGCCGGGCGCCTCCCGTCGACGACCCTCCCCCGTTCTCGCTCCTGCGCTCGGCGGTCGAGAGCATCCGGAACTCACCGGCCCCGGACTCCGGCGGGCCGTCGGTGCCCGGTGGGGGGGAAGAACGCACCGTCTTCGCCCCGCCGCCCGGGCCGGGGGCCGACGCGGACCCCGTCAGCGTCGAGATGCGGCTCCTCGCGCTCTTGGACGGTACCGCCGAGCGGAGCCGGATCTCCCAGGAGGAGGTGCTCGCGGAGGTCGCCGAGCGGTTCCGGGAGTTCCTCCGGAAGGGCGCGACCGTGGTCGCCCTCCACGACCTGCACCGGGCGGATGGGCCGTCGCTGGCGGCCGTCGGGTTCCTGGTCGACCGTTTCCGGTCCAGGCCGTTCTGGGTCCTCGCGACCAGCCAACCCGCTTCGTCGCTCTCCGAGGAGGGGCGGGCGCGGCTCGAGCGGTTCGTGGAGGCGACCCGGTCGGAGATGATCCCATTGCGCCCGACGACCGGCGAGGAGTCCTCGGAGGTCCGGCCCCCCGGCGCGCCCGAACGCACGCTCCCCGTCGGGGAGCTGCCCCGGGGGGTCGGCGAGGGGCACCTGGTTCCCGCGGAGGAGGCTCGAGAGCCTCCCGTCGGAGCTCCGGCCCCCCGGGACGAGGCGGGGCAGCGGCTCATCGACATCGCCGCCGTGCTCGGGCCGGAGTTCTCCTTCGACCTTCTGCGACGGGTGAACGGAGGAGAGGACCTGGAGCGGCTCGCCGAGACGGTTCACCGCCTGGTCGAGCAGGGGCTCCTCCTCGAACGGCCGGGCGAGACGCTCGCCTTCCCCGAGGACCGTCTCCGCGAGGCAGCCTACAACCGACTCCCCGACCATCGTCGCCGCCTCCTCCACTGGAGCGCCGGCGAATCGCTCGAGGGGTCGGGGACCGGCGGCCTCGCGACGACCTACGCGCTCGCCCGCCACTTCTATCTCGGAAGGGCCGGGGCGAAGTCGGTGCGCTACAATCGCCTCGCGGCCGAGATCGCCGAGGGCGCCCTCGCTCCCGAGGTCGCCCGCGAGCACCTCGCTCGAGCGCTCGAGAGCTTGCGCGCCTCCTCCCCGCGGGACGCAGAGACCGAATCGGGGCTCGTGCTCGACCTCGCCCGCGTGACCGAGGAGCTCGGGCGTCTCAAGGAGGCCGACCGGATCCTGGCGGAGTTCCTCGAGCGCGAGAAGGGCGCGCCGCGCCTTTCCGCCCGTCGGCGCGCGACCCTCGAGATCTTCCGGACGCGGGTCCTCACCTCCCTCGGCCAGCTTCCCCAGGCGGTCGACCTCGCGCAGAAGGTGCTTACCGCGCCGGGGCTCGAACGGGAGCTTCTCGTGCGCGTCGGCGCGCACCACCAGCTCGGAATCGGGTTCTACTACGAAGGACGGTACCCCGATGCGCTCGCGGAGCACACCGAGGAGCTTGCGATCGCCCGGGAAACCGGAAACCCGCTCGTCGTTCTGCACGCCCGCATCTGGCGGATCGCGGCGCTCGCGATGATGGGCGAGACGGACGCCGCGATCGCCGAGGCGCGGGAGGTCACCGCCGCCCGGGACCGTCTCGGATCCGTCCGGGAGTCCGCCCAGGCGCACCTGTTCTTCGGGGACATCCTCGCCGACGCCCGGTCGCCGCCGGCGGCCCGAGAGGAAGCGGTCCGCGAGTTCGCCGAGGCGATCCGGTTCGCCGAGCGGGCGGAGGACCCGCGTCGGGTCGGCTACGCGCTCTACAAGACGTCCGAGCTCCTCCGAGAGGCGGGCGAGCTCGCCTCCGCCTCCGAGAAGGTCGAGGAGGCCCGGGCGATTCTCTCGGAGGTGGGGGACCCGGTGGGGTTGAGCATGACACTGAAGGTGCGGGGCCAGATCGCCCTCGACCGGGGGGAGTTCGAGCGCGCCGAAGCGGACCTCCTCGAGGCCCACAAAATGTTCCAGGGATTGCCCCGACGCATCGAGGAACTGGACGTCGTCCTGCGGCTGGGCCAGCTGTATCTCGCCAAGGGAAACCCGGACGCGGCCCGGCGGCGCGTCGCGGAGCTCGAGCAGCAGGACGTCGCGCGGATCCGACCGGACCTGGTCACCGAGTTCGAGCGGTTGAAGGCCGCCCTCGGCTAGCGGGGATGGGCCGCGCGCCCCGGGAACCGGGGGTCCGCGAGGGGCTACTCGGAAGGTTCCTATCGTTCCTCTCGGCCGCGGGGGTAAATAGTCGCCCCGTCCCATCGGGGGAATCACACCGATGGCGGCCGAGACCCGGCCCGGTCCCACGTTCGTGGGGCGGATGGAAACGGTCGAGACCCTGCGTCGCCGCTTCGACGACGCCCGGGCCGGGATCGGCGGGGTGACGCTGCTCGTCGGCGACACCGGCGTCGGGAAGTCGGTGCTCATCGCCGAGCTCGCCGAGGAGATGCGGAGCCGGGGCGTCCTCGTCGTCGCGAGCCGGGCCCTCGCCCTGGACGAGCCCCCGCCGTTCTCCCTCATCCGGGACGCGATCGAGGGCGTCGGGGAGGACCCGGCGGTCGGGGCCGGAGGGGCCCGTCCGCTCGTCGCGGAGCCGGTGCTCATCGGCTTCGCTCCCCGGCTGGGGGAGGAGGCGTTCTCCGCTCCGGTCAGCATCGAGACCCGGCTCCTCGAGGCTCTGAGCGGACCGACCGACCGCGGTGCGCTCTCCCGCGAACACGTGCTCGAGGGGATCGCCGAGCAGTTCCGCCAGTTCACCGGCCGCGGCACGACCGTCCTCGTCCTCGAGGACCTCCACCGCGCGGACGAAGCGTCCCTCTCGGCCGTCGAGTTCCTCGCCGAGCAGTTGAAGAACGAGCCGCTCTGGGTCCTGGGGACGAGCCGCCTACCGGGCTCGCTCTCCGACTCGGGGCGGCAGCGTCTCGAAAAGTTCGAAACGGTCGCCCACGCCGTCCGGGTCCCCCTGCGCGCCCTGAACTCCGAGGAGGTCGGGGTCTACCTGCGCGCGCAGGAACCGACCCGGGAGTTCTCGACCGAGGAGGTCGCCCGGCGCTACTCCGAGACCGGAGGGAACCCGCTCCTCCTCGCCCAGCTCGACCACCGACTTGCCTCTCCCGAGAGCGCCGGGGTCGCGGACGCCGACCTACCGTCCGTGGACGCCGAGGCCCGCCGGACGCTCGAGGTGGCCTCGGTCCTCGGTCCCGAGTTCCCGTTCGCGCTCCTCCTCCAGGCGAGCGGCGAAGAGGACGAGGAACGGCTCACGGAGACGATCGACCGGATGGTCGCCCACGGGTTGCTCTTCGAACGGCCCGGAGAGGTCCTCCAGTTCCCCGAGGACCGACTGCGGGAGGAGGTCTACAACCACCTTCCCGACCGCCAGCGCCGGCTCCTCCATCGACGGGCCGGCGAGGCCCTGGAAGCGATCGGCGACGTGGACGTGGCGATGATCTACGCGCTCGCCCGCCACTTCTTCCTCGGCCGGGACGGGCCCCGGTCCGTGAAGTACAACCGCCTCGCCGCCGATGTCGCCGACCGGAACCTCGCCCTCGACAGCGCGTGGGAGTACTACGCGCGGGCGCTCGAGAGCGAGCGCTCCCTCCTCCCGGACGACCGCAACGGTGAGGCGGAACTCGTGGTCGAGCTGGCCCGCGTGACGGAGGAGCTCGGCCTCCTCCAGGACGCGGAGACGATCCTGCGCGAGTTCTTGGACGGGACGGCCGACGACCCCGCTCTCGCTCCCGAACGCCGGGCGACCCTCGAGGTGTTCCTCGGGCGCGTCCTCGCGGACGAGGGCGACCACCCGGCCGCGGTCGAGCTGGCCCGCAAGGTCCTCGCGACGCCCGGGGTGGACGCCCAGCCCCTCCTCCAAATCGCGGCGCACCATCTCATCGGGCCGGCCTACTACTACGCCGGGCGGTACCCGGAAGCGCTCGCGAGCCACACGGAGGAGATCCGGCTCGCGCGAGAGGTCGGCAGCGTTCCGGTGCTCCTGCGCGCCCAGTTCTGGCATGCCGCGACCCTCGCGATGATGGGCCGGATGGACGAGGCGGTCGCCGAGGCGCGCGAGGTCACCGCCGGGCGGGACCGTCTCGGCTCCGTCCGCGAATCGGCCCAGGCGCACCTCTACCTCGGAGACATCCTGGCCGATGCCCGCTGCCCGCCCGCCCAGCGCCAGGAGGCGATCGCGGAGTACGCGGAGGCGATCCGGTTCGCGCAGAAGGCGCGCGACCCGCGCCGCACCGGCTACGCGCTCTACAAGACGACCGAGCTCCTGCGCGAGGCCGGCCGCCGGGAGGAAGCGCTCGACACGGTGGAGAAGGCCTGCGACCTTTTGAACCGGGTCGGGGACCACGTCGGCCTCGCGGTCTCGCTCAAGGCCCGGGCCCAGGTCGCGATGGACCAGGGGCGGTACGACCGGGCCCAGGCGGACCTGGACGAGGCGCGCCGACTGCTCCGGGGCCTCCAGCACCGCCTCGAGGATGCGGACGTCGTCCTCTGCCTCGGCCAGCTCGCGCTCCTCAAGAACGACCGTGCCAAGGCGGCGGAGTACGTCGCCCATCTCGAGAAGGAGGAGCTCCCGAAGATCCGACCGGACCTCGCCCGGGATTTCGAACGGCTCAAGAGCTCGCTCGCGGGAGCGGAGGGCGATGGCGTCCGAGCGTGAGACGGACCCGGGCTCCCCGCGGGCCCTCGCCCGACGCGCGCTCGCGGAGGACCGAGCGTTTTACGACCGGACGACCCGGCGCGTCCTACCGGGACGCGTTCCGGCGGAGGCGGTCGTCACCGCCCAGGCGACCGGGGTCCTGTCGGGCGTCGCCCTCGCACGCGCGGTCGCCCGGGAGATGGGCCTCTCGGTCGTGTCGGCCCGGCCGGACGGGTCGGTCGTGCGACCCGGGACGGTCGTGCTCCGCCTCCGGGGGGACGCCCGCCGGATCCTCGCGGCGGAACGGACGCTCCTCAACTTCGTGATGCACGCGAGCGGCGTCGCGACCGAGACCCGGCGCGCGGTCGCGGGCGCGGCGCGCGCCCGGCGTCCGCTCGAGGTCTGGGCGACGCGGAAGACCCTGCCGGGCCTGAGGGATGTGGAGAAGGCCGCGGTCGTCCACGGGGGGGGCCGTCCCCACCGTCACGACCTATCGGCGGCGGTGCTCATCAAGAACAACCACCTCGCCCTCGTCCCGCTCCGGGAGGCGGTGCGACGGGCGCGGGCGGGACACGCGGGCGAACGGGTTCAGGTCGAGGTCCGGGGGGTCGCGGACGCGATCGCCGCCGCCCGCGCGGGCGCCGACGCTCTCCTCATCGACAACGCGCCGCCCCGGAGGACGCGGTCGATCGTGCGGGCCCTCGAACGGGCCGGCCTCCGCGACCGTCTCTGGCTCGAGGTATCGGGGGGGATCACCCCGGATCGGGTCGGCCGGTACCGTTCGGCCGGAGCGGACGCGGTGAGCCTGGGGGCGATCACCCATTCGGCGCCGGCCCTTCCGTTCCACCTCTCCGTTCGCCCCACCCCCCGCTTAAGACGGCCGGCGGCCTAGTTCGGCCCGAAGGGGCCGGTCGATGACGCTCGCCGAGGAGGTCGTTCACCTCAAGGAGGAACGGGACGCGGTCCTCCTCGCGCACAACTACCAGCGGCCGGAGGTGCAGGACGTCGCCGACTTCGTCGGCGACTCCCTCTTCCTCTCGCGGAAGGCGATGGAATCCGACCGGCCCGTGATCGTCTTCGCCGGGGTCCGCTTCATGGCGGAGACGGCGAAGATCCTGAACCCGAGCCGGACGGTCCTCCTCCCCGACCTAAAGGCCGGCTGCGGCCTCGCCGACTCGATCACGGCGGAGCAGCTCCGGGCGTGGAAGGCGGCCCACCCGGGCGCGTACGTCGTGGCGTACATCAACACCTCCGCGGACGTGAAGGCGGAGGCCGACATCTGCTGCACGAGCTCGAACGCCGTCAAGGTCGTCGAGCAGGTCCCCGCCGACCGGGAGATCCTGTTCCTCCCCGACATGTTCCTCGGGGACTACGTCCGGCGTCGGACCGGGCGGTCGATGCATCTCTGGGTCGGCGACTGCCCCGTCCACGCGAAGCTGAGGCCCGAGGACCTCGCGCGCGCCCGCGGCGAACATCCCGGGGCCCCCGTCATCGCCCATCCGGAGTGCGGCTGCGCGACCCAGGCGATGCCGAACGTCGACCGCGTCCTCTCGACGGACGGGATGGTGCGGTTCGCCGAGGAGACGCACGCGCCCGAGGTGCTGGTCGCCACCGAGGTCGGAATCCTCCACCGGATGGGCAAGCTGAACCCGACCACGCGGTTCACGCCGATCGACGCAGGCGCGATCTGTCCGTACATGAAGGAGATCACCCTCGAGGACGTCCGGGACTCCCTCGCGCTCGACCGGTACCGGATCGAGGTCCCGGACGAGACCGCCGAGAAGGCCCGTCAGGCCCTCGAGCGGATGGTCGCCGCCTGAGCGGGCCGTGGGGCCGGGGGCCCCGTTGCCGGCGCGCGGCTAGAACTTCGGGAACACCGGCGCGAGCCGGTGGACGAACAGCCAGTACGTCGCGGCGAGGAGCCCGAGGCCGGTGAGGAAGATCACCCCGATCGCGAGCCACGACGGCTTCCGCGTGAGGTAGAAGTGCGGACTGAGCGGGTTCAGGCGGGTCGACAGGAACGACACGCCCGAAAGGAACAGCACGACGCCGAAGAGGCCGGTGAGGAGGATCGTGAACTGGCTCAGGTAGAGGCCGAGCATCGCGAGCACGAGGGCGACCGGGATCGCCGCGTTCGAGCGCTGGGGCTGCTCGTTCACCGCGGCCCGGTTCGGCGGAGGGGTGGCCGGACGGTGGTACGGAGAACGATAGACCCTCTCGCCCGACACGTCCCGGAGGGGCGAACCCCCCGTAGATGAACCTCTCCGTCCAGCGGAAGAGGGGGGTCGTTGGACCTAGGCATAAAAGGGGGTACGCGATGGCCCGGTCGTGGTCGACACTCCCCCGCGGCGCACCACCCCGCCGACGACCGCCGGACGGCCGGTATCCCCCTCGCCCCGGCCGCATCCGGGTCGTCTCCCGGAACCCCCCGCCCTGCGGACGAACCCGCTCGCGGGAGCCCGGGCCTGTTCGAGCTGCTCGGCGCCGCTCGGTGCGACGGCATCACCGCCCCGGTGCTGGGGATGCGGCCGTCCGCTCTGCACCGACTGCTACTGGCGGCACGGCCTGACGCCGACCGCCCACCGCTGCACGAGCTGCCTCATGCAGGGCGCGCCTTCGGGCGCGGCGATCTCGGGGGGCCGGACGAAGGTCCCTTCGGGGGGGCTCGCGTCGCGGCTGTTCCGCTACCGCTGAAGGCGGCCGCGGCTCGGGCGTTCACCACGTCTTCCGGCCCCGCGCCGGCGCGTCGGCCGAACCCCAAGGCGACGAACCGCGTCGGGTCGTCCTCCGGCAGGAGGAGCCCCGTCGGCAGGTGGAGCGGGACGCCCGCCTCGCGTGCCTGGCGGGCCGCGATCGAGTCGAGACGTTCGGGCCCCGGGCCGGCCTCGACCGCCGCCCCAGCTGCGCGGGCGGACGCGATCCACCGGGCGAGCGCCGCCGGGTCGGACCTCACCGATGCCCCGAAATGCGCGACGACCGCCCGAGAACCCAGGCTGGAGGAGTCGGGAACGGGTCCGTCCGCCTTCGGCCGCACGATACGGTACTCGTGCGGAAGCGGCGCGAGCGCCGCCGGCAGCGTCCCGGGACCGGCCTCGAGCGCCGGCAGAATGCGCGGGGACGCGGACGGCGGGTCGAGAAGCCGCCCGCGCACCGGCCCCGGTAGGGTCCGAACCGCGCCGTCCGGCTCGGACGCGCCGACGACCACGCCGACGTAGTCGTACTTCCGCCGTCGTGCGCTCTCGATGAGCCGGTCGACGTCGGCCGGCCGAGCGTCCCAGTCGAGATGCACGTGAAGGTCCCCCCGCAGGTCCGCGGCGGATACGAGCGGGGGGAGTGGACCCTTCGCCGCCGCCTCGATCTCCCCCCGGTCCTCGCGGATCTCGGGCGGGATCCAGGCGAGCCCGAGCGCTCCGTAGACGTCCTCCTCGGTCGACCCGGCCTGACGCTCCTCCCCCCGGAAGACGCCGTACTCGTTCACCTTCAGGCCCCTCTCCCGCGCGAGGGAGCGCAGCCGGATGTTGTGGTCCTTCGAGCCGGTGAAGTAGAGGAGGGCCGAGCCGAACTCCGCCGGCTTCACGACCCGCAGGTCCACCTGGAACCCTCCCTTCAGGAAGACCGTCTCCTTCGTCTCGCCGCGCATGTTCACCTCGGCGACCAGCGGGTGGGCCGTGAACGCATCGAACGCCGCCGGCGGGTCCTGGGTCGTGACGAGAAGGTCGAGGTCGCCGACCGTCTCTCGGGCGCGGCGGAAGCTTCCCGCGACCTCGACCCGATCGACCCCCGAGCTCGCCTTCAGGGTCGCGAGCAGCGAACGCGCGACCGGGTAGACGTCCTCGATCGGCCGCCGGGCCGACCCCGCTCCCGGGGCCGACTCGGTGACGGCGGCGCGGACCTGTTCGATCTTCTTCTCGCCGAACCCCTTCATCCCGACGAGCCGGCCCGCGGCGATCGCGTCCCGGAGCTCCTGCGGACCCTCGACCCCGAGCTCGACCCAGAACCGTCGGGTCGTCTTCGGCCCGATCCCGGGAAGCCGCATCAGGTCGACGAGGCCGGCCGGGATCTCCCGCCGGAGCTTCTCGTAGTAGCCGAGGGAGCCGGTCGTGAGGTACTCCCCGATCTTGTCGGCGATCGCCTCGCCGACGCCGGGGATCGTGCGAAGCTCCTTCCGCTCGGCGACCGCGCGCAGGTCCTCGGTCAGGCTCTCGATCGACCGGGCGGCGCGCCGGTATGCCTCGGGCTTGAACTTCTCGCCGAGGACGTCGAGAAGGTCCGCGATCGTGCGGAACATCTCGGCGACGTCCGGGTTGGTCGTCATCCTCCTCCTCCGAACCGTCGGGAGATGTCAGTCCTTCGGGGAAGGGGATGGAAGGATCACGGGGAGACACCGGCCCCGAAATCGAGCCAGGTGCGCCGGCCGATCGGCCGGAACCCCATCCGCTCGTAGAGGCGCTGCGCCTCGACCCGGTCCTCCCGCACGTAGAGGCCGACCTTCGCCCGCGCCTCCCGCACCGCCCCGAGGGCGGCCTCGACGAGCCCGCGGCCGATCCCCCGCTGGCGGGCGGCGAGGTCGACGATCACCCCGCCGAGAAGCCAGACGTCGGGGAGGCGGACGGCGGCCCGGATCGCCCCGACGAGCGTGCCGCGGTCGAACGCCCCCCAGACCCAGTCGTCCCCCGGGTCGAGGTTCGGATACTCCCCCGCGACCGGGTCAGTCTGCCGATGCGCGAACTCGGCGAGGACCGAGTGGTCCCCGCGCTCGAGGCGCCGGACCTCGACCCCGGCCGGAAGCGGCGCCGGAGCCCCCGGCGCGGAGAGGACGAGGTTTGCGAGGAGGAGGATCGTGAACGGCCGCGCCGGCCCGCGGGCGGAGACGGCGACGCTCTGGAACATCTCGGGGACGATGAGGACGAGCGGCCGCGCCGGGAGCGCCTCGACGAGCGAGCGGGCCCGGGGGTCCGAGCCGACCCAGTGGACGACGGTCGCGGCCGGGTGGCCGAGCCAGACGAGCAGGTAGCCGACGGTGTCCTCCCCGTCCAGGGCCGAGACGAACCGGACCCGGTAGGGGGCGTGGTCGAGGTCCCAGCGCGCGTAGGCGTGGCCGAACGGGTCCCGAGCGGCCGCCCGCTCGAGCCACTCGCGGTCGATGGTCGGTCGGAGCTCCATCGGGCAGCTCCGGGGAGGAGAGTCCGTTCCCCTAGTTAGGGATGCCTTCCCGGCGGAGGACGCGAACGGTAAATCCCGCCCCGGGGTCCGGGCCCCCCGTGGCCATCCATCGGCCGACGCCCGAATTTCCGAAGCACCTCGAGGCGCTCTACGCGCGGTTCCCGTTCGAGCGGTCGCTCGCGGACGACCCGATCTCCGAGGTCCGTCCGCTCGCGCGCGACCCCCGAAGGGCGGAGGTCGCCGGGATCTTCGCGGCCACTCTCGCGATCGGGAACACGAAGGCGATCCGGGGAGCGATCGGCCGCCTCGCCGCGCTCGCGGAGGGCGATGTCGCGTGGCTCGTCGCCCCCGGCCACGCCCGGGAACGACGCCGGCGGCTGGCGTCGTTCCGCCACCGCTGGATCCGCGGCGACCAGCTCTACCATCTCGCCCGGGTGCTCGAGGAGTACTACGGGAAGGCACCGTCCCTCGAGTCCGCCTTCCTCTACGGCCACGCCTCGGGAGGGTTCGCGGGCGGGCTCACCGAGCTCTCGCGCGTGCTGCGGGGGGAGCGCGCTTCGTCGCAGCTTCCCCCGTCCCCGCGCGGCTACTCGGCGCTGTTCCCGAGCCCGGGCGAGCGGGGCAGGAGCCCCTGCAAGCGGCTCACCCTGTTCGTGCGGTGGATGGTCCGCGACCGCTACCCGGACCTCGGGGTGTGGCGGAGGGTGCCGACGGGGGAGTTGCGGATCCCGCTCGACCAGCACGTCTTCTGGATCGCCTACCACCTCGGTCTTACCGGCCGACGCAGCCGTTCCTGGGCGGCCGTCGAGGAGGTGAGCGAGGCCCTGCGCCGGATCGACCCCCTCGACCCGATCCGGTACGACTTCGTCCTCTGCCACACGGGGATCTCGGGGGACTGTCCGAAGGAGCGCGACCTCGCGGTCTGCGGTCCGTGCTCGGTGCGGCCGGACTGCCGACTCTGGCGCGGCCGGAGGGTCGGAGGATGAGCCGGCCGGCTTCGCCGGTCGCCATCGACCCGGGACTCCTCGCCCGGTTCCGCGCCGCCGGACCGAAGATCGCGTGGCGGGCGGCCGAGGGACGGACGACGCGCCCCGCGGGACCGCGGGTCCGCGTCGCCCACCTCCACGATGAGGAGGCCCGCGTCGAGGAGTCGGGCGGGGGGAGGCGGTATCGGGTCGCGGTCGACTCGGGGCCGCTCGGCGCGCTCGTGATCCTGCTCGCGATCGACCGCCGTGGCGTCCCGAGCGCCCTCGGGGCCGCAGAGGCCGGGAAGCGGGCCGGATTCCCCACGGGCGCGATCGTCGCGGCGTGGGGCGGGGAAAGCGTCCCCAACGACTCCGCCCCGACCGTGGACGACCTGGTCGAGCTCGCGCGCTATGCCCTCGCGTAGCGGGAACATACTTATATTATCTAATGATTTCAGGTTCGAATAGTTAGGAAACCGTATGATCGCCGCGACCGCCCGACCCGCGCGCTCGACCCCCGCCGACGTGAGCCGCCTCATCGACCTCGTCCACGAGGTGCTGCAAGGTTCCCTGCGCCGGCTCCACCCGACCCTCGCGAAGGAGGGGGTCACGATGGGCCAGTTCTGGGCGATCCACACGGTCTCGAGCCTCGAGTCCGCGTCCGTGAGCACGGTCGCCCGCTACCTCGGGGTCTCCCTGCCCACGGTCTGCTGGAACATCGACCAGCTCGAGGCCGCCGGACTCGTCCGCCGCGAGCGCTCCGAGCGGGACCGCCGCGCGGTCGAGCTCTCGCTCACTCCGCGCGGCCGCAAGGTCGAGAGCCGGCTCTGGGCCGCGATCGGCCGCGTGATGTCCGAGGCCGGCCGGGACGTCTCGGCGGAGGATGCCGCCGCGGCGGTCCGGGTCTTCCGCGAGGTCGCGCGCCGCCTCGAAGCGAAGCCGCGCTCTCCCCGGGAGGACGCATGAGCGGCCCGCGCCCCACCCTGACGGCGGCCGGGACGCCCTACGACCCCCGCGCGGCGCGCAACGTGCTCATCGTGCTCGCGCTGATGGCGCTCATGGTGATGTACGTCGAGACGATGGTCATCCCGGCGTTCAAGTCGTTCGTCGATTTCTTCGACGACGCTCCCGCGACCACCGTCGTCTGGATCGTCTCGGCCTATCTGCTCGTCGGAACGGTGGCGACGCCGATCTTCGGAAAGCTCGGCGACAAGTACGGCAAGAAGCAGGTCCTCGTCCTCGTGATGAGCCTCTACGCGGTCGCGGTCGCCCTCGCCGGGTTCTCGCCGAACATCGGCGCGGCGTTCGGGGTCGACCGGGCGAACCAGATCTACGTCCTCATCGGCATCCGGGCGTTCCAGGGGCTGGGGATGGGGATGTTCCCCCTCGCGTTCGCGATGCTCCCCGAGGTGTTCCCCGCGGCGGGCGTCGGCCAGGCCCAGGGAATCGTCTCGGCGATGTTCGCGGCCGGCGCGTCCCTCGGGCTCGTGGGCGGGGGCTACATCTCCTACACCTGGGGCTGGCAGCTCACCTACCACACGGTGATCCCGGTCGCGGTCGTCCTCGCGGTCCTCGCCTACTTCATCCTGCACGACTCCCCGCACCTCGAACCGAAACCGATCGACTACCCGGGGATCGCGAGCCTCGGGTTCGCGCTCGCGACCGCGATGTTCGGGCTCACCGAGGGGACGTACTGGGGCTGGTCGAACTTCTCGGCGGTGCACTTCTTCGGACTCCCCTGGGGGGTCCCTGAGTTCTTCCTCCTCGCGCTCGCGGGCACCGTCTTCTTCCTCGTCTGGGAACCCCGCTCGGACCACCCGGTCGTGTCGTTCGCGTCCTTGAAACAGCGGAACATCTGGATCTCGAACGTCAACGGGATCTTCGTCGGGATGGGGATGTTCCTCATCTTCATCGCGCTCGTCCTCCTGGTCGAGTACCCGTTCGCCCCCGGCTTCGGGCTCAACGAGTTCCAGATGGGCCTCGTGTCGGTCCCGGCGTCCCTCTCGATGCTCGGTCTCGGTCCCCTCTGGGGCCGGATGGTCGCCGTGCGGGGGCCGAAGCCGGTGATGATCGCCGGCTTCGCGATCATGGGGCTCGGGGGCCTCGGCCTCGCGTTCTTCAACTCGACCATCCCCGAGCTCATCCTGTTCTCCATCCCGGCGCTCGTCGGGAACGTCGCGGTCCTGATCGCGATGTCGAACATCATCGTCCTCTCGGTGTCGCCGAAGGAGCTCGGCATCCAGACCGGGATGAACCAGACGTTCCGCAACCTCGGGAGCGCGATCGGGCCGGTGGTCGCGGCGACCGTGACGGCGAGCTTCATGGCGACCGACTACGTCTCCGTCCCCCACGTGCCGGTCCTCGTGCCGGTGCCGACCTATGCGATCCTCGGGTTCCAGGTCGTCTTCGTCATCACGGCCGCGATCTCGCTCACCGGCTTCCTCCTCTCCCTCGGCCTGCGGAACTACCGGTTCGGCGCGGACGGGACGCGCGTGGTCGCCCCGACGGGGAAGGGGGCGCCCGCCTCGCCGACGACGGGGGAGCCCGCCACGACCGTTCGGCCGGGCGGCTCGACCGAGTGAGCGAGCGAGGGACCGAACGGCCGAGGGGCCGCCCCCTCCCGCGGTCACCCGAGAGCGCTACGAGCAGCCGCTCGTGGAACCGCAGACCGTGCACGCGTAGCACGTGCCCGACCGGACCATGATCCCGCCGCACTGGGCGCACGACGGCGCGTCCTCGCTGACCCCTCCCGAGGAGGCGGTGAACGTGTCGAGGTTCGGCGTCTCGAACTTCACGGTCGTCGGGGGCCGTGCGGCGCCGGGTTTCGTCCCGGCCGCCGGTGCCGGCCCGTGGCCGTTGCCGTTCGCCTCCGCCGGGCCCTCGAGCCCGATCGATCGCCGCTCGTCCTCGGTCAGGAACTCGAGGGCGAGCCACCGGGCGACGTAGTCCGGGATCGACTTCGCGAAGCGGACCTTCGGGTTGTTGGTCGCCCCCGCCGGTTCGAACCGTAGGTGCGCGAGCTTGCGGACGAGGTCCTTGAGCGGCACCCCGTGCTGGAGCGCCATCGACATCGCGAGCCCGAGGGAGTCCATGAGACCGTTGACGGTCGACCCCTCCTTCGTCACCCGGAAGAAGATCTCCCCCGGACGGCCGTCGGGATAGAGCCCGACCGTCACGTAGCCGTCGTGCCCCCCGACCTCGAAGTGGTGCGTGATCGCCTGGCGCTCGTTCGGGAGGCGCTCGCGCGCCGGGCCACGGGGTCCGACCGGACCGGCCGCCACCTTCCCCTTGCCCGTCTCGAACGGCTGGGACGCCTTGCAGCCATCGCGGTAGAGGGCGACCGACTTGATCCCGAGCTTCCACGCCTCGAGGTAGATCTTCTCGATGTCCTCGACCGTCGCCTCGTTCGGGAGGTTGATCGTCTTCGAGGCCCCGCCCGAGAGGAACGGCTGGACCGCGCCGAGCATCTTCAGGTGCCCCATCGGGGGGATCGTGCGGGTGCCCCCGGCGGGAGCGAGCGCGCAGTCGAAGACCGGGAGGTCCTCCGGCTCGAGCCCGGGCGCCCCCTCGATCGTCCCGACCTTCTCGAGGTGGGCGGTGATCGCCTGGACCTCGTCCGCGGAGTAGCCGAGCGCGCTCAGCCCGTCCGGCACCGTGCGGTTGACCATCCGCAGGATCCCGCCGCCGACCAGGTTCTTTACCTTCACGAGGGAGAGCTCCGGCTCGAGCCCGAGGGTGTCGCAGCCCATCAGGAGCCCGATCGTGCCGGTCGGCGCGATGACCGAGATCTGGGCGTTGCGGTACCCCCAGAGCTCGCCGGCCTTCACCGTGTCGTGCCAGCGGTCGGCCGCGGCCTGGACGAACGGGGTGAGGCGGGGGTCGTTGTGCGGGATCTGGTCGGCCGCCTTCGCGTGCTTGCCCATCACGCGGAGCATGGACGCCCGGTTCGCCTCGAAGCCCGCGAAGGGACCGAGACGTTTCGCGATCTCGCTCGACATATGGTACCCCTCGGCCGAGAGGAACGCCGAGACGGCGGCGGCGAGCGTGCGGCCGGCGTCGGAGTCGTAGGCGAGCCCGTAGTGCATCAGGAGCGAGCCCAAGTTCGCGTAGCCGAGCCCGAGCGGGCGGTAGTCGTGCGAGTTCCGCGCGATCGGGGCCGTCGGGTAGCTCGACGCATCGACGATGATCTCCATCGCCAGGATCATCGTGCGGACGGCCTGGCGGAACAGCTCGACGTCGAACTGTCCCTTCGCGTCCAGGAACTTCATCAGGTTGATGGACGCGAGGTTGCAGGCCGAGTCGTCCAGGAACAGGTACTCGCTGCACGGGTTGGAGGCGTTGATCCGGCCGGAGTTCGGACAGGTGTGCCAGTCGTTCGTGACATCGTCGAACTGGACCCCGGGGTCGCCGCAGCGCCATGCGGCGTAGGCGAGCTTGCGCCAGAGCTCGCGGGCGGGATACGTACCGGCGACCGTGTGGTCGGTCCGGTTGGTCGTCTTCCAGTCCTTGTCGCGCACGACCGCCTCCATGAACGCGTCCGGCACGCGGACCGAGTGGTTCGCGTTCTGGTAGGCGATGGAGGCGTAGGCCGAGTCGGGGTCCGTCCCGTCGAAGTTCGCGGAGTAGCCCTCGCGGATGAGCGCCGCGGCCTTGTCCTCCTCGCGGACCTTGCAGTCGATGAAGTCGACGATGTCGGGGTGGTCTAGGTTGAGGATGACCATCTTCGCCGCGCGGCGCGTGGTCCCGCCGGACTTGATGACCCCCGCGAGCGCGTCGAACGCGCGCATGAACGACACCGGGCCGGACGCGATGCCCCCGCCCGCGAGCTTCTCGTGGCTCCCGCGGAGCGGGGAGAGGTTGGTGCCCGTGCCGCTGCCGCCCTTGAACAGCCGGCCCTCGCTGGTCGCGAGCGCGAGGATGGAGTCCATGTCGTCCGAGATCGACTGGATGAAGCACGCCGAGCACTGCGGCGGCTCGCGGACCCCGACGTTGAACCAGACGGGGCTGTTGAACGCCGCCATCTGCTGGACCATGAGGAAGGCGAGGCTCTCCTCGAACGTCGTCGCCTCGTCGGCCGTGTCGAGGTAGCCCAGGTCGAGGCCCCGCTCCGCCATGAAGTGGCAGACGCGGCGGATCATCCCGTCGATCGCGTTCTCCCGGCGGCCCTGCAGGACCCGGAAGTACTTCGACGCGGCGATGTTGACGCTCGTCTCCGACCAGGAGGTGGGGGCCCGGATCCCCTTCTGCTCGAAGATCACCCTGCCTTCCGCGTTCTTGATGACGGCGTCGTGGGTCCGCCACTGGACGGTGTCGAAAGCGGTCTTGCCGCGCGGGACGAGGCGGGGGACCGGAATCGGTTCTCGTCCGATCCGGGCGGTCGACCGCGCGGTCGGCTCGTCCGGCGCAGACGCGGCGCGTTTCTTGGCCACTGCCATTAGAGCTCACTCCCGAAGGGTCGGTGGGCAATCCCGATCGATCGATTCACCATCGCGTGCCGAGGTAATCCGCTCGCGGCCGGGGGCTGAAACGGTCCAGTCGAGAGGCCGTTTCGCGTGGTCCGCCGACGAACGAGGACGCGTATGGTGTCGCTCGGGACACCGTGAAAACCCTCCGGGTGCGAGCCAAGCGTGACCCGCTATAAGTTTGCTTGGTCGGAATGCGGACCGGATTCGGAAAATTCGCGTCGCGCGAAGCGTCCACTGCGTTACTTAGAAAGATGCGTTGCGATTTCTGAGGACGGCTTGAATCCAAGTCGGCCGAACGACCGAGCGTCGTCGATGCCGGTCGTCGGGCGCGACGGGAGCGCCTACCGCGGGCCGTTGTCCGCCGCCCGCACCTCGGGCGGCGGAGGGAGCAGCCGCATCGTACACGGCATGATCGCCCCGCAGTCGCCGCAGTAGAGCCCCTCCTCGGCGACCCAGAGGAAGGCGCCGCAGCGCTCGCATCGCCTCGGGTCCTCGGGGTCGTTCCGACAGACCATCGCCCGCTCGCGCCGGACCGAACCCCGCCGTCCTATTTGGAACCCGAGCACGTTCGGCAACGACCGCCACCGGGGGCCGTGGAAAAAAGAGAACCGGGAACCTTCCCGAAGGAAGGTCCCCGAGAAAGGGTGTCGCCGTTCAGGCGTTCTTCATCTTGGCGCGCGAAACGAACCCTTTCTTGTCGAGGAAGTACATGTAGCCGTCTTGGCGGGTGATCTTCTCGGTGCCGACCCGGCCCTTCTTCCCGGACTTGTTCAGCTTGGTCGGGGTCTTCCAGAGGTACCCGTCCTTGCCGAGGTAGTACAGATAACCCTTCTCTCGCTTGATCTGCTCCTTGCCTACACGTTCCGCCATGTGGCGACCTCACGGCGAGGAGTAGGACCCCCCTATTTAGAAGTACTGACGGAGTGTCGGCGGAGAAAACTGGTTTCCCTGACGGAAAACGAACGACGGGCTCACGTCGAAACGGTACCCGAGCTGGTCGACCGACCGCAGCGGGAACGCCGAGAAATCGGCGGGCCGACCGACCGCGATCGTGCCGGCCTCTTCGAGCCCGCTCGCGTGCGCCGCGTTCACGGTCGCCGCCGTGAGCGCCTCGGCCGGAGTGAGGCGGGCGCCGTGGACCGCGTGGGCGAGGACGGTCGGCATCCCCTCGACCCAGGAGTTCGGCGAGCAGTCGGTCCCGAGGGCGACCGGCACTCCGGCATCGACCATCTCGCGGCCCGGGCTCCGAACGCCCGGCGATGCCGTGAACGCCGTGACCGGCAGGAGGACCGCGGTGACCCCGCTCCGCGCGAGGAGGCGACGATCGTCCGCGCGGGCGGCGAGGAGATGGTCGGCCGAGACGGCGCCGAGCCGGGCGGCCAGACGCGCCCCTCCCGACCAGACGAACTCCTCCGCATGGACCTTGACGCCGAGCCCGAGGGTGAGGGCAGCGCGCAGGAGCCGCTCGGCCTCGCGCACGGAGAAGAACCCGGGCTCGCAGAAAACGTCGCAGAACCGGGCGAGCCTCTCCCTCGCCACCACGGGGAGCGCCCGCCGGACGAGCAGGTCGATGTAGGCCCCGGGTCGGGCCCGGTACTCGGGAGCGACGGCGTGCGCGCCGAGGAACGTCGGGACGAGCCGGAGCCCCGTGCGCCGGGCGAGCGTGGGCAGGAGGCGAAGGAGCTTGAGCTCGCCCGCGACCGTGAGGGCGTAGCCGGTTTTCACCTCGACTGAGGTCGTCCCTCGGGCCGCCATGGAGCGCAGCCGCGCGCCGGTCGCGCGGAGCAGTTCCTCGTTCGAGGCGCGCCGGGTCGCGCGGACCGTCGAGTAGAGGCCGCCGCCCGCGCGGGCGATCTCCGCGTAGCTCATCCCGCGGACCTTGAGCGGTAGCTCGAACGCCCGGTCCCCGGCGAAGAGGACGTGCGTGTGCGCGTCCACGAACCCCGGCACGACCACCGCCCCCTCGGCGGAGAGGCGCCGTCCCCCCGGACGCAGCCGGACCGCGTTCGCGAGCGCGCGCTCTCGGCCGACCCACGCGAACCGCCCGTCCACGACCGCGACCGCCGCGTCCGGGACGAGGGCGAGCTCGCCGGCCGCCGGGCCGATCCGGGGGACCGGTCCGTCCGCGAGGGTCGCGAGCTCCCCGATGTCGGTGACGACGAGGTCGGCGGCGATCATGGTTGGTGGATGAGGTGGTCGAGGAGGTCGCGGGCGACCCGGGATCCGGGGAAGACGATCCGGGCCTCCGACTCGAGCGGCTCGAGCTCCTTGTACCGCGCGGAGAAGTGCGTGAGGAAGAGCGTCCCCACCTCGGCGGCGTTCGCGAGCTCCGCCGCCTGCCGGGTCGAGGAGTGACCCCAGACGTTCGCCTCCTCCTCGAGCTCCCGCGCGACCGTCGCCTCGTGGATGAGGACGGTCGCTCGGTGGGAGAGCTTCCGGATCTCCTCGGAGGGGGCCGTGTCGCCGGAGTAGACGATGGAGCGACCGTCGCGGGGCGGGCCCATGACGTCGGAGGGGCTCACGACCGTCGCACCGACGCGGACCGACTCGCCGGATTCGAGTTTCGCGAAATCATGGCCGTGGATCCCGAGGGCGCGGGCCTTCTCCCCGTCGAACCGTCCCCGCTTCGGCCCCTCCTCGACCCGGTAGGCGAGGGACGGTACCGGGTGGGCAGCGGGCGCGGTGTGTACGGAGTAGCCGTCGAGGTCCACCGAGGCGCCGGGGGTGAGGGCGTGGATCTCGATCGGGAATCGAAGGGTGAAGTATCCCATCTGGAGCGCACGGCCGACCATCTCGCGGGCGTCCGGCGGCCCGTAGATGTCGAGCGGGTCGGTCCGGTTGTTGAGGCACATGCTCTGGATGAGGCCGGGAAGGCCGAGGAAGTGGTCGCCGTGGAAGTGGGTGATGAAGATCCGTCGGACGCGCATGAACGACGCCGTCGACTGGAAGAACTGGCGCTGCGTGCCCTCCCCGCAGTCGAGGAGAACGAGCTCTCGCTCCGTGTCGAGGGCGATCGCGGTCGCCGAGCGCTCCTTGGTCGGCCACGAGCCCGCGGTACCGAGGAAGGTGAGCCGCATCGCACCGCGCCACCGGGTCCCGCGTAAAAGCCCGACGGGGGTCCGGTCGCTCGGGCCGCGACCCCCCCTCCGAGGCAAAAGAGGAAAAGGGGTGGCCGGCTGGGCCGGTCGATGGTCGACTGGGACCGGGTCGAAGAGCTCCGGTCAAAGGGCTGGGATTGGGACCGGATCGCGGACGACCCGAAGGTCGGGTTCCACCCCGACGCCTCCGTGCAGGAGCCGGGCCGGGCCCTCCGGGGCCTCTACCACCGGCAGCGCTCGCGCCGCCAGCGTCAGGGCGCCGGACCGGAGTCGACCCCGGCCGTGGCCAAGAAGGAGCGGGAGCAGGCCGAACGCAAGTGGACGCTCCCTCGGATCGGCTACCTCCTGGTCCCCATCTTCGGGATCTGGTTCGCGCTCGCCTACTTCGTCCCGTCTCCGGTCGGCCTCGTCATCCCCGCGATCCCGTATCTCGCCCTCGTCCTGGTCGTCGCGGCGTTCCTGCTGATCTTCGGGCTCTTCCGCTCGTCCGGGGCCCGCTGGTCGAAGGTCTACCGGACGACCCTCATCACCGGCGTGGTCATCGGCCTCGTCGTTTCCGCGATGCTCGCGGTCGGCGGCGTGCTCTTCTTCGGCTGCCCGGTCCTCCCCGCCTCGGGCGCCTCCGAGCCCGGGCCCGGATGGATGAAGGTGAGCGCCCCCGCCTGGCAGGACGGCGGGAAGCCGGTCCTCTACTTCTACGGAGCGACCTGGTGCCCGTACTGTTCGGCCTCGAGCTGGGCGGTCTGGAAGGCCCTGACGGAGTTCGGGAGCGTGAGCGGCGAGGCCACCTCGTACTCGAGTTCCACGGACGTCTACGCCTCCACCCCCGAGATGGTGCTCGCCGGGATCTCGTTATCCTCGAGCACGATCGCCCTCCAGGTGAGCGAGGACACGTCGGGGGTCGAGGGGAACTTCCCGGGCACCGCGAACTGCCAGCAGCAGGCGTACGTGACCGCGTATTCGGGCGGGTCGATCCCGTTCGTCGTCATCAACGGCCAGTACGTCCACGGCGGCTCCACGGTCATCGACCCGTCGACCCTCTCGACCTGGGCGGGCGGCAACAACGGGGGGGCGCCGGCGGTCCAGACGTCGGTCTCGGGAGAGTCGGGCGCGCCGTGGTCCGCGGTCCAGACGCAGGCGTGGTGGATCATGGCGTTCCTCGCGAAAGCCAGCGGGGAATCCGTGAGCCAGCTCGCCTCCCAGTACAGCTGGTCCTCCTCGACCCAGAGCCAGGTCGCCGCCGACGTCGCGGCGATCACGTAGCGAGCGATGCGCACCCGTTCGATCCGGTCGGTCATCTACTTCGCCGCGGGCCTCGGGCTCATCACCTCGATCTTCACCTACGTCGAATCGCTCGAGGCGTCCCTCCAGTCGCTCTGCACGGTGAACGCGTTCGTCTCCTGCTCCGCGGTCGCGCATAGCGGCAAGACGACCCTCTTCGGGATCTCCGACTCGTTCATCGGCATCGGCGGGTTCATTCTCATCCTGGTCGTCGCCGCCATCGCCGAGTCGCGCCGCCGGGAGATGCTCTGGCCGTACCTTCTGTTGTTCCTGACGACCGGCGGGGTCGTCCTCTCGTTCTACTTCGGCTACGTCGAGCTCGGCGAGATCCACGCGCTCTGCCCGGTCTGTCTGACCGCGTACGTCTTCGGGTTCAACGCCTGGGGCGGGTCGATCGCGCTCGTCCAGAAGCTCCGGGCGAAGGCGCGGGCCCGGGCGGCCCGGGAGGCGACCGGGACCCCCTCCGCGGGCACGGCCGCCGCGACCCCCGAACGCGAGTAGTTTTCTCGCCGGTGGACGGGGAGCCTCGCCGTTGGCTGTAGATTATATACCCGACCTTGCTCGGCCCGCCCGGGTCGGGCCATGGTAGCAAGCGACTACGCAACGCTCGCGGCCGGCATCGCCATCGCCGGAGGCCTCATCGGAACGGGCATGGCGCAGTCGGGGATCGGCGCCGCGGGGATGGGGATCATCGCCGAGAAACCCGAAAAGTTCGGCCAGGTGCTCTTCTTCTTCGTCATCCCCGAGACGCTCTGGATCATCGGGTTCGTGCTGGGCATCATCCTCCTCCTCGGGGTCATCTCGTAAGGGAACCGGCCGTCGACCGTCCATGAGCCTCGAGAGCCTCGTCGACGAGATCCGCCGTCGGGGTGAGGCGGACCTCGCCGCCATCACGGCGAGCCGCGACGCCGAGGCCGCGAAGATCGTGGCCGACCGGGACATGCGGGTCGCGGAGATCCGCACGCAGAGCGCGCGAACGACCGAGGCGGAGGTCTCGCGGGAACGCGCCCAACGCCTCGCCGCCGCGAAGCTGCAGGCGCGGAAGCAGCTCTACGAGGTCCGGGAACGGCGTCTCGATGCGGCGATCGGGGAGACGAAGAAGCTCCTCCAGGAGTACACCCGCTCCCCGCAGTACCCGACCGTCCTGCGCCGCATGGTCACCGCCGCCTCGGAGTCGCTGGGGAAGCAGGTCCGCATCTCGGGCCGGGCCGAGGACTCCTCCGTCCTCGCGAAGGCCGCCGGCAAGAACTTCGACCCGACCCCCCAGCCGATCCTCGGTGGGGTCCTCGCGGAGACCCCGGACGGGAGCCGGCGCCTGAGCCTCTCGTTCGACGAGCTGCTCCGCCTCCACGAGGACCGCGTCCGCGAGCTCCTCGCGTAGGGGGACGATGGCGGGCTCACCGTACGCGAGCGCGCTCGGTCGCCTCAAGCCCGAGTTCCCCTCGTTCCTCCCGAAGGAGACGTTCGGTCTCCTGCTCGCGACCAAGGACCCGAACGAGTTCGCAAAGGTCCTCGAGACCACCCCCTACGCGGTCGATATCGCCCGCCTGCGGGCGACCCACTCGGGGGCGAGCCTGGTGGAGCTCGCCATCAACCGGACGTTCGTCCGGCGGAACCGCCACGCGTTCGAGGCGACCCCGTTCGCCGGCCGCGGGGTGGTCGGCGCCTACCTCGGGCGCTGGGACATCCAGAACATCGAGATGATCCTGAGCGCGAAGGCCGAGGGGCGGAGCGTCACGGAGACGGAGGACCACATCGTCTCGAGCCGCGAGATCCCGGCCGGGCTCTACGCCGGCGCGATGAACCTGGACGATTTCCGCATCGTCCTCGGCCAGACGAGCCTCGAGGCGACCGCCACCGCCCTCGTGAAGTACGGCTACGGCGCGACGATCCTCCCGTTCCTCGAGGCGTTCGAGCGGACGCACAACATCTTCCCGATCCTGCACGCCCTCGACAAGGAGTACTACCGCAACGTCCTCTCCCAGACGCGGTTCTTCCAGGGCGACGAGTGGGTCGTGCGCGCCATCCTCCAGAGCGAGGTGGACGCGCGGAACGCCCTCCTCCTCCTCAAGGGAAAGGAGCT
>Ga0187784_10000776_pt1 | contig 24312 bp, 17 predicted proteins | sample 1015_SJ02_MP15_2_FD_132964 | JGI IMG/M metagenome (GOLD analysis project Ga0187784, IMG submission 132964) | Tropical peat soil microbial communities from peatlands in Department of Meta, Colombia - 1015_SJ02_MP15_20_MG | ecosystem: Environmental > Terrestrial > Soil > Wetlands > Peat | place... | reverse complement strand
TGGGCCACGCTGTGGGACGTCGGGCACGTCGACGACGAGGGGTACCTGTACCTGACCGACCGCAAGTTGTTCATGATCGTCTCGGGCGGCGTGAACATCTACCCCCAGGAGGTCGAGGACGTCCTCGTGCTGCACCCCGCCGTGGCCGACGTCGCCGTCTTCGGCGTGCCCGAGCCCGAGATGGGGGAGGAGGTCAAGGCGGTCGTCCAGCCGGCGCCGGGCGTCGTCCCGGGGCCCGAGCTCGAGGCGGAGCTTCTCGCCTTCTGCCGCGACCACCTCTCGCACTACAAGTGCCCGCACTCGGTCGATTTCATCGACGAACTGCCCCGCGGCGAGAACGGCAAGCTCTACAAGAGGGTGCTGCGCGACGCCTACTGGGCCGGTTCGACCCCGAGCACCGGCTGAACCTCCGCTGGGGCCGGCAGGGTGAGCGTTGCGCCGGGCGCCCGGCGGGCCGGCCGCCGCCGCGTGACCGCACGGTGACCTGGGGGTTATGCGGCGATGACGTGCGGTGACGCCCTGGTGAAGGAGGGGTTCTGGGGCTGGAACCCCCGCGGCGGGTCGTCCACCATGACGGCGTGGACAGCGTGTTGGTGACCGGCGCCGGCGGGTTCATCGGTGGCCACCTCGTGGCCCGCTTGCGTGACGAGGGTGTGGCCGCCGTCCGCGGCGTCGACCGGGCCCCCCACCACGAGTGGCACCAGCGCTTCGACGACGTCGAGAACGTCGTCGCCGACCTGCGCGACCCCGACGCGTGCCGACGGGTGTGCCAGGGCGTCGATACCGTGTTCAACCTGGCGGCGGACATGGGGGGCATGGGCTTCATCGAGCGCAACAAGGCGCTGTGCATGCTCTCGGTGCTCATCTCGACGCACATGCTCGATGCGGCCCGCCATGCCGGGGTGCGCCGGTTCTTCTTTGCCTCCTCGGCCTGCGTGTACGCCGCCGGCCGGCAGGAGTCACCCGGCGTCGTCCCGCTGCGCGAGGACGACGCCTATCCGGCCATGCCCGAGGACGGGTACGGCTGGGAGAAGCTGTTCAGTGAGCGCCTGGCGCGCCACTTCTACGAGGACTTCGGCCTCGAGACCCGTGTGGCCCGCTACCACAACGTGTACGGGCCGTACGGCACCTGGGCGGGCGGGCGCGAGAAGGCGCCGGCCGCCATCTGCCGGAAGGTGGCGGGCGCCGTCCTGGGCGGGACGCGGGAGATCGAGATCTGGGGAGACGGTCGCCAGACCCGCAGCTTCACCTACGTCGACGACTGCGTGGAGGGCACCTTGCGGTTGGTGCGCAGCGACGTGCGCGACCCGCTGAACATCGGCTCCGAGCAGCTGGTGACGATCGACGAGCTGGTCGACGTCGTCGAGGGGATCGCCGGAGTGACGTTGAGGCGGAGCTACGACCTCACCGCACCGCAGGGCGTCCGCGGCCGCAACAGCGACAACACCCAGATCCGGCGGCAGCTCGGCTGGTCGCCCTGCGTTGCCCTCGAGGACGGCCTGGTCGACACCTACAAGTGGGTCTTCGACCAGATGAGCAAGGGGGCCCCGGCCGACGTTCGCTGAGCGGGGCGGGCGGGAGCTCCCCCCGCCCGAGGCCGCTCACTCGACGGCCGACAGCCTGGTGTCGGCCAGGGGTCCGCTCCCGCGCAGAGCGGCCACCACCATGGTCAGCGCGGCCACGGCCCCCAAGACGACGCTCGTCACGCTGAAGGCGTGCGCGGCCAGCGTCGCGGTGTGGTCGTTGCCGCCGTTGCCGGCGAACACCGATGCGGTGACGGCCAGCCCCAGGGCGGTGCCCAGCCCCCGCGTCATGTTGAGGACGCCCGACGCCATGCCGGCCTGGTCGTCGGGCGCCGCGCCCATGATGGCGGCGTTGTTGGGCGAGGTGAACAGCCCCAGGCCGACGCCCACGACCGCGATCAGCGCCACCAGGCCGGGCGTGGACGGTCGGAGCGCGCCCATGGCGAACAGGGCGGCCGCGACCACCGCCATGCCCCCGACCGTCAGCGGCCGGGCCCCGACGTGGTCCGCCCAGCGGCCGGCCAGGGGTGCGACGACGGCGAAGGCGAGGGGCATGGCCATCAGCTCGAGGCCCGAGCGGGCCGTCCCCGCCCCCAGGGCGCGCTCGAGGTAGAAGGGGACGAGGAGGAGGACGCCGAACATCACCAGGTAGGAACCCAGTCCGCTGGTGATGCCGAGCGAGAAACGGGCCCGGCGGAAGAGCGCCAGGTCCAGCATCGGGTTGGCCACCAGGTCCTCGCGGAGGAAGAACACCGTCCCGAGCGCGACGGCGCCGATGAAGAGCGCCAAGATGAGGGGGGAGCCCCAGCCCAGCTGCCCCCCGAACGAGATGGCCGAGAGCAGGGCCACGACGGCAGGGAAGAACAGCGCCAGGCCGGCCCAGTCGAAGCGCACCCGGGCCGCCAGGTCACGGCTGCGGGGCACCAGCAACACGGCGGCCACGGCGCCAAGGATCCCGAAGGGCACGTTGACCAGGAAGATCAGGCGCCAGCCGGCGGCGGCCAGGAGCAGGCCACCCACGCTCGGGCCGAGGGCCAACCCGAGCGCCTGGGCCGTGCCCTGCAGGCCGATGGCCCGCCCCAGAGCGCGTCCGGGGACGACCAGGACGATGATGGCGAGGCTGTTCGCCTGCAGCATGGCCGCCCCCAGCGCCTGGACGGCGCGGAACGCGCACAGGGCCCCGAGCCCCGGGGCGAGCCCGCAGAGCAGCGAGGCGAGGGTGAAGACCACGAAGCCGTAGACGTAGAGGAGCTTGCGACCCCACATGTCGGCGAACCGGCCCACCGCGGTGACCGTGGCCACGAGCACGAGCAGGTAGGAGAGCCCGACCCAGGTCACCTCACCGACGGTGGCGTCGAACGCGTGCTGCAGCGTGGGCAGCGCGACGGTGACGATGGAGGCGTCGAGCTGCCCCATGAACGCGCCGATGCACACGGCGGCCACGGCGAACCAGTGCGCGTCGGCGCGTTCTCGGATGGCCTCGGGACGCCGCGGCTCGACCAGCAGCCGGTCCCAGACCAGCGTCCACGGGCGCGCCGTCCCGGGCTGCTCGGTCACGTCGCGGCGCCCGGTGCCACGCCCGGGTTCCGCCTGGCGCGTCCGGCGGGCCGCCTCAGAGGGGCCACAGGGGCTCGGGCACCTCGAAACCGACCTCGGTACCCCACGCGTTGCGGTACGAGACCTCGTGGGCGGGCCGCCTGGCGCCCACCCCCCACGTGCCCGTGGGGTACCCGAAGCTCACCGTCCCCGAGAGCACCCACCCTTCGTCGGTCGGGACGCCCAGGATCTCGAGGGTCTCGTCGGGGTGGAAGAACTGCAGCAGCGCGGTGAGGCAGCTGCCGATGCCCTCGGCCCGGGCGGCCAGCATGGCGCTCCACACGGCGGGATAGATGGAGCCCCCCGTCGGGTCGTACTGGCTGAAGGGGAACAAGAAGAGCGGCACCTGCTCGAAGTGGTCGGCCAGCCACTGCGCCGAGCGCTGCACCTTGAACATCTGGACCGACTCGGGCGCGTCGGGATCGGCTCGCGCCGCGTCGAGTTGCGCCTTGTACACGCTCTTCCACAGCTCTCCCATGGCGTGCTGGTAGAGCGGCGCCAGGGCCGCCTTCTTCGCCGGGTCGTCGAGCAGCAGGAACCGCCAGTTTTGCTGGTTGCCGCCGGACGGCGCGCGGACGGCGGCGTCGAGGATGCGGGCCTGCGCGTCGAGGGGGATCGGGTCGGGCCGGACCCGGCGCATGGCGCGCGTGGTGTAGAGGGCTTCGTGGAGTTCCATACGACCGGCACCTTAGGTCGACGGGGTCGACGGGGCTCGGGCACGTAGCCGCTCTCTCGGATCGGAGAAGTCGGGATTCTCAAGAAGCTCCGCACAACGGTCGAGGTTGTGTGAACGTTGTCACGGTCGTGTTGGCGATTCCGTCAAGTGAGGAGCGCGACGATCCGAGCGATTGACTGGGCCGGTGTCGCGAGGACGACCTCATCAGCGAGCCTCGCGGTCCGTTTGGCGACCAGGGCGACACGTCGGACAGGCGGTGCAGATGGAGCGGAGCGAACGGTGTTGAGGCCTCAGGTGTCAGTGGCCAGACGCTGGCTCGACACTCCCTTGTCCGGTGCCGCGTGCGTCGTCGGCTGGTTCCTGGCGAGTGCGGTGTTCTTGGGAGTGGTGGCGCTCCTGGGCGGGCCCACGCTCGCCGACGCCAGGGAATCCTTGTACTCGACGTGGGCGATTCAGCACGGCCGGATGGCCTGCGCGTACCCGCCCGTCTCCTCGTTGACCAAGGTGCTCCCGGTGGAGTTCCAAATCAGCGCGCACGCGCCTCCACTGTGGCCCTTGATCTCGGGAGCGCTGGCGTCGCTGACGGGTATCGGCCACGGGGTGGCGTTCCCGAAGCAGAATGCGTTCGGGGCGCACTGTGGGACGGCGTCCATGGCGATGTACGTGTGGGCGGTGTCCTCTGGTGCCGTCAAGGGCACGCTCGAGTTGGGCTACGCGAGCTGGTTCGCCCTTCTCGGCGGAGTCGTGGCCCTGTTGCGGGCGACGGGGAGGGGCCGCTGCGGGTGGGAGGTGGCCGGCGCCATGCTCCTGGCCGTCACGCCGGTCGTCTGGTTTCCTCTCTTGGAGTTCTTCCATCCGCAGGACCTGCTGGCGCTCGGCCTGGTGCTCGGGGGTGCCGCGTGCGCCCTGCGCGGGCGATGGATCTGGGCCGGCGCCCTGCTCGGCCTGGCCGTCACCGCGCAGCAGTTCGCCTTGCTGGCCCTGCTTCCTGTTCTGGTCGTCGCCCCCTCGCGCGCCCGATCACGTCTCGGTGCCGCCGCGGTCGTGGCCTGGGGCGCCGTCAGCCTGCCCGTGGTCGCCCTCACTTCGGGAGGGGCGTTGCGCGCGGTGGTGTTCGGAACGGGCGACGCTGGCACGGCAGGCGGCACGGTGCTCTGGGAGACGGGCCTGCGGGGCCCGGCGCTGACGGTGTGCGCCCGCGTGGTCCCTTTGCTCGCCGCGGTGGCTCTGGCCTGGTGGGTGCGCCGCCGGCTGGGCCCGCGGGCGCTCGTTCCCGCCCCCTTCGTTTCGCTCGTGGCCCTGTGTCTGGGGTTCCGGGTCGTCTTCGAAGAGGGGTTGTTCGGCTACAAGCTCTTGGCACTGGGCGTGATGCTCGTCGTGCTGGCCTTGATGGCCGGCCGCGTCAGCGGCGGACTGGTCGTCTGGCTCACGGTGGCGATGCTCGCCTTCGACCCGGTGCCGGTCGGGCTGGTCCTCGACGGGCGGTCGTGGGGGTCCAACGCCGTGATCGGCCTGAAGCTAATCAGCATCTTGGTGCTGTCGCTCGTGACGATTTGGGGTTACCGTCGGTGGAGGATCCCGGCGTACGCCGTGCCCGGCCTCGTGCTCGTCGTCGCCGTGGGCGCGGTGTGGCCCCCGGTCACGAGCACGCATCTCGCGACACTGCCGAAGTGGTTCTGGCAGACCGTGCTCGTCGGGAGTGCTCTGGTGATGGTGGGTGGCCCGCTCCTCGCCGAGCTGCGTGCCGTTGCCGCGTCAGCCTCGCCAGCGGGTCTGGTTGCAGATGCCGAGCGTCATCGGGTCTTGGCGGATTAGCCGACCGCCGCCAGGCAGATGTTCGGGTTGCCCTCGAAGCTCTGCCCCGGGTTGTAGGTGGCGCCGTAGGTCCCGGGCGGCGCCACCCACAGGTTGCCCGAGGCGTCGTACTCGATCACGTAGTACGACGTCCCCGGAGCGCTCTTCAGGTACGGCCCGCCGTCGACCGCCGCCGTGAGCGGCGCGAAGTTGGACGCGTAGGTGGTGGCGCTCCACGGCGCGGGCGGCGCGGGGTAGGTGCCGTGCTGGGCTTGGTATGCGCTGAGCGCGACCTCGACGCTCTGCGCGTCGGCCTGACAGGCGGCGACCTGTGCCGACGAAGGGGTCTGGCTCAGCGGCATCGCCGCCGTGGTGGTGGTCGAGGTGGGGCGCGAGCCGGCGGTCGTGCTCGACGGAGGGGCGACGTCGGTGGACGGTGCCGACGTCGAATGGTGGTCCGATCCGGACGTGGTGACCACGAGGACGGCGGCCACGACGCCCGCGAGCACGATGCACGCTGCCACGATGGCGATCCACCGCCGTGATGCCCGCCCGGATCCCTCTTGCTTCGCCGTTGTCGGCCCGAGTCGTTCGGAGGGAACCGCTGCGGCGTCGTGGGCTTCGGCCTCGTGGGGCGGCAACTCGGCCCAGGTGGACCCGTTCCAGCGACGACGCGCTCCCCAGCGTGTCCCGTCCCAGTAGGACTGCTCGTTGACGGCGCCTCGGTACGGGTACCACCCGGGGGGTCTGTCTCCGGCGGGTGGCGGCGTCGGTGGGGCTTGCTCATCGGCCACGGGTGCCACCTCCGGTTCCGGATCGCCTCGACGTCGAGATCAATGCCACCCCGCGCTCAGGGAGCGGGGTGTGGGCGGGGACCCGCATGAGTGCGAGGAGTGGCTTGGCGGCCAGAACGATGCCGAGTGGCACCAAGGCGACTTGCCACCACAGCCCCGCCAGGTGAGCCCCGAGCGGGTTGTGGGTCGAGGGCCAGGCCAGAGCTGCCCCAGAAGCCAAGCCGACCCAGACCACGTCGTTCCACTCGAGGCGGCCCCTCGCTGCGTGGAAGGCGATGACGGCGACGGCCAGCACGACGACGAGCGGGACCAGTAGCTGTCGCGCGTCGCCTCCCCAGCCCACGGCGTTCCACACGGCGCGCGACGTCGTGGGCCCGACGAGATAGACGACGGAGACGGCGCCGAGCCACGCCGCGAGAGAAGCGCGGATTCGCCCCCCGACGACGTCGAGGAGCACGAGCACCACCGCGAGAGCCATGTAGTAGTAGCCCCACATGTTCACCTCGAAGACGAGCCGAAGGCCCAGCGAGACGCCAAGCAGGGAGAGGAGAGGCACCGGCTCGAGCACGTCGGGGCCGAGACGGTCGGTGGCCCACCATGCCAGCACGAGGGCGATCTCGAGGGGCACGAAGCGGGACACGAACACGCGGGCGCCACCGTGCAGGTGCAGGGCCGTGAGCACGGTGCTCGACAAGGCTGAGTTCGCCGATCCGATGAGGACAGCCGTGACCGCCGTGAACGAGGAGACGACGAACAGGGTGACGACGGCAAGCGCGAGCGTCACCGCCGCCGCCCCCGCGAAACGCCACCTTCGGTCACCGGGCGCGACCACGAGGAGCGGGGTGGCGACCAGGAGGGCGTACTGCTGCGAGAGCGTGGCCAGCGCAATGAGCACGCCGGCACCGAGCCACCAGCTGCGCCGGGCACAGGCCACAGCACCGAGCGCGAGCCCCATGGCCAGGAGGTCCTGGGGATGGAAGAAATTCTCCAAGCACATCCAGACCGGGGGGAGGCAGGCCAGGAGCAGGAGCGTGGCCGGCTCCCAGCCGCAGCGTCCTCGGCCCGAGGCCCGCAGGAGCGCCACTGCGCCGGCCGCCAGGGCCAGCCAACCGACGTACCCGACCAGCAGGGTGTCGCTGAGTGCACCGGCCTTCCACGCCCAATCGGTGAAGGCGCTGTACGCGTCGACGCAGTCCGGGCCGAGGGCGGCGCGCGACGGGAACGGGACCGCATGCCCGATCCGGGCCGCGGCGGAGAGCACACCGGAGACGAAGGGGTAGAGCGGCGCGATCACGATCCGGTTCTTTGGGAACGCACACGCGAGCTGGCCGTGGGCGATGGGCCACGTGGACACGTCGACCACGTCGGCGTCGCCCGTCGCCGGCCCGCCCATCAGCTCCACGATGCCGACGAACAGCACGGTGGAGGCGAGCCACCCTGCGGCGCACCACCATCTCGAGATCGGTCGGTCCAACCAGGACGTGAGCGGACGCCGGCCTGCCGTCGCCGACCGTTCGGGCATGCCACCCGAGCGTAGGCCAGGCCGCCGCGCCGCAGCGTGATCCTCAGGTTGGGCGCACGCGGCTCAGGTGGCGCTGTCCTCGTTCACCAGTTGCAACCTCTCGACCGCCTCGATGTACTCCTCGACCATGCCGAGCACCACGTCCCTGGTGCGCCGCACCTGCGTGGCCCGTCCGATCACCTGGCCGCACGGGTTGAAGTTCACGTCACGGGCTTCTTCTGGGTAGGCGTGGCCGCGCGAGACGCACTCGATGGCCACCATCATCTGCAGCGGCATGCCGAGCGGCTTGGGGTTGCCCGGCGCCTCCCAGGCCTCGGTCCAGTCGTTCTTGAGCAAGCGGCACGGCTTGCCGGTGAACGAGCGCGAGCGCACGGTGTCGCGCGAGGTGGCCTTGAGGTAGCTCTCCATCTGCTTGGGCGGCACGTCGGCCTCCTCGACGGTGAGCCAGAGCGAACCGGTCCAGACCCCGGCCGCGCCCATGACCATGGCGGCGGCCATCTGCCGGCCCGAGCCGACGCCGCCGGCGGCGAGCACCGGCGTGGGCGCCACGGCGTCGATCACCTCGGGCCACAGCACGATGGATCCGACGTCGCCGGTGTGCCCGCCGCCCTCAGAGCCCTGGCAGACGACGATGTCCACGCCGGCCGCCTTGTGGTTCAGTGCGTGCTTGACCGAACCGGCCAGCGCCGCCATGAGCATGCCGTGCTCGTGCACCTGCGCGATGACGTCGTCGGGCGGCGTCCCGAGCGCGTTGGCCACCAGCTTCACCTTGGGGTGGCGCAGGATCACCTCCACCAGCGGCGCCGCGGTGGCTGCCGTCCAGCCGAGCAGCTCGCGCCGCGGGCCGCCCTCGAGCTCGGGCACGCCGTGGTCGGCCAGGATCTTCTTGGCGAAGGTCCGGTGCTCCTCGGGGATCATGGCCCGTAGCTCTTCCTCGAGTTTGACCGGGTCGATCTCGCCCATGCCCTCGTACTTGCCCGGGATCACGATGTCGACGCCGTAGGGGCGCTCGCCCACGTGCTCGTCGAGCCAGTTCAGCTCCACCTCGAGCTCCTCGGCGCTGAAGCCCACGGCGCCGAGCACGCCCATGCCGCCGGCGTTGGTGACCGCGGCCGCCACGTCGCGGCAGTGGGTGAAGGCGAAGATGGGGAACTCGATCCCCAGGCGTTCGCAGAGCTCGTTGTGCACGGGCCACCTCCTCGTGGACTAGAACAGATTCTACTTTTTGCCGGGCCGGCCCGCAGGCCGCAGACCGAGGGGAGGGACGCCACCTCATGCCCATCCGCACCGATCCGGTCCTGCCCGAGGACGAGTGGCAGCTGCGGCTCGAGGTGCCCAGCGACGGCTCGGGCGTCGGCACGCTGACCCTGGCCTACCCCAAGAAGCTCAACGCGTGGTCCTGGGAGGCCACGCGCCAGCTCGGCGTGCTGGCCGACCGGGCGCGCTTCGACGACCGGATCCGGGTCCTGGTGGTCAAGGCCGAGGGTCGCGCCTTCTGCGCCGGCATCGACCTGGGCCTGCCCGAGGACCGCGTGACCGGCCGCTCGCCGGCGGAGAGGACGCGCAACTTCTACGAGGGCATCCGCTGGGTGCACGAGCGCTTCCGCGTCTTCCACGAGCTGCCCCAGCCCATCGTGTGCGCCGTCCACGGCTACTGCTTGGGCTTCGGCTTCGAGCTGGCGCTCATGTGCGACATCCGGGTGGCGGCCGACGACGCCGTGTTCGCCCTCCCCGAGGCCCAGGTGGGCGTCTCGGTCGACGCCGGCGGCGACCTGCGCCTCGCCCACGAGGTGGGTGCCGGCTACGCCAAGCTCCTGGCGCTGACCGGCCGGCGCATCGACGCCGCCGAGGCACACCGCCTCGGCATCGTCCAGCAGGTCACGACCCGCGACGAGCTCGTTGCGGCCGCCATGGCGATCGCGGCGGAGATCGCCGCCAACGCGCCGCTGGCCGTGCAGTCGATCAAGCGCACCGTCGACGCCTTCGCCTACCGCGGCATGGCCGACGTGCTCAAGTTCGAGGCGATGAGCGCGTCGGTGGAGCTCGTGAGCGACGACGCGCCGGCCGGCTACGCCGCCAAGGCCAAGAAGCAGCAGGCGGTCTTCGAAGGCAAGTAGTCGCCCCCTCCTCAGGCGCCGGCCGGCTCGGCCGCCTCCTCCTGGTCGGCGAACTGGGTGCGGTACAGCTCGGCATACAGGCCGTTCTCGGCCAGGAGCTCGGCGTGCGTGCCGCGCTCGACGATGCGGCCGCCGTCGATCACGAGCAGCTGGTCGGCCTCGCGCACGGTCGAGAGGCGGTGGGCGATGACGAGCGAGGTGCGCCCGGCGAGCGTCTCGCGCAGGGCCTGCTGGACGGCCGCCTCGGACTCCGAGTCGAGGTGGGCGGTGGCTTCGTCGAGCACGACGATGTCGGGCGCCTTGAGGAGCAGGCGGGCCAGGGCCACCCGCTGCTTCTCGCCTCCCGAGAGCCGGTAGCCGCGCTCGCCGATGACGGTGTCGAGGCCGTCGGGGAGCTGGGCGGCGATGTGTCCGATCTGGGCCTGGCGCAGCGCCTCGAGCACCTGGGCCTCGGTGGCCTCGGGCCGGGCGTAGAGCAGGTTGGCCCGCAGCGTGTCGTGGAAGAGGTGGGGGTCCTGGGTGACGACGCCGACCACGTCGCGCAAGGAGGCCATGGTGGCGTGGCGGACGTCGATCCCGCTCAGGCGCACCGAGCCGCCCGTGACGTCGTAGAGGCGTGGCACCAGGTTCGAGATGGTCGTCTTGCCCGCCCCCGACGGTCCGACCAGGGCCACCATGGTGCCCGGCTCGACCCGGAACGAGATCCCGTGGAGCACCTCGTGGCGCTGGCCCGACTCGAGGACGGCCACCGACTCGAGCGAGGCGAGGGAGACCTCGCCGGCGCTCGGGTAGGTGAAGCGGACGTCCTCGAACTCGATCGAGGCGTGGCCGCGCGGCACGTCGACGGCGTCGGGCGCCTCCTCGATCATGGGCACGATGTCGAGGACCTCGAAGAGGCGCTCGAAGGAGACCAGCGCCGTCATGACGTCGAGGTTGAGGTTGGAGAGCTGGGTCAGCGGCTGGTAGAGCCGGGTCAGGTAGCTGGCCAGGGCGACGACGGTCCCGACCTCGAGCTCCCCGTGGATGGCGGCTACGCCGCCGGCTCCGTAGACGATGGCGGTGGCCAAAGAAGCGGTCAGCGAGAGGGCGACGAAGAACACCCGGGAGTAGGTGGCCTGGGAGATCCCGATGTCGCGCACCCGGCCGGCCTTCTCGTCGAAGGACGCCGCCTCGGCCTGGGGGCGGCCCATGAGCTTGACCAGCATCGCCCCGCCCACCTGGAAGCGCTCCTGCATGACCATGTTCATCTCGGCGTTGAGGTCGTAGCCCTCCTTGGTCAGCGCCCCGATGCGCCGCCCCACCCAGCGCCCGGGGACCAAGAAGAGCGGCACCAAGAGGAGCGCGGCCAGGGTGATCTGCCAGCTCAAGAAGAACATGGCGCCGATCACGATCACGACCGTCACCAGGTTGCCCACCACGTTGGAGAGCAGGTCGGTGAACGCCTGTTGGGCCCCGATGACGTCGTTGTTCAGCCGGCTGACCAGGGCGCCGGTCTGGGTGCGGGTGAAGAAGGCCAGCGGCATGCGCTGGATGTGGCGGAACACCTTCGAGCGCATGTCGTAGATCAGGCTCTCGCCCAGGTTGGCCGAGATCCGCCGCTCGGTCAGCGACAGCCCGCCGTCGACGACGGCCAGGATCGCCACCAGCACGCCCAGCCAGATGACCAGGTTCTGGTCCTTCTTGAGGATCCCCTCGTCGATCAGGGCGCGCAAGATGAGCGGGTTGACCGCCACGATCACCGCGTCGAGGATCACCACCGGGACGAAAAGGGCCAGGATCTTGCGGTAGGGGACGGCGAAGGTGAGCATGCGCCGGGTGGTGCCCTTCTTCACCCGGTGCTGGAGCACGCCGCGGTCCCGGCGCATGGAGCGCAGCCCGCCCCAGGCGCCCCCGCCGCCCATGCCGTGCCCGCGCATACCCATGGCTGCAACCTACCGTCGCTCGCAAAGGTCCTGACCAGGGACTGTGCCGACGCGCCGGGACGACCGCCCGGTTCTGCCCCGGGCGGGCCCGGCGGCGCCCCGCGGTGCCGGCGGGACCTGCATCCCACCGCGAGCGCGCCCGATGTGGTGTTCTTGCTTCTGAGGTGGTGCTTTTCGGCACGGTTCCGGGCCGGGGAGGCCAATGTCCACCGGCTGGTGGCATCCGGGCGTTATGTCCGGCCACGAACGTGCCGATAGGGCACCCGTAGGATGTGCGCGGTGGTGGCGACCACTTCAATCCCGTCGACTGGGGAGCGCACGTGAGACTCGGACGCAAGGGCACTCGTGGAGCGCACGTGAAGATCGGCCGCAAGGAGAAGGGCACCGACCTCGAGGGGAGCGCGTCCGACGACGTGGCCTCGGGGATCAGCGGCCTTCCGGGCGGGAACGGCGACGGCGCCGGCGGGCGCCAGGCGTCGGCGACCCAGACGGACACCCTGCCGGTCGTCATAGACCCCGAGGTGGAGGAGAAGGTCGCCGACCTGCTCGTGCAACGGGGCCTGGCGAACGAGTCCCAGATCGGCCAGGCGCGGATCCACCAGGACCAGTCGGGCCAGCGGATCGGTGACGTGCTGGTCGAGATGGGCGTCCTCAGTGACCGGGACCTCTACGAGGTGCTCGGCGAGGTCTACGGGCTCCCCGTGGTCGACCTGCGCCGGGAGAACCCGGCGCCCGAGGCCGTGGCCCTCGTCCCCGAGGACGTGACACGGCGCTTCGTCGTCGTGCCACTGCGCATCGAGGACAACATCTTGGTGGTGGCCTTGGCCGACAAGCCCACCCAGGAGCTGCGGGCGCTGCTCTCCCAGGTCGGGGAGCGGCCGGTGGAGTTCGTGCTCGCCCCCGAGCACGACGTCAAGTGGGCCATCGACAGCAGCTACCGGGCCATCGGGGGGATGGACCGGCTGGTCCAGGCGTTCGTCGAGGTCGAGGGCAACCGCAAGCGGGAGACCGAGGCCGCCACCGAGGTGGTCGACGACAACGCCCCCGTGGTGCAGGTCGTCAACCGGATCCTGACCCAGGCCAAGCGCGACCGAGCGTCGGACGTGCACATCGAGCCCTCCCAGGACGTCGTGCGCGTCCGGTTCCGCATCGACGGCGCGCTGAAGGAAGTCCTCATGCTGCCCGCCGCCATGGGGATCGGCCTGGTGAGCCGGCTCAAGATCATGGCCGGCATGAACATCGTCGAGCGGCGCCGCCCCCAGGACGGGCAGCTCACCGCGGACATCGACGGGGTCAACACCGACGTCCGGGTGGCGACCACCGCCACCATCTGGGGCGAGAAGTGCGTGCTGCGGATCCTCGACAAGAACCGGTCGGTGCTCCGCCTCGGCGATCTCGGCATGCCGGCCGACACCCACGAGACCTACTCGAAGTTGACCCACGCCCCGTTCGGCATGGTGCTCTGCGCCGGGCCCACGGGGAGCGGGAAGACGACCACGCTCTACGCCACCTTGGGCGAGGTGAGCGACCCGTCGCGCAACGTGATGACAATTGAGGACCCGGTCGAGTTCATCTTCCCGTCCATCAACCAGATCCAGACCAACGAGCAGGCGGGCCTGACGTTCGCCACCGGCCTCAAGTCCATCTTGCGCCAGGACCCCGACGTGATCCTGGTCGGCGAGATCCGGGACGTCGAGACGGCGAGGATCGCCGTGCAGTCGGCCCTGACGGGGCACTTCGTCCTCTCGTCGCTGCACGCCACCGACTCGGTCTCCGCCCTGCACCGGTTCCTCGACATGGGGATCGAGTCGTTCCTGATCGCCTCGTCGGTGTTGGCCATCGTGGGGCAGCGCCTGGTGCGCCGCATCTGCCCGTCGTGCAAGACGCGCTACACGCCCACCCAAGAGGAGCTCACGTTCTACGAGGAGAGCTCGGGTCCTCCCAAGATGGATTTCTGCCACGGTGTGGGGTGCAACTTCTGCGGGGGCACCGGCTACCAGGACCGGATCGGCGTCTACGAGCTGCTCCAGATGACTCCGGAGATCAAGCGGTTGATCGTCGGTTGGGCCACACAGGACGAGCTACGTCGCCTCGCCTCCAAGCAAGGCATGCGCACCTTGCGCGAGGAGGCCTTCAATCTGGTGGCCCAGGACGTCACCACCATTTCCGAAGTCATCCGGAGCATCTACGCTCTTTAGAGACCGGAGCATCTATGCTTTTTAGAGGAATAGCGGGCGTGGCGGTTCGAAGCCCGAGGCGGGGATAACCATGGAAAAGTTTCGGTACAGCGCACTGAACGACGCGGGACAGCGGGTTTCTGGCACCGAGGTCGCGAGCACGCAGAACGCAGCGCACCTCGCGCTGCTCGAGCGCGGCTATCAGTCGGTCCAGATCTCGAAGAAGACGAGCGTCCTGCAGCTCGAGCTCACCAAGAAGAAGGTGCCCCGCAAGGACCTGATGCACTTCTCCCGGCAGCTCGGGGTGTTCGTCAAGGCCGGCATCCCAATCATGGAGGCGCTCGAGGTCATCGGGTCCGAGACGCCGGACAAAGTGCTCAAGGCCACCATCTTCGACATGATCGAGCGCCTGCAGGCGGGGGATACCTTCGCCTCGGCGGCTGCCGCCCACCCGGAGGCCTTCCCGGATTACTACCTCGGGATCCTCGGCTCGGCCGAGCTCACGGGAACGCTCGACCTGGTCCTCGAGCAGCTCGCCGAATACATCGAGCGGGACATCGACGCGCGGGGGAAGGTCACCGGCGCGCTCATCTATCCGGGCGTCGTGATGGTGATGGCGATCGTGACGGTGATCATCCTCGCCACGTTCGTGCTCCCGCGCTTCAAGACCTTCTTCGACTCCTTCCACGCGACCTTGCCGCTCCCGACGCGCATGATGCTGTCCGTCTCGGGCTTCGTGTCGAGCTGGTGGTGGGCGCTGCTGCTCGGGCTCGTGGCCGTCGTCGCCGGCATCAGCGCGCTGCGCCGGAACGAGCGGGGGCGGGCCTGGTTGGACTCGCTGCTGCTGCGGATGCCCGTGGCGGGGGACATGGTCCAAGCGGTGATCATGGAGCGGATCTGCCGGATCCTCTCGTCGATGATCAACGCAGGCGTGTCACTGCCCGAGGCGATGGTGGTGACCGCCGAGGCGTCGAACAACGCGGTCTACAAGAAGGGGCTCCTCCAGGCGCGTGAGGACATGATGGAGGGGCAAGGTCTGTCGGATCCCATCGCCCGCACCGGGCTTTTCCCCGGGGCGGCCCGGCAGATGTTCCGGGTCGGGGAGGAGACGGGGACGCTCGACGAGCAGCTCGAGCTCGCCGCCGCCTACTACAACCGCGAAGTCGACGTGCGCGTCAACCGCTTCACGAGCCTCTTCGAGCCGGCGGTGATCGTCTTCATGGGTCTCATCGTCGGCTTCGTCGCCGTGGCGCTCGTGTCCGCCATGTACGGCATCTACCACCAGGTGCACGTCACCTGACACCACCAGGTGCACGTGCCTTGCGTCGAGCTGGTTGCCGCCAGGGCGGTGCCAACGGCCAGCCTCTGTGTGTTGGTGTCCCACGGCCGGTTTCGTCTGAGTTCGGCCAGGCCGGTTTCGTCGGAGCTCGGTTTTTGCCGTGTGCAACAATCAACATCCAATTGCTTGAACGGGCAGACAATTTCCCGCCAAATCGTACGTTTCAGGCCGAATTCTTTGACTAAAGATCCTTGCAATTCAAGCCGATCCTTGCTTTAGTCAGAGGCGCCTCAAGGGTCTCTGCGGAGACAAGGCACACATTGGCGGATCCGGGGTAGTCCGAAAAATGGCTCCCTCTCACTATGAAAGGCGGCAAAGGCCGAATGCGTTATTACCTTGACCAAATCCGGGAGCGGCGACGGGCTGACGGCAAGGAGCCCGGTCTCGTCGAGTCCGGCTTCACCCTCATCGAACTGTTGATCGTCATCGTGGTGCTGGGCATCCTGGCGGCGGTTGTCATCTTCGCTCTGAGCGGCGTCACCGGCTCCAGCGCCGTGTCGGCATGCAACGCGGACGCCAAGAGCGTCGAGGTCGCTGTCGAGGCGTACCACACGAGCAACGACGCGTGGCCTTCGGGTGGCTCGGGGAGCCTGGTGCCGACCTACCTGCGCACCTGGCCGAGCAACGGCTCGCACTACCAGATCACCTTGGACACTACGGGCAGCAACGTGCTCGTTACCGCTGGTACGTACGCGGGAGCGAACTACGACGGCGCCACGAACCCCTGCAGCGCCGCGAGCTGATCACTGCCGGCAACGGCATTCATTGACAGGTGAACTGAAGCGCCCGGCCTCTTCGGCCGGGCGCTTCAGATTCGCCCCCAGGACGGAAGGACACGATCCGTGAAGGCAACCAACACCGAATCCATCTCCCCTTGGCTCAAGATGCTCTGGGAGCAGGGCGGTTCGGACCTCCTCCTCACCGGCGGTTCAGCGCCACGGCTGCGGGTCGACGGGAGGCTGCGCCCGATCGAGGGCACGAAGGCGATGACGGGCGAGGAGGTCGACCAGATCGTGCGCTCCCTGCTCGACCCCGCCCAGGTCACGATCTTCGAGGAGAACCTCGACGTCGACTTCTCGTTCTCCTGGGAGGACAAGGCTCGTCTGCGTGCGAGCGCGTTCACCCAGCGCGGGTTGACCGGGCTGGCCGTCCGCATGATCCCCGCCCAGATCCCGACGTTCGAGCAGCTGGGGCTGCCGCCGGTGGCCGAATGGGTGGCGAGCCTGCCCCGCGGTCTGGTGCTCGTGACCGGTCCCACCGGTTCGGGGAAGTCGACCACGTTGGCGTCCATCTTGAACCGGATCAACGAGACACGCTCGGTGCACATCTTGACCATCGAGGACCCGATCGAGTACGTCCACCAGCACAAGGTGGCCGCGGTGACCCAGCGAGAGATCGGCCTCGACAGCCCGTCGTTCGCCCGGGCGCTGCGCTCGGCCCTGCGCGAGGACCCCGACGTCATGTTGCTCGGTGAGATGCGCGACCCCGAGTCGATCCAGGTCGCTCTGACCATGGCCGAGACGGGGCACCTGGTCTTCGCCACCTTGCACACCAACGACGCCCCGCAGGCGATCGACCGGATCATCGACGTGTTCCCCGACTGGAGCCAGGACCAGATCCGCGTCCAGCTCTCGGCGTCGCTCAGCGCCGTCATCGCCCAGCGGCTGCTGCCGCGGGCCGAGGGCGGGCGTGTGGCCGCCTTCGAGGTGCTGGTGGCCAACCACCCGGTGCGCAACCTCATCCGGGAGGGCAAGTCGAACCAGCTCCTCAACGTGATGTCGAGCAGCCTCGGGGAGGGCATGCAGCCCCTGGAGGTCAGTCTGGCCTCGCTGATCGCCCAGGACGTCATCACCCACGAGGACGCCCTCGAGGTATCCGTCCATCCGAAGGAGCTGGAGCGTACGCTGAACCGCCAAATGCAAGTGGTGGACCAACATCGCCAGATGCAGCCGGCGGGCGCGGTTGGCCGCTGACGTCCATCTCCGGCGCGGCCCTGAGCTCCCCTACGACGTCGTCGCCGGGGTGAAGCCCTGTGCCGCGGGCTGGCTCGTCGCGTCGGCCAAGCTGCGCGGTACCACGTTCGCGCCCGAGGACCCTCAGGTGATCGAGACTTTCGTCGACGTGCTCGACTGGCGGCCGGCCTTCGTCGCCATCGCCTTGGACGCCCCTATCGGGTATCTCGAGACAGCCGTGCCTGGCGGGCGCCAGTGCGACCGTGAGGCACGGGCGCTGCTCGGCCCACGCCGGGGTGCGGCCATTCAGAGCGCACCGACGCGGGACCAGCTCGAGGGTGCCCACGTCTCCCTCGAGGGGCTGAACGCAGTCACCCGCCGGTTGATGCGGCGCTATCGCGAGGTGGCGGCCGAGATGGCTCCCTATCGGCAGCGCACCGTCTACGAGGTGAACGCGGAGCTGAGCTTCTACCAACTCAACGACGACAAGCCGTTGCACTACTCCAAGCGGACTGCTGCGGGACAGCAGGAGCGCCGGGAGCTCCTGGCCGCCAAGGTCCCCGGGTCAGCGCGGGTCTTCGAGGCGGAGCTCGCTCGCGTTCCGGCCTCCCACATGCTCGACGTCGCCGTGTTCATGTGGACGGCCCGGCGCTGCTATGCGAAGGCCGCGACGCGCATGCCAGAGGATCCCGAATGGGACGAGTCGGGCCTCAGGATGGAGTATGTGCGATGACGGGGACCATGACCGAGACGCATGCCCCGGAGCCCCTGACCGACACGACGAGCCCCCGGCACTGGTTGGACACACCGCTGTCGAGTGCCATGTGCCTGCTCTCGTGGCTGCTGGCCACGATCGTGTTCATCGGCGTGATCGCCGCGCTGGGCGCGCCGACGGAGGCTGACGCGACGGAGTCGAACTACGCCATCTGGGCCATCGCCCACGGTGACGTGTCGTGCGCCTACCCGGCGATGCCGACGCACCACGTGGGCTTCCTTCTCACTTACCTGCCGGTCCCCTCGACGGCGCCGACCTGGCCGCTGGTGGGAGGTGCGATCGCCGCGCTGACCCGGATCGGCCACAGCGTGGCGTTCCCGTCGACGCAGGCGATGGGCCCGAACTGTGACAAAGGCTACGAGCTGATGTTCCACTGGGCGCTTCACACATCGGCGATCGTGCCCACGACAGCACTGGGCTATCTGAGCTGGTTCTTCCTGCTCGCCGGTTTCGTCGCGCTGTTGCGGGCGGTGGGACGGGGCCGATCGGGGTGGGAGGCGGCCGGGGTGCTGTTGCTCGGCGTGTCCCCGGTCGTGTGGTTTCCCGTGCTCGACCTGTACCACCCGCAGGACATCGTGACCATGGGGTTGGTGCTTCTCGCCTTGGCCACTGTGGTGCGGCGACGATGGGCCTGGGCCGGGGTGCTCCTGGCGCTGGCCATCCTCTCCCAGCAGTTCGCTCTCTTGGTGATCGCGCCCCTCATCGTGCTCGCACCCGGTCGAGCGCGTTGGCGGCTGGTCCTGGCCGCGCTGGCGACCGGGCTGGTCGTGACGCTGCCCCTGGCGTACCTGACGTCGGGGCGGGTGTGGCACAGCATCTTGGTCGGCACCGGCAACACCCCGTCGTTCGGCGGGACGCTCTTGCGCCAGTTGCACCTGCACGGCAATTTCCTGTTGGTCGCCTCGCGGGTCCTTCCGATCGTCGTGGCCGCGTGCCTCGCGTGGTGGGTGCTCCGGCGGCTCGGTCCCGACGCGCTCGCACCGGTTCCGCTCATCTCCCTCATGGCTGTCTGTCTGAGCTTACGGGTGGTCTTCGAGGAGAACCTGTTCGGTTATTACTTCTTGGCCCTCGCCGTGATGCTCATCGTGCTGGCGGTCGTGTGCGGCCGGATCCGGGGCGAGCTCGTTGCGTGGCTCGCCATGGTCACGCTGGCCTACAACCCTGTCCCTTGGGGTGGGTCGTTGAACCAGAACAGGTCCTGGGGCCACCCCCTTGCCGTCGCGCTCCCGGAGGTGGCGATCGCCGTCGCCCTGGTGCTGTTGGTGTGGGACGCCGCGCACCGGCGGGTTCGCTGGTATCTCGCGGCATGGCTCGTCATTGCGTTGTGCGCCTTCGGCGAGTGGCCCCCGTGGGCGGACGCCATCCGTGGGTCGTGGCCCCCGTGGGCGTGGCAGTTGGTGCTGTTGCCGACGGGGATCGCCTTGGCGGCCTGGCCCCTCGGGGCGGCGCTGCGCAAGGCGCGGTCCGAACCACAACCCGAGCCCGAGTTGGTCGAGGCCGACCGCGTGGTCAGCACCGTCTGATCGGCACAGTCCGAACACGGGTTCGGAACCCGGGCGTTCAAGACTGATGGAAGGGTGCCAGCAGCTCCGGCCCGAAGAACACGGCCACGGCCGTCCCCAAGGCCAAAAAGACGCCGTAGGCGATCCGCGCTTGGCGCTCCATCTTCTTGGTGGCGATCAGGACGATCCCGATCACGGCGCCGATGAGGTTGGCGGCGAAGAAGCCCAACAGGACGTAGCCCACCCCCAGCCAGCCCAGCCCCAGCCCCAGCACCGGGGCGAGGCGGACGTCGCCAAAGCCCAAGATGCGCGGACTGGCGAAGTTCAACGCGAAGAAGATCGCGAACCACCCCGCGGCACAGGCCCAGGCCACCCAGTAGTCGTGCCAGGACCCGTCGAGCGCGGCAGGGAGCAACAAGAGGACAGCCACCAAGAGGGTGGTGGGGTAGACGATCGCCTTGGGCAAGACCATGCGCTCCACGTCGATCCACGAGAGTGCGAAGAGACCGGCGAACAGGGCGAGGTAGGCCGGCAAGGCCCAGTCGTAGCCGAAGCGGGCGGCCAGGCCGGCAAAGAGCGCAGCGGTCGCCAGCTCGACCAGCGGGTACTGCACTGAGATCGGGGCCTGACAGTGCCGGCAGCGGCCGCGCAGCACGAGCCACGAGACGACCGGAATGTTGTCCCGCGGTGCGATGGGCGTGCCGCAGCTCGGGCAGGCCGACGGTGGAGAGACGATGGACTCGTGCCTCGGGACGCGGTAGATGACCACGTTGAGGAAGGAGCCGACCGCCAGCCCGAAGACGGCGCACAGGGCGATCAGCAGGCCGAGCGGGTGCAACGAGCTCCTCCTGCCGGCCCCAGCGTCATGCGGCGCCACCCTACCTGTCGCGGGGACGACACCTGGGGATTCCCCCAGGTCAGGCGCTCGGTTGGCGTCGAAGAAGAAGTCGGCCCGCGCACCGCGGCGAGCAGAGGTGCGCGACGCGCCGGAGCCGGTCGCCCGGGAGCCGCTTGCCCGCGGTCGCCGGCAGTCTCACTGCCGAGCCGATCCCGCCGCCAAGCCGGTGAACCGGTCGGAGGGGACGGCGGGCGTTCACGCCGCGGGCGTCCGGTGGCTCCTCGGCCGAGCGCCGCCGTCGGTGAATCTTGCGCGCGTTTCGCCCTCAGCGTCGCCGTTGTGCGTTCCTAGAGGCGGGTTGCGCGGAACTTTGAGGGCGTCAGCTTCGAATTCCACGAATTTCCACGTGCACTGGAGGCACCTGTGGGCCTATGGTCGTTGCAGCCGCCTTGTAGATGGGCGGCTGCAGGCAGAGCGACTTGGTGACGGAGGCGGTGTCCCATGGCTGCGAACGAAGAGCGCGGAGGTCGGTCGGACAAGGCCACGGGGGGTAGCCCGGGTCAGCGATCCGGGCGAGCGCGCCACCGGCGCTGGCTCGCCGTCTGGGAGGACCGGCTGCTCCGAGGCCCGGGTCGGGTGCTCGACCACCCCGCCGTGCTGCGCGTGTTCGTGGTGGTGGGAGTCCTGGCCGCAACCGCCCTCAGCTTCAACCTTGTCGAGACCGCGCCTTCGTCGGGGTTGCTGGGCGGCTCACCGGTCGGTGACCTGAGCGCGGTCTCGTCCTCCCAGTTCAGCACGTCGCAGAGCGCTGAGGACCCCTGCACCCCACAGGGTTCCGTGGTCGGCCAGGGCAACGACGCGTCGAGCACGTGTCCGAGCACCACCACGACCACGCCCGTCCTGCCCAGCGACCCGGCCCGCCAGATCGGTGACTCCTGGAGCGACTCGGCCACGGTGAGCGGGAGTGCCGGCGCGCCTACGGGCACGGTCACCTTCTACGTGTGCAGCCCGACCCAGCTGAAGGGGGCGACGAGCTGCACCAGTGCCATCGGGACACAGATCGCCTCGGGAGGAGGCATCACCAACCCGGTCAGATTGACCGCGCAGAACGCCACCTCCTCGACGGCCACGTCCCCGCCGGTCACCCCGAACCAGGCCGGCACTTGGTGCTTCGCGGGCTACTACACGCCTGGAACAGAAGTGGACGCCGCGGAGGGTGGCCAAGGGGGCGACCCGTCGGGGTACAGCGCGTCCGCGGACACCTCGAGCGACGAGTGCTTCACCGTGAACCCGGACACGCCGGGCCTGCTCACCGCGATCAACCCGCCCGGTGACACCACCGTGGGCAACTCGTGGAGCGACACTGCCACCGTGTCGGGCAACCAGCTGGCGGGCATCCCCTTGGGCTCGGTCACCTTCACCTTGTGCCAGGAGACGGCGCCGGGCATCCCGTGCGCCGGGGGGTTCCCGGTCGGGACGGGCCCGGTCATCCCCAACGGAGTGCAGCCTTCCTGGCCCTCCAAGCCGGTCACGCCGACCAGCCCGGGCACGTACTGCTTCAACGCGGCGTTCGGCGCCTCGCCGTCGAGCAACTACACCTCGGTGCCCCACCAGGGTGACCCCGAGTGCTTCACCGTGGGCCCGGTCCCCACGCAGACGACCACCCAGCAGTCGGTCACCCAGGGCTCGGTCACCATCGGGGCCGTGGGCTCGGTGACCGACACGGCTACGGTGAGGGGCGACCCGTTCCACGGCGCGCCCAGGGGTCGGGTCACCTTCTGGCTGTGCTGGTTCCCCGCCGGCGGCGACCAGCACTGCCCGACCACTCAGGGGCTCCAACTGGGCTACGTCGACCTGCAGAGGACTTCGTTCGACACCGCGCAGGCGACCACCGTGCCCTATTCCTCATTGAACGCGGTCGGGACGTACTGCTACTCGGCTGCCTACATCCCGGCGCCCGGATCGCCCTACGCCCCGTCGACCGACAACATCTGGGGCCCCGTCGACGACAACGAGTGCTTCACGGTGAACCCGGCCGACCCCGGCTTCTCGACCCAGCAGTCGGGCAGCACGTCAGGGACCGGGTTGATCAGCGTCGGCCAGCCGATCACCGACACGGCCACGGTGACGGGGAACCCCGCCGGGGGAACGCCCCGTGGCGCGGTGGCCTTCTGGGTGTGTGGCCCGGGGCCGGGGACTCGCACGTGCGCCCATGGCTTCCCGGTCGGCCGACCGGCGTTCCTCAAGTGGTCGGGGGCGGACACCTCCGCCGCCACGTCGGCAACGTTCTTCCCCAAGGTGACCGGCACGTACTGCTTCGGCGCCTTCTACCTCCCGGTGCCGGGGGGCAATTACAACAGCGCCGCGGACAACGTGCGCGGTGACGTGGACGCCAACGAGTGCTTCGTGGTCGGCACGCCCAGCTTCCGGGTCCTCAAGAGCGACCAGCCCGGCGACGGGAACCCGGTTGTGCCCGGCTCGATCGTGCCCTACACGCTGGAGATCCAGAACGTGGGCGACGGTCCGGGCTCGGCCGTGGTCGACGATCCCCTGCCGCCCAACCTCACCATGCAGGGGACCCCGTCGTGCGCCGTCGCCCCTCCCGACACCTGCACGGTGGCCAACACGGGCAGCACCTGGAAGTTCACCGTGAGCCTGGCCCCGGGGGACCAGGCGACGGTCACCTTCGGCGCCCAGGTGCCGCCCAGCGACACGGCCGACGTGGTCAACACCGCCACCATCGTCGAGGGGCCGTGTGACAACGGGACGGCCCCGGCGGACGACCCGACGCCGGACACGGCGACGGTGGACAACTGCACCTCCACGGTGACCAACACGGTGCCCGACTTCACGGTGACCAAGACCGCGGTGACCTCTGAGCCCGGCGGGGGGAGCCCCGTGTCGGTGGGCGACACCATCACCTACACCATCGTGACCACGAACGTCGGTGACGGCGCCGGGTCCGACACGGCCACGGATCCGGTGCCGCCGGGGCTGAGCGTCTCGGGCAGCCCGACGTGCACCACCACGTCATCGGCCGACACCTGCATTGTGCGCAGCCCGCTGCTGGGCACCACCTTCACGTTCGCGGTCACCCTGGCCCCCGGGGACAGCGCGACCGCGACCATCGTGACCACGGTGCAGCCCTCGGCGGCCGGGTCGACGCTGACGAACACCGCGACGATCCTCCCCCCCTGCAACACGGCCTCGGGATGCTCGTCGTCGGTGTCGGATCCGGTGAACCCGGTGGCAACGTCGGCCGTGACGAGCGGCGGCACGACGCCCACGACTACGACGGGGCCCACGACGAGCCCGGTCACGTCGGCGTCGTCCCTGGCCTTCACCGGGGCCTACCTGGGGCGCGTGGCCCTGCTGGCGCTCATCTTGCTGGCCACCGGCGGCTGCCTGGTCGTGCTGGGACGGCGGCATCGGATCATCCCCAAGCACGCTGCCCGGAGGTGAGCTCGGGTCGCTAGCCTGCGGCCCCTGTCGGGCCGAGGGCGAGGAAGCTGAGGGGTCATGCAGTCGACGAGGCGGGCGCTGAAGCGGTGGGTCCTGGTCGCCCCGGCGCTCCTCCTCGCCGGGGCCCTGGCCGTGGGCGCCCCGGCGTCCCCGGGCCAGGCCGGCACGCCGGCGAAGCCGTCGTGCACGGCCGTGGTGGCGAAGCCCGCGGCGGCGGCCGGTGCGACCGCGCCGGTCACGGTGACGACGGTGGACGGCGGGCGCCTGGTCGTGGCCTCGGTGTGCATCGGCCGGTCCGGCCCGTATCCCTTCGTGGTCGACAC
>Ga0187784_10000775_pt1 | contig 24330 bp, 21 predicted proteins | sample 1015_SJ02_MP15_2_FD_132964 | JGI IMG/M metagenome (GOLD analysis project Ga0187784, IMG submission 132964) | Tropical peat soil microbial communities from peatlands in Department of Meta, Colombia - 1015_SJ02_MP15_20_MG | ecosystem: Environmental > Terrestrial > Soil > Wetlands > Peat | place... | reverse complement strand
GCCCGGACCCATCGGGATGGACGCGCCCTTCATTTCGGTCACCAGGCCCGCGTAAAACTCGATTTGCGCGGCGGCGACGGTCGCGTCCATGACCATCTCGCTCACCGGATTGCCGCAGTCCGCGGCATCGATAAGCGCAAGTTCGTCGGCGTGCTCGCGCAGCACATTGGCGATGCGCTTTAACAGCCGCGCGCGTTCGAGCGGCGGCGTGTTGCGCCAGCCCTCGAAGGCCTTTTTGGCCGCCGCGACCGCAGCATCGATGTCGGCTCCCCCGCAATCGGCGACAGGACCGAGCGACTCGCCCGTACCGGGATTGATCGAGTCGACATGGCGGCCGGATTTCGGCGCATGCCATGCCCCGCCGTAAAACGCGTCGCGATGTTCGGGAAGATTGAGCGCCTCGGCTTTGACGGATTTGAGCGGGACTGCGGTGTTCATAAAGTTTCCTCCACTCAACTTTTGGCACGGGTCATGGCCGCGGTCATATTTGCGGTATAACCGGGCTCGACGCGCACATCGACGACCGCGACGCCGCCGGAATCGACGACGGCAATCGCCTCCTTCAGCGCCGCAGTAAGTTTTGCCCGATCGCTGACCGGCCCGAATCCTTGGGCGCCTTGCGCGCGCGCCATGGCGGCGAGGTCGATTTCGGGATCGCTCATGCGCTGGCCGATCCATTTGTTCTCAACCGGGCGTGCGCGCATGCGCGCCATGCGCTCCTGGTGCAGCTCGTCGTTATAAAAAGAGCGATTATTGGCGATGACCAACAGCAGCGGAATTTTATAATGCACGGCCGTCCAGATCGCGGTCACTCCCATCAGGTAATCGCCGTCGCCGCAAATGCCGATCGGCAGCCGGCCGGAGTTTTTCAAAGCGAGCGCCGCGCCGACCGAAATGCCGGGACCGCCGCCGACGCCGCCGCCGCCATCGGAGCCGAGAAAATCGAGCGGATGGCGAAAAGTCCACCAGCTTTCTTCCCAGGAAAGCGGCAGGTGCGTGAGCGTTACCGGCCGCTCGCCGAGGATTCTGCCTAGTGCGCGCGCGATGTGCTCGTTGGTGAAGCCAGGAAGGTCGCCATCGGGTGTGGGAGCGGGCTGCTCTTTCGCCGCGCGCGGCCGCCCGCCGCCGATTTCGCGCAAAAGATCTGGCACGACGAGATCGGGGTCGGCGGAAAGAAAGACATCGACCGGCGGCAGCGCCTGATAATCCATGCTCCAGCCGTTGTGAATGCGGTGATCGAGCGAGATTTGGATGATTTTGGCTGACGGGGAGTGGCCCGAACCGCGGATCGCGCCGGCGAGATCGACCCAATCGAGACTCAAGATCACGTCGGCGCTGGAGAGCGCTGGCACCGTTTCAAGCGTGACGTCGCGCGGTGCGCCGGCATGCAAAGGGTGATCAGTCGGAAAGCTCGCGCCAATTTTTAAGTCAGTGACGACGCAAGCGTCGAGCGCTTCGGCAAGGGCGATGCGCGCCTGCCAGGGCTCCTCGCGGCGCGAAGCGCGTCCAGCCAAAATCACGACTTCTTTGGCCGATTTCAGCAGCGCCGCCGTTTCACGCAGGACATCGGCTGGCGCTGCGGTCGCAACCGGCGGCAAATAGCGCGCCGCGTCGATCGGCGGCAGCGGCTCGGCGAGCTTGGCCTCCTGCATTTCGGCGTCGAGGTTGATGTAGACCGGCCCTTGCGGCGTGGTGTTGGCGATCCACAGGCCGCGCAGCAGCGCCTCGCGCGCCGCGCCCGGCGAAGCCGGCTGGTCGTCCCATTTGCTGTAGCCACGGACGAGCGCGCCCTGATCGCTCGCGGTATGGATCCAATCGATCCACGGCCGGCGCTTTGAGGCATCGACCGGGCCGGTGGCGCCGAGCACCAGAACCGGCATGCGGTCGCACCAGGCGTTGAACATGGCCATGCTGGCGTGTTGGAGCCCGACGTTCGAGTGCACCGCCGCCGCCATAGCCTTGCCCGTCACCTTGGCATAGCCGTGTGCGATGGCGACTGCGGATTCCTCGTGCACGCAAAGAAGCATTTGCGGGGAGGTATTGCCGAGATAATTGACAATGCTGTCGTGCAGGCCGCGATAGCTCGCTCCCGGTGTCACGGCGATATAGGGGATGTCGAGCGCGCGCAGCGTTTCGGCGACGACGTCGCTGCCGAAAGCGGGCGCATTGACGCCGGCCGGCCGTGGGCGCTCGAGCGCGGCGATCGCCGGGTCGATTGCCGCCGGCTTAGCCAAATGGCGCGCGGTCGCGGGCGGGGAGGGGGGCATCGGCGGCGTTTTTTGCAATCTATCTCGCAATCTATAACAGGTTGGGATCGAACCGGATCACGAGCCTTGCCGCAAGCGGGCAAGAAGGCCGATGCCGGCATAGCCGTCGGCCGGTTCGATGCCGTTCTGGCGCTGGAAGTTGCGCACCGCCACCATAGTGTCGTTGCCGGCGCGGCCGTCGGTGCCGCCGGTATCGAAGCCGCGCGCCGTGAGCCGGCGCTGAATTTCCTGGACCTCGGCAAGCGTCGGCGTGCGTTCGCTCCCTGGGAACTGTTGCACAAATTCGCCACCGCCGATGATGCGGTCGGAAAGATGCACCAAAGCGAGGGTGTAGTTCATCGACGGATTGTAGGAGTGCACGGCGAAAAAATTCGGCCCAAGCAGGAAGGCAGGGCCGCCCGGAACAGGTGTCCACGGCCGCGCTTTGGCGCGTTCTGGCGGAAAGGCTTCGCCGTCGGCGCGGACGACGCCGAGTTTCTCCCACTCTTCGTAACTGCGCGCCGTGTGGCCGGCGTGCCCCGTCATGTGCACTTCGTAGCCCCAATGTTCGCCGCGCCGGTACTGGCCGCGCTCGACAAAAAACTTCGCGGTCGTAGCAAGGGCGTCGTCGGGCGGCCCGAACGGGGAAATCTTGCCGTCGTGGTCGTAATCGATGCCGAGATGGAGCCAGACTTCCGGCATCCATTGCGTGTGACCCATCGCGCCGGCCCAGGAGCCGACCATTTCGGCGGGCGTGCTCCAGCCGTTCTGAATAATGGTGAGCGCGTTGATCAGTTCCTGCTCCCAATAGGAGCGGCGATGCGGCTCGGCCCAGGCCAGCGTTGCCAGCGAGGGAATGACCGGGCGCATGTAACGCTCCTGGACGATTGGATCGCCGTAGCTCGATTCGATCCCCCAGACCGCGAGCATCACGCCGCGGTCGACGCCAAAATCGCGTTCGATGCGCGTCAGCAGCGCGTCATACTCCTTCGCTTTTTGCCGGCCGGTGATGACGCGCCAGTCGGAGACGCGCCGGTTAAGGTACTGCCAGAGCTGTTCGCTGAATTCCGGCTGGTTACGGATGGCCTCGAGCCCGGTCGTGTCAGGGCGTAAACCGCGCATGACCCGCGCGTAGGTTTCCTCCGTAATTCCATGCGCCATTGCCTTGGCGCCAAACGCTGCGATCCACTGCTCGAAAGGCAACCGCCCGGACGATTCCGCGCCGGCCATGTTCGGCAAGATCAGTCCGGCAAATGCGCCGGCGATGGCCTTTAACGAAGAGCGTCTGACAATGTTGGGTGCCGGCGACATCCCGGCTGGCGGTTCTGCCCTCATCCGTGCTCTCGGTTTTATGCGCGACGTTATCTGCAGGCTCAATCGCGGACGCGGGCGCCGTAGCGCCCGGCGCGCGCACGTCGGGCTCGACAATAGCAGCGAGTGCGGATGGAGCGGTAATGGTCCGGAAAAAGGATGGCGGGGGCGGGGTGGCCGCGGCGGGAGCCGGCTCCGCGCTCGGTGTCGGCGCGGGCTCTTGCAGGCCAGCGATCAGGCGGTCGAGGCTTGCGGCGAAGCTCTCGGCGTCGAAGTTCATAGGATCGTCGTGACCGTTGGTAATGTCGGCATCGATGGCGGCATGAAACGCCGGGATGAGCCAGCGCCCGGCACGCACACTGGCGATAGTGTAAAGAAGCGCGAGGCGGTCATATTGTGCAGCCGTGAAGCCGGGATTGGGAGCGAGCGCGTCATTGCGCCCGCGCCGCGAAGCGCTGCGCCGCGGCTGAACGAGTTCAGTGTGCAGGAACAGCCCCTTCAGCGCACCGGAAAAATTCGCTGCCTGCTCGAATTTTGTCTCGCGCCACGGTGTCGCCAGTTCGTGGTTGAGCAGCATGCCGCCGGAACGGTTGACCATGACATGGGCCTTGCCATAGCCGTCTGAGCATTCGAAATGGGTCAGATCGTTGATGTGCGAAGTATCGTCGATGTCGGCGGGGAAAGCGCGATGCCCGTAATTCGGTCCGCTGGTGTCATGGATAACGAAGTAGCGCGCCATCGGCGCTTCCGGATCGTTGTCCCTGGCACGGGACAACGGTTGCCAGAGATAGGCGGCAAAATCCCATTCCAAATCCTGCTTCGATAAAAAAGCGCTCAAGCTTTCGCGACTTGGCAGCCCAGTGTCGGCGCCGACGCGGCTTGCAAGCCCGCGCGGCAAGGTTTCCATCTCCGGGCCGAGATTGCGTGAACTATCGACACCGCGCATCAGACATTTTGCTTGGTCGACCGGCGTGCCGCGGTAGCTCAGCGTTGCCGGATCGAAGCCGCAACGCCCCATGGTGCGCACGAAAGTCGTCGGCCGGAAATGGCTAGGCTTGCAAGTGGCGGCGAAAGCGGCGGATGGACAGGCGGCCGTCAGCGCGCAGGCAAGCATCACGCCGGGAAGAAAACCGTTATCGCCACGTCTAGCCACAAAGCACCGTGCGCATTGAACGCCGTACTATCGGCATGAACAACGACCATGCCAAGCCAAGATCTTTGTCCTGGCTAAGAGAATTTCTTCTTCGCGTATGAGTTTCGGTAGAAAGGTACAGCCACGTCAATAAGACTTGAGAGAACGCGCCAGGGTTGCGGCCGCCGCCCGCGCATGGCGGGATTGAAGCGGGTGATTATCGAAGGCTCTTACCGAGCGTTCGGCCCCCATCTATCTTAAGAGCCAGTGAAATTAATGCGCCAATACGTAAAGGAAGCGCCATGGATCAGGTTCTTGAATGGCCGGCGGCGCCGGAAACCATTCCGCAGATCGAAGCGACGCTGAACTACCTCGTCGATACCGGGGAAAAGATCGTCACCGCGGCTGGACCCGGGGGAACGGTCGACATGCGCGGCGGCAAGCTCGATCCGCGCCAGGTCGTCATTCGCAACGGCCGCCCGTTCAGCAAAGATTTTGTGCTGGAACGCGAAGGTTTCCGCTTCGTTCTGCACGACACCAAGGTTGCCGACTTTTTCGACGAGGCGGAGGTGCGCCGCACCTACTATGCGGAAATGGAAGCGCTGGTGAAAGCCGAAAGCGGCGCGGCCCGTGTGGTTATCTTCGATCATACCTTGCGCACCGCCGACGACGCGCTGCGCGAGGAGCGCAAGATTCGCGAAGTGGTGCCACGCGTCCATAACGACTATACCGAATGGTCGGCACCGCAGCGCGTGCGCGATATCCTCCCCGACGAGGCGGAGACGCTGCTCAAGCGCCGTTTTGCGGTCATTCAAGTGTGGCGCCCGATCCGTCTTCCGGTCGAAAGCTTTCCGCTTGCCATTTGCGATGCGCGCAGCGTTTCCGACCACGACCTGGTGATTTCCGAGCGGCGCTATCAGCATCGCGTCGGCCAGACTTACGCAATCACCTTCAATCCGAATCACAAATGGTTCTGGTTCCCGCGCATGCGCCGCGACGAAGCCATTGTGTTCAAGGTGTTCGATTCAGAGAAGGACGGCCGCGCGCGCTGGACGGCACATACCGCATTCGAGGATCCGACCTCGCCGCCGAATGCGCGGCCGCGCGAGAGCATCGAGATCCGAACTCTGGCGTTTTTCTAGCGTGTCATTCCGGAGTGCCCAACGGGCAACCGCGCGTTCGCGCGCGAGGCGCGCTATCGGCGAACTGGCCGGTCCGGTGACAGGCTCCGGCGCGAACCGAAGTCCATAACCGCAGAGATCAATGAACGACTCGCGCTTTTATAAGGCTTGCGGCTGTGGATTCCGGACAGCCGCGGCGCGGCTTTTCGGAATGACCGACTGCCTGCGCAATGACCGATGGTATGGCCCTGTTCTAGTGGCCGCGGCTGGGATCTTGGGTTGGACCCAGTAGGTGTGACTCCGACTGGCCAAACGCAGAAACGTGGTATGCTGAATGCTATTGGGATGGACGGGGAACTTCGCCATTCACTTTAAGTATGGTATTGACGCATGGAAACCCCAAACCGTCCGATGCACAACGGCGACCACACCCCGAAAAACGGTTCTGCCAAGGCCATTGATGTCGGTGGGGTGATGGCGCCCGAACTTGGCGACGAAAAATGGCTCATTGAAGCGTATTCAATCATCGATAAAAAGGCCGAAGTACAAACGGTCGTGACCGAGCTTCGCGATTTCCTCAACGTCGATCATTTAGTCTACTTCACTTCCAAGTTTGGAGGAAGCCCGTCGGCCGACCCTTACATTCGTTTGACTTATCCCGCCTCGTGGCTCGCTCGCTACCTGGCAATGGGTTATGCCGACGTCGATCCGATCCTCCGCGAGGGCTTTCGGCGCACGCTGCCATTCGAATGGAGTGAACTTGATCGCAGCAACGGCGCCGAAGCGGCATTTCTCGAAGACGCAGCCGCGCACGGCGTTGGCCCCCATGGCTACTCCATCCCAGTTTCGACCAAGCATGGGCATCGCGGATTGTTGGCAGCGTCCTTTTCGCGCTCCGAGGCAGAATGGATCAAGTTTTTAGCAACCACACGGCAGGGTTTAATCCAAATTGCCAACCGGCTGCATCGCCGGGTGATTGCCGATCTTTTTGGCGAGGATCGGCCGCGTCTCACTCCCCGGGAGCTTGAGTGCTTGCGCTGGGTCGCGCTTGGCAAAGGTTCGACCGAAATTGCCGCAATTTTACAAATTTCTCCGCACACCACGCGGGATTATTTGAAATCGGTTCATTACAAATTGGATTGCGTAACCTCGGCACAGGCCGTCACCAAGGCGGTCAAGCTTGGGCTTTTAGTCGTATGATGAGCGAATAAATTCCAATCTGTTTTTTAATCTGTTCGTAACTTGCAGTCTTTCATAAGTATTTAGCCGATTTTGCCAGCCGCACCGCCCGCAGCGGTGCGGCCCTCAGGCTAGCTTATTCACGCGTGTGAAAGGTGCTTGCGGCTCGAACCGCATATTTTAGGAGCTCGGCGAGGTGATCGTCGTCGTTGAAAAATCGAACGCGCACCGGCATGCGAATTTGCTCGATAAAATGTTTCGGCAACGGGCCCAATTTTTTCACGATCGGCTCAAATGGGACGTGCAGGTTACCGATGGCAAAGAGCGCGATCGCTACGACGATGAAAGACCAGTCTATATCATCTACACCGATGATCTGCGCAATGAAGTGAAGGGCAGCCTGCGCCTTCTACCAACCACGGGCCCGACGCTTGCTGCCGATGTGTTTTCCGATACGCTCCCCGATGCCGTGCATCTGAGCGCTCCGACCATTTGGGAGTGCAGCCGGTTTTGTCTCGGTCAAAGAGTCCTGGCGGGTGGACTAGAGGAAATCGTCTTTACCTCAAGGGTTTTGATCGCGGCTTTGGGCGATGTCGCAATGCGCGCGGGGATTGAATCGATCATCGGCAATTTTGATGCTTCAAAGCTTCGGCTGTACCGCCGCATCGGATGCGAGGTTGAGATTTTGGGCTCGACATCGAGGTACGGCGCTCCCGTTTATTTGGGATTGCACCACATTTCGGAAACGATCGTACGCAGGGTGTGGGGAAAACTGAGTGACGATCGCTTGGCATCCGCGGTCGCGCGCGAGTGCGGTGGCATTGCCGCGCCAAAGCAACTCGACCTGGCCGTCACCTAAACAAAAGCGCTAGTACTTGATCCGTCGTCGCTCGAGCTTATTCCGCTCGACCGACCTAGAGGACTGCTCTCGACGACGCCAGAGTTTCTCGGTAGCCATTCGATCGCGTTCGAACGTTCCGGCGTCTATCGCATTCATTGCCGTGAGAAGAGCGGCAGCCGGCGTGCGGTCGTCGACGCGGGTTATACTTTGCTCAAATTTGTTGGCGCCTATGATTTGAACCGGCTCGCCGTCGACGCGCCGAATTCGTGCTCGCCACTTGCCGGGTTCTCGCTCGAATGCCTGCACGGCAAATTGCTTGTATTCCATGAGTTGCAGCACCAAAATTCGCGACGGTATCAAGATGCAGCGTCAAGATGAAAGCTCGCAATGATGGCGTCACTCCCCCACTTAGGGGGGCAGATCAGAAATCGTATGAGTGGTCTGCGCTGTGAATGCTGCGTTTCAAGTTCAGCGGCGATGGGGCAACAACGGACCTAGTGATCCGCCGCGGGTCTGCATTGGCGAACCAATTGGCACGTTGCTAAGGTGCAGGCGAGGACTGAGTAATGAGCATCGAAGCGCGGCCCATTCGCCGCTTTGCAAGGGCGGCGGCAGAAAACCATGCGGGCGAAGTGCGATTTGAGTTGCTTTCCGACTCGCCTATTGCGCTCGCCAATCTGGCTTCGCACAGCTTCAACCCGCAATCTGCCGCTGCGGCGCAAAATGTTTGTGCGGACGTAACTTGGTGCCTGACGTTCGCAAACGACCATCCCTATTTGGGCGAGGCACTCAAATCAATTGCCAACCAGAGCGTTCGGCCCGCTGCCGTCATTGTTGGCGTCGACAACGCGACCGGCGATCTGGAAATCGCCGGCGACCTTGACGCCCAAATTCGCTATTTCAGGGAAAGGCATGGTCCGTTCCATGTCATGGACGAATTGATAAAACGCGCGGAGACGGACTTTGTAATAATCCAGGACTCCGACGATATATCCCACCCCGATCGTCTGGCGAGCTTGATCGCGGCGGCGAAGCAAGGACAATTCGATGCGGTCGGTTCAGCGGTCGCCTATTTCGACGAAGCGAGCCCTTGGATTAGCGAATTCGGGGTTTATCCCCATCAACCTGCGGTGCCGCTGCGCCGAGAATTTTGCTACCCGGTTCTATACCCGACCATCTTACTAAGAAAATCGGCCTATCTGGACATAGGAGGATTTGACCGATTCGACTTTTTTGGCATGGATTTGGAGTTTGTCATCCGATTGACGCGCTGGAAGTCTGTCCACAATTTGCATCTTCCGCTTTACTTCAAGCGCTGGCGCTCGACCGCTTTGACCAGAAATATGGAGACAGGCTTCGGCAGCATGCGACGAAGCAAAGTGGATGATTATACGAAAAGCAAATATCAATCGCTGTTCAGTGACGGCGGCTTTTTGACTGGAGCCGATTGAACTTACGGATTCAGTCCGGGTCGACGCGGTGGGCGTTTTAATGCCCAGTCACCACGCGCGCCACTTCGTCCGGGTCTTTCGGCAAAGCGTCGCCACGCCAACAAACGTGCAAATCCGGTCTGACAATAAGGTAGTCGACGTCGTAAGCGCGCCGCGCGGCTTTGCTATCGATGTCGAGCGTCGAGAAAGGCGCCCCGATCGCGCCGAAGGCTGCGCGTAAGGCCCCGACGTCCTCTTTGTTTCGACCGAGCCGCAACAGCGTGAAGCCGTCGCCGATCCGATCGTGCACCGATATTTCGCCGGGCTTGAGCCAAACATGCGGCAAACGCGCACCCGGCCAACTCGTCGGCACATATTCCTCGATGTTTGGCGCCGGACCGCCGGGTTCGTCGCAGATCACCGGAGAACCGGCATAGCGATAGCCAAGCTCGGCACCGACAACGCGGAAAGTTTTCGGTGCCTCCGCTCTGGCAATCGCCAACAGATTGGCCAATGCGGCCCTACCTTCCGCGGTGTCGTCCTCGATGTTCGGAAGATAGGCGGCGCGCCATTTCATCCGGCCGGCGGTACCGCCGCTGGAGGCGTTGATGTTAATGGCTCCGATCGGCCGCCGCTCGGCTTCGTAGGACTGCAGCAATTTCGGGCCACCCCATCCTCGCAGCGTCGCGGCAAGCTTCCAGGAGAGGTCGATTGCGTCACCGACGCCGGTATTCATGCCGAGCCCGCCGGTCGGAATCACAAGGTGGGCTGCATCTCCTGCGATATGAACGCAACCCTGCTGGTAATGCTCCGCCAGTAGCAGCCTTTGCACCCACGTCGCGCAATGCAGCATCTCGTATTTCACCGGCGTGCCGACGATTGTCTCGAACAAATGCGCCATATCCTCGTCCGTCTCGACGACGGCGTGAAGCGTGAAGTGCTCTCGCGAGTCTTGGACAATCATCAACGTCCAATGGCTGTCGACGCGGTGATAATGGCGGGCGCGCGGCGCACGTACCTTGTCGTAAAGGTCCGGACAATGGAAAAGGGCCTGACGCATCTCCAAGAGGTGCGGCTCGCCTTCCATTTTGAAGCCGAGCTGCTTGCGAACTAGGCTCGATCCGCCGTCGCAGCCGACCAAGTATCGGGCACGGATGCCGATTGTCTCACCGTTTGTTTTTCTCACGTTTGCTGAAACGCCGTCCGGAGCTTCGGTGTACGACAGCAATTCATGGCCAAACTTCACCGCCAAATTTGGCATCCGTTCGGCAACGGATTTGAGCAGCGGTTCGAGCGTGTATTGAGAAATGATTTGATAAGGCTCACGCGGCATCGACCCGTCCAAAGTGGCATCACGCTGGAGCCTGGCTTGTGCCACGGAGGGATGAGCCATCTTGAACAGCGGCGACCGCATCAGATCGAACACGAGATAAGTATCCATTGGCCAGTCCGACGGGTACCCGGCGGCACGCACCGCATCAGCCAGACCGAGACGACGGAAAATCTCCATGGTCCGCGCATTGCACCGCTCCATTTTCGGGTAGCCGAGCGGCGCTTTATTTTTTTCGATTAGAATGCCGCGGATGCCGCGCTTGCAGAGATCGATGCTGAGTGTGAGGCCGACGGGGCCAGCGCCAACGATAAGAACTTCCGTGTCCATGTTTGTCTCACGCCCCGACGCTTCGTCGGGCTGGCGCGGGGGCGGGCGCCCCTGCAAGCCGCTCCATGCACTTCTTTCCGGGCGCGAATTTAGTTGACTTGCGCTTCCTTAAGGCCGTCGAACGTCATCTTGGACCGGGGGCCTTCATCGCTGTCCTGCTGCAGGATCGATAAACCACCTCGCCTTTTCTGGACATCCAGAAGTTGAGCGCCCTGTTCAGTGACTTTCGCAGTAAGATGACTTTCCTTTTCCTGAAGCCGTGCAACCTCCGCTTCGAGTTCGCTTGCGTGCATCTCCGCGGTGCCACGCTGCTGCTCGACTTCCCGCATGCGGTTTGTCTGATCTAAATAATGACGCGTCAACCCAGCGACGCGTTCAGCCAGGTCGGCATTTTCCTCCCGAGCGGCGCTCAAGCTGGCCATCGTGTCCGTCAGCTTTGTTGAAAGCGCTTCAATGTCGGAACGAAATTTGTTGCACTCTTCTTTTAAACCCGTCGCCTCGGCTTCCGGACGCGACCCATAATAGCCTAATAAAAAGCCGACGCCGCCCGCTGCCGCTACCGCGACAACCGCAAATATGGCGGCAATTGCCATATACTGCCCTCAGTGGTTGAAAGTACACTCTGGCGCGAGCGACCAGCGAGTCAAGGGACGTTTCAAGGCGCTTTTGGAGCTGCGGATTGCATGAAAGCGTTTCAGCGGCGACTCGGAACATATCAACAGCAAACGCCGGCGAGGTCTGCTCGATCGCCAAATGGGTCTCAACAGCCTGAAAGCAATCCACCAGTCCCGCAGGCTGCCCGACAACTAAACTCGGCAATCCGTCAGTAAACTAGCATCGCCTGACACTTTGCAGCCGGCCCTATGAATATGCGGCTTTAGTCCTTCGCCCGCTCGATGTACGTGCCGTCAGCGGTATTGACCACGATCTTGGTGCCGGCGGTGACGAACGGCGGCACCATGGTGCGCACGCCGTTGGACAATAAAGCTGGCTTGTAGGAGGAGGCGGCCGTTTGCCCTTTGACCGCAGGTTCGGTTTCCGTCACTTCCAGCGTGGCACGTGGCGGCAGCTCGATCGCGACCGGCACGCCCTCATGTAGGCTGAGCGTGACTTCCATCTCCGGCTGTAGATACACCGACTGGTCGCCGACAATATCGGCCGGCACGGCGACCTGATCGTAGCTCTCCATATTCATAAAGTGGTAGCCGTCGCCGTCCTGATAGAGGTACTGGTGCTTGCGGTCCTCGACGAAAGCGCGTTCGACCTGCTCGGTGGTTTTGAAGCGCAGCGAGAGCTTCACGCCGTCGGCGATCCGGCGTACGTCCATTTGCGTAACCGGTGTGCCCTTGCCGGGATGAATATTCTCCGTGGCGACGATGACGCCGAGCTTGCCGTCGATCTCCACGATATTGCCTTTTCGCAGCGAGCTGGCGATGACTTTCACGGGTTCCTCGAGGTTCTGGTTTAAAAACAGGGCACAACATACCGATCTAGTGCCCCGATTCCGAAGTTCGCAAGCGCTGGCGGGACCTCTCTCGTGCGAACTTCGGAATCAAAGGGACACTAGCAGATTTACGCTTTTAGCGCGGTTTGTGGATTTGAAGTTCCTACATGGGTCTTCCGCAAATCCTTAGGAACTTCAAATCCACCGCACTTAGCCTTAGATCGCCACATATTTCGTTAGCTTCGGTTCTACAAGGAAATGTCCGCTAAACCGCTCGCTGCCCCGCCTCTATGGGATGCGCATGTTCACGCTGGCCGCCGGCCTTTCCTGCTGGCGCGAACGCGCATCATAGCGGCCTTGCGCGCCTGGTTTGCCGCGCAAGGGTTTACCGAAATTGACACCGGCATATTGCAGGCATCGCCGGGCAACGAGACGCATTTGCACGCGTTCTCGACCATCCTTTCCGCGCCGGACGGCGCGGTATCCGCCCGATATCTACGCACCTCACCCGAATTTGCTTGCAAAAAACTTTTGGCGGCCGGCGAGCGCCGCTTGGTCGAATTCGCCAAGGTGTTCCGCAACCGCGAGCGCGGCGCGCTGCACCATCCCGAGTTCACTCTTCTCGAATGGTATCGCGCCGGCGAGCCATACACGCAGCTCATGTCCGACTGCGCGGCCATCCTTGCCGCGGCGGCGAAGGCTGCGGGGGCGGCGGAGTTCTCCTTTCGCGGTCGATCGGCCGATCCGTTTGCCGAGCCGGAGCGGATGAGCGTTGCGGACGCCTTTTCCCGTTTCGCCGGGATTGATCTCCTCGCAACGCTGCGGCCCGGCGGCCACGACCGCTCAGCGCTTGCGGAAGCCGCGCGCGCGTCCGGCATTCGTATCGGTGCGGACGACAGCTGGGGCGACATCTTCAGCCGTGTGCTGGTGGAACGGATCGAAGGCCAACTCGGCATCGGCCGCGCCACCCTTCTCGACCAATACCCGGCCGCCCACGCGGCGCTCTCGAAGACTTCGCTAACCGATCAGCGCGTGGCCGAGCGCTTCGAGCTTTATGTTTGCGGCGTGGAAATTGCCAACGGGTTTGGCGAACTGACCGACGCGCGTGAGCAGCGGCGCCGGCTCGAAGCGGAGATGACTGAGAAAGAGCAGATCTACGGCGAGCATTACCCGCTGGATGAAGATTTTCTTGCGGCACTGTCTTCAATGCCGCAGGCTTGCGGCATCGCGCTCGGCCTCGACCGCTTGGTTATGCTGGCGACCGGAGCCGCCCGCATCGAGCAGGTGTTGTGGAATCCCCTGCCCGGACATTCGCCGTGACAGCCGTTAAAACCAGACCTCCTCTTAACGAGCTTTGCGCGGACGCGCTGTTGTCGCGTGAGCGCTTGGCGGAACTGGAGCAAGTCGCCGCGCGCTATGCGGTGGCCGTCACGCCAGTGATGGCCGACTTGATCGATCCGGCCGATCCGCACGATCCGATCGCTCGGCAATTCGTGCCGGATGTGCGCGAGCTTCAAATGTCGCCGCACGAGCGCTCCGACCCCATCGGCGATGATGCGCACAGCCCGACCGAGGGCATCGTCCATCGCTATCCCGATCGGGTGTTGCTAAAGGTGGTCAGCGCTTGCGCGGTCTATTGCCGGTTTTGTTTCCGGCGCGAGACAATCGGGCCGGGGCGGGGAGCGCTCTCACCCGCTGCGCTTAACGCAGCGCTGGATTATATCGGCGGCAATCCGCAAATCTGGGAAGTGATCTTAAGCGGCGGCGATCCGCTCATCCTGTCGGCGCGCAGGCTCAAAGATATGGTCGCACGCCTCGCCGCCGTCGGCCATGTGAAGGTGATCCGCGTGCATACGCGGGTGCCGATTGTCGCGCCGGAACGGATTTCGACGGCGCTCGTGCGCGCGCTGCGCGTACAAAACAAGGCGACCTTTGTCGTTATCCACGTCAATCACCCGCGCGAACTGACGGCGAAGGCGCGCGCCGCTTGCGCGCGCTTGATCGACGCCGGCATCCCCATGCTTTCGCAATCGGTGCTGCTCCGCGGCGTCAACGACAATGTAGAGACACTTGGCACTTTGATGCGGGCGCTGGTCGAGTGCCGCATCAAGCCGTACTACCTTCACCACGCAGATCTTGCGCCCGGGACCGCGCACTTGCGCACCACCATTGCCGAGGGCCAGGCGTTGATGCGGGCGCTGCGCGGGCGTTATTCGGGCCTATGCCAGCCAACTTACGTGCTTGACATCCCCGGCGGGCATGGAAAATCGCCGATAGGGCCGAGCTACCTGCACAATGACGGTACCGTAGTCGAGGATTACCACGGGCGGCGGCATCGTTATCCGCCGCCGCGGTGACCTCGGCTCGCCTGCCACCGCTTCAGGCGACCGCCTTTTCCATCACCGGGAAAAATACCATCGTCTCGAAGCCATAGCCGCAGGTGCTGCACGACCAGGTGTGGCGCACACAGCGCTCGTTGATATGTTCCGACCAATCCGGCGCGAGCAGCCAGGCGTTGCATTGTGGACAGGCATTTTTGTCGTACGTGCGCGTGTGCGCCGCACGATCGCGGTGCGGAACCATGACTTGCCTCCTGCCTCACCCCTCACTGCCGGCAGAGTCTAGGAAGCCGATGTGGCAGCCCTATGACCCAAGTGAGTCCGGATGCCGACAAAGGACAGGAGCGCCGCGTCGCGATCCACGCTTGGCGAGCGTAATCGGCTCTCAATATGCCGACCCGGTATCTTGCAGCCAAAGAAAATCCGAATTCTCAATGGTTGGGACCGAGATCGCATTGCCGTTATTGTCGACCATCGTTATGGTTTGCAGCGTAAGGACCGCCGGATTTTTTCCCATGTAATGGTAGGTCGGGTTGCTCGAACCGTAATTCCAAGCCACCCCATAAGCCCACGGCACATCGATATAGTTCGTAAGGGTAGCAAGGCTGTCGCCGATGCTCGGCCGCTCGACGATCCATTCAACGCTGTTGCCCTTCAAGCTTGTGCCGTTCGGCGCTGTAAGGCTATAGGTCGCGGTGACCCCGGTCGATTCATCGGCGAAATAGACGTAGCCGGTGGTCGGACTGGTGTTCCAAACCTCGACGAAAAGGAGATCGCCGGGCTGAATGGCCGGTGAGTTAACGCGTACTTCCGGCAACGGGTACCATTCGATCCAAGCGCTGTAGAAGGTCTCGGTGCTGCCGTTATTGCATAGAGCGTCGACTTCGGCTCCGCCCTGCAAGACATCGTTTGACCCATTGCCGTCGATACCGGGCCAGATCGATGAGTAAACCCAGCTGTCCGAGCAGGTTCCGATCGCAACATGAGCGCTCGGAACGGCGAACGTGCCGATGATTGCTTCCTCGGTAAACGGAGTTCCCGGAGCCACTACGGAAGTACCGCTCCAATTGACCGACTGGCCGCTGACAACCGCGTTGCCCTGTTGAGCAAGACCGCCGACCGGCCGGTTCGGTCCGTTGGACAGCGTGGTTTGTTGCACCTCGACCTGTGTCTGCCGCTGGGTGAACCCGGACAACGTCCGCTGCCATATCGCATGCGCGTATGGCGCGAGAGTTGGATCCGGTTCAGGCGGAACCGCATAGAGCGCGCGCTCGCTTTTTGACGCGGTGATCGGGTCAAACCCAGGCGGCGGCGGAACGACGATGTTCACGCCGCGCACGTTGGTCGACATTACGACGGGCGACTGGGCATTTGCCGCGGTAACGCAGCCAAACAACGTCAATGCAATTGTCGCTAACGCGCGCCGTCCTGAGCGGCACAGCCGATTCGAATCAGCGGTGATCATCCTGATGCCCCTTTGGCCACATGATCTGCGACTTGAGGGTAGTCCCGCAATGACAATTGCGCGATTCGGCGCACGCACGGCCCCGCACCGCCGTATACACTCTACCTGTTTCGATATGCGTACTCTGGCCTTAGCCCTCACGCCAATCTTTACGGGGTGGGCATGCAACGTCAACTCTTGCCACGCAAAAGAATCGCCGGTTTTTCGCAACGCCGCCCAAACATGTCCAGGAATTAATCGAGTGGCCATGCGGCGGAAAGGCGGGCGCTCCTAGCCTTCATGGCGTCAAGGACCTTCTCAACTTAACAGAAACAAAGAGGAGTGTGCCATGAGATCAAGTATAACCACTGCAATTATCGCTGCTTCGTTTGCGTTTAGCGTCAACGCCGCAATGGCGGCACCCACCCCGGAGAACCCGATTGTCACATTTGCGCCAACCGCCAGGACTGCGAAAGCGGCTGCCGTCGCTCACGCGCGGTTCGCGCCGGCGCCGGCCTATCGGGCGCCAGTCGTAGCCGCGCCCGCGTATCTGCCGCGCAATCAAATCGGGTTAGACATCGGGCAATTCATCCAAGGCATGCTCGGCGGCGGCCCAGTTCCCTATGCCAATCTCATTCGCGATGTGCGCAACGCGCCGGCCTCAGGCGGCGGGTCCTACGATTGGTCCTCTTCGCCGTCCTATGACGCGTCGTCGGCGGTGAGTTCGGCGGCCAGTGACGAGCAGGCGTTGTCCGATGCGGAAAACCAAGCCATCCAGCAGATGAACGACACCAACGCGTTGACCGCATCGATGGCCGCTGCCGAGGAGGAGAACGATGAGGCGAATGCAGCCACCCTGCAGACGGAAATCAACGCCGGAATGTAGCTGCAGAAGGCAATCTCGCTAAAGGAGCATTGAGCGGAGTAAACGGAGATGGGGCGGCTGCGGCCGCCCCATTGGTCAGCCGCCTCCTGCGGTCGCGTAAATGGCGCGTTCGAATTGACCATAGACGCCTAGTGCGCGTTCATCGGCAAACGGCAATATCTGGGTCAGGAAAACCGCGGCGATGCGTTTTTGCGGATCGATCCAATAATAGGTATTGAACAGGCCGCCCCAGGTCAGGCTCCCGGCACTGCGTCCGCCCGGGATTGGCTGCATGTTGATCATGTGGCCAAAACCCCATTTCAGGCTGATGCCGGGAAAGAAGTCGACGTCGTTGGAGAGTTGCGGCGCGGTGGTGCGAAGCCGCCCGGCGTCGAGGTTGCCGATTTGATTGCGGCCCATGAGCGCCACCGTGTCGGCCCCAAGAATGCGCGCCCCGCCGCGGGAGCCGCCCGCGAGCAGCATGCGGATGAAGGTCAAATAGTCTGAGGCGGTGGAATAAATGCCGCCGCCACCGGAAAACGGCCGCCGCGCCGTCTGGCGTTCGCGCGGCTCCGCCATCAGCGAACCGTCGGGCATCCGCCGGTGCTCGCTGGCCTCGCGCTCTTGTTGCGCTTTGGAGATCGCGAAGACCGTATCGTGCATGCCGAGAGGGTCGAAAATGTGCTTGCGGAAATACGCGTCCAGCGGCTCGCCGCTGACGGATTCCACCAGGCGGCCGGCCCAGTCGAGGCCGCCACCATACTGCCAGCGCTCGCCCGGGTCGAACATCAAGGGCGTGAGCGGAGCGTTCTTTCGTTCGTTTGCCGGAATAAGGGCGAGTGAGTTGAAATATTGCAGAGCCCTGGCGTCCCAGAGGCGGTAAGCGAAGCCCGACGTGTGAGTCAAAAGCTCGTGCAACGAGATCGGCCGTTTCGCCGACCGCAATTGCGGGCGTCCCCGGGCATCGAAGGCGTCGAGTACAAGCGGAGCGCCGACTGCCGGCTCGATCGCCGGAACCGGCGCATCGAGCGAAAGCTTGCCGCGTTCGACGAGCTGCAACGCCGCGACCGTCGTAATCGGTTTAATCATCGAGGCGACGCGAAAGACGGTGTCGCGCGTCATCGCCGCGCCGTCCGGCAGTCGCCGCGATCCGAACGCGCCCTCGTAAATTATTCCGGCATCATCTGCCACCATCGCTACGACGCCCGGAACGTCCGCCGCATCGACAGCCGCGCGCAACAACGCGTCGATTTTGCTGACGGTATTGGCTCGCGGCGCGCTTTGCTCCCGCGCCGATGCGCCAACGGGATCAAGAGCCCACGCGCCGGCAGCGGCTTGCGCCGCTCGTTTTAAGATCTGGCGGCGAGTGGCATGACCGGTCATGAGGCACCTGGGGTCGGATTTACGGCGAACTTTTACGCGCCGTGATTACGGCATCGGCGGCGGCGACGCCGGTATGCCACGCGCCATGCGCCGTCGAGAAGTCGTGCGCCGAACAGGCTTCTCCGGCAAAAAACAACCGGTTGTCGAGGGGTTCGGCGAGCACCGCCCGGCCATCGGCACAGTCCGGCAGGGCAAACGAATAAGAGCCGTGCGCGTACGGGTCAGTGCCCCAAAGATGAATGCGGATCGGCTTGAGCCGCCGGGCGAAATCGCTGCCGAAGAGCTCCGTCAGTTCGGAAACCGCAAAGCGGAAGAACGCGTCATTGCCCTGGTTCTCAAGCTCTCGTGCCAATCGCCCCCCGAAATAGACCTCGATCTGCGGTCGCCCAAACGGGCGGAACTGGTAAGCGGCTGTTGCGGCACGGTCAGTATGTCCAAACAGCCGCACATCGGAGCCGAATTCCTCGGCGTGTTCGAGCGATATGAAGAGCTTATCGGCGAGACCGAGCGGCAGGCCGGCTGCGGCTTGCGTCTTGCCCGCCAGCGCCGGCGTGAACATAATCTGTTCGTCGGCCAAAATCGCACTCGGCACCGCAATGATCGCGCGGTCGGCGGTAATAGCACCCTTGGCGGTTTCAATGCGCAAGCGCTTGTCGCTGTGATCCACGCGCTGCACCGGGCAGTCGAGCGCGACCGGCAGGCCCGCTCCATAGTCGCGAATGACCGATCCAAGGCCGGAAACGATGCGCCAATTGACACTCGTGTCCTCATACCGGTCGAAATCCTTCACCGAAAGACATTCCAGCTCGCCGCCGCTGATATATGTGCCGAGCGCGGAGATGAGACCGTTCCAGCGATTGCCCGGTTCGAGGAGGCTCGATGCTGCTACGTCGCGTTCTCCTTCTGCGGCTTCGCTCACGCGGGCGAAGAACGCGCTAAACGCCTGTTGAAAGTCATCTTGATCCGGGCGCGGAAATCCAATTTCGAGCGAACGGCGCTGCCAGGGCGGCACCGATTTGTCGATTGTTGCGCCTTGCTCCTGGGCAATGCCGGCCCAGGGATTGCGGTCGGCGGAATGGAGCCACCCGCAGCCGAGATCTAGCGCGAAGCCCGCCTCATCGATCACCGTAAAGGCGCGGCCACCAAGGCGTGGCCGCGCCTCGACAAGAAGGCAGGGGACCGACGCTGCGTAAAGCCGCCGGGCGGCAGCAATACCGGCGGCACCACCCCCGATAACTACGACTTCGACATCATCGCTTGGCATCGCGAGGCTTGAGTCCGCGCTATATTGTGGTGTCTTCGCCGGTGTCTATATCCATAGACTATGAGAAATAACCATTGAATAGACGTCCGCGGAAACTCTGGAGACGCTTATGACGCAGCAGACAGGGGCACTCGCGAGGAACTCCGGAAGTTTTTTCATTTTGCTCGCTGCTTTTGTCGCCGGAAGCTTTTTACCGCCGATCGCAGGCGCCGAGGAACGCGCAACAAACGTTGATCCGGCGCAGAATTTTTTGATCGAACATGAGATTGGACATCAGTTTCGGGTCGATCCGAATGAACTGCCCACTCCGAAGGTTGGGCCGATCGTTAGCAATAGATCGCTAGTCGTCGCCTACAACGGTCAGGTCCCGCAGGTGCCGCCGGGTTTTGTGGCGACGCCGTTTGCGACCGGGCTGGCTAATCCGAGGCGCTTGCTTGTCTTGCCGAACGGCGACGTTCTGGTGGCCGAGCAGAGCGTCGGCTACCTGACCTTATTGCGCGATGACGGCAGCGGGCGCGCGGCGTGGATTGACCGCCATGTCGAGGACCTTAATCGACCTTACGGTCTTGCATGGCGCGACAACAATGTCTTGGTGGCCGATCAGGACGGCATCTGGAGCGTGCCGCACAATCTTGGGGCGCTACGCGCCGGACGAAGCGAAACGCAGCGCGTCGATCAAGTGCCGCCCGATGAGCGCAAGCCGGTGAACGGCGCGTACGGCGCAAAGATGATCACCAAGAAGGGCGTATTCGGCATCGCCCAAGGCCATCAGAATCGGCCGCTTGTCATTGATCCAAAAACCGGCGCTTTGTTTGTCGGCGTTGGTTCTTCCGGAAATGTGGGGGTCGAGCCTTCGCCGAAGGCGAGCATTCAGCGCTTCGATGCTGACGGCTCCAATCAGACGACGTTCGCCTCCGGCATGCGCAACCCGACCGCGCTCGCGTTCCATCCGCAAACCGGCGAACTCTACGCGCTGGTGCAAGAGCGCGACGGCCTCGGCGACAACCTGCCGTCCGATTATCTCACCCATGTGAAAGACGGAGGTTTTTACGGCTGGCCCTACGCCTATATCGGCAAGCATCCGCAGGCCGGTTTTGCCAGCCTTGCCCCCGATAAAGTGAATGCGGCAATCACGCCCGATCTCCTGTTCCAGGCGCATTCATCGGTCCTCGATCTCGTATTCTACGAGGCCGATCAGTTTCCGCCGCAATACAAGGGTCACGCCTTCGTGGCGCTCAAAGGGTCTTGGAACAGATCACAACCGACCGGCTACAAGGTGGTCGACGTACCGTTCAAGGACGGCAAGCCCGAAGGTTATTATGTGAATTTTGCCACCGGATTCTGGGTGTCCGGCGAACGGCGTGCCGAAGTCTGGGGCCGGCCTGCGGCGCTTGCGGTGGCAAAGGACGGCTCGCTCCTGGTCGCCGATGACACCGGCGGCACCATCTGGCGCATTGCCTATACCGCAACGCGCGAGGATGCGCACAAGCGCCAGGACTAAGCGCGTTTAAACGCGGCCGCGCTCATCGGGCAGAGGTGTTTTCCTTTCGCCGAGTTCCGGCGGTGTCGAGTCTTCCCTTGCGGCGTGCGTCGGCGCGCCGATCCAAGGTCCTAACAAAGGAAACCAAGCCGCCTGAGCAAGCTGGGCCCAAAAGGCGAAGGGATTGATCCCGTCGAGATACCGCCCAAATGCCGCGAACGACGGCATAGCCTGCATGTTGATCGAAATCTGTTCGGCTTCGGCATCGGGCGACCGGCGGTGGATGACCTCGATGGTTAGTCCCGGAAGGTTGGCTGTCGCGCGTGTCGTGTCGTGGTCGATCTGAGGCAAGCGACGTCTCCCTCGATAATGCGGGCCTCACATACGCATCGCCGGTTCAAGCCGCTAGAGGCGGGTCACAGAACGAGATAACTGCGCTGAATTTCGGCATTTGCGGCGAGTTCGTCCATTGTGCCGGTCCAACGGATTTGCCCTTTTTCCAGCATGTAGGCCCGATCCGACACCGCTTGCGCAAAGCCGACATTCTGCTCCGACAGCAGGATCGAAAGACCGGAGCGCTTGAGTTGCATGATGGTGTCGGCAATCCGCTCGACAATGACCGGGGCGATGCCTTCGGACGGTTCGTCGAGCAGGACAACGAGCGGATTGCCCATAAGGGTACGCGCAATGGTGAGCATTTGTTGTTCGCCGCCGCTCATGTGTCCGCCGCGGCGGTGGCGCAATTCGGCGAGATTGGGGAATAGCTCAAACACTGCGTCCGACGTCCACGCCTGCGCCGGCACGCCGCTTGAGCTTGGCCGCGGAGGCCGCCAGCCCACGTCGAGATTTTCCAAGACCGTCAAATCGGAAAAAATGCGGCGGTCTTCCGGCGTAAAGCCCATGCCAAGCCGCGCGATCTCAAACGGCTTCAGCTTCGAGACATCGCGGCCGTTGAGGCCCACGGTTCCGCTTCGCCGCGGCAATAGTCCCATGACCGCTTTCATGGTGGTCGACTTGCCGGCGCCGTTTCTGCCCATCAGCGCCACGACCTCGCCCCGGCCGACGGTAAAGCTGACATCGAACAGAATTTGCGCGGTGCCGTACCAGGCATTGAGGCGGTCGACCGCAAGTGCCGGCGGTTCGCTCACGAGAGCACCCCCTCGCGCGCCGACATGCGGCCGCTGCCGAAATAGACCTCGCGCACCGTCGCGTCGCTGCGGATGGCGTTGACATCGCCATCGGCGATCAGGCGACCGCGCGCCATGACCACAATGCGGTCGGCGAAGGAGAAAACGACGTCCATCGAGTGCTCGGTGAAGAGCACCGACACGCCGCGCTCGACGACAATCGATTTGACCAAGCCGATCAAGTCATTGCGCTCGCGCGGCGCCATTCCAGCCGTCGGCTCGTCCATCAGCAGCAGGCGCGGATCGCTGGCGAGCGCGATGGCGAACTCGACGCGTTTGACGTCGCCATAGGCAAGCTCGCTGCAGGGCCGGTCCGCCGCTGCCGCCATGCCGACCAGGTGCAAAAGCTGCATCGCGCGAGCCCGATGATATGAGCTTGCGCTCCGCCACAGCCGGTAGGTCTCGCCGGCATGCGCGATGAGCGCCATTTGCACGTTTTCCAGGACGGTCATCGAGCCAAACGTGGCGGCGACCTGAAACGTGCGGGCGATGCCGCGGCGGCAGATTTCGCGCGGCGGCAATCCGGCGATGTCGCGGCCGTCGAACCGGACGGCGCCGGCGTCAGGCTTAAGTTGCCCGTTGATGGTGTTGAAGCAGGTCGATTTGCCGGCTCCATTCGGGCCGATCAACGCCAAGAATTCGCCAGCGGCCACCGAAAAGCTCACGTTGTCAACCGCGCGCACCGCGCCAAAACTTTTCGACAACGATGATACGGCGAGCACGTTCATGACGAGCGCCAGCGTGCGGCCAAGCGCAGAAACGAGCCGGCAAGCCCGGCTGGAAAGACCAGCACGAGCAACAAAATGATGGCGCCAAGCAGCGCATGCCAATACTCGGTTTCCTGCATGACCAAATCCTGCAGCGTGGTGAAAACGGCGGCGCCGACAATCGGGCCGGACAGCGCCTGAATGCCGCCGAGCAGCACCATGACAAGCCCGTCGATGGAACGGCCGATGCTGATGGTCTCCGGCGATATCGATCCCTTGGCGAAGGCGAAAATGCCGCCGGCAAGCCCGCAGGCAAGCCCAGCGACCGCAAAGCCGAGCCAGTGCACGCGCTTGACGTTGATGCCGATCGATTCAGCGCGCAAAGGCGAATCGCGGCCGGCGCGTATGGCGTAGCCAAACGGCGCGAACAGGATGCGGCGCAAGACCAAAATGCCGGCGACCACCAACGCCAGCGCGAGCAGGAAAAATACGGAGAGCCGATCGAACGGCGCACTCGGCCAGATGCCGAGCACGCCATTGGAGCCGCCGGTCAGCTCCTGCCATTGGAACACGATCGACCATACGATCTGGGCAAAAGCCAAAGTCAGCATGGCGAGATAGACGCCGGAGAGGCGCACCGAAAACCAGCCGAACAACAGCGCCCCGAGCACGGCCGCCAAGGGTGCGGCGGCAAGCGCTACGCCCATCGGTACGGCAAGCCATTTCACCAAGAGCGCCGCGCCGTAGGCGCCCAGTCCGAAATAGGCGGCATGGCCGAAGGAATGCATGCCGCCCGGGCCCATGATGAAATGCAGGCTCGTTGCGAACAAAGCTGCGATGAGCACGTCGATGCCGAGCACCAAAGCATAAGGCGAAGCGCGGCCGCTCAGCGGTAGAACGACCAGTGCGACGACGATTGCGGCCGCGAAAATTATTAGCGGCGCAGAGGCCGGCCGCATCGGCGCTTCGACGGCGCCGGTGGTGCGGGTGGGTTGCTGCGGCCGGCCCAGCAAGCCTTGCGGGCGGGCGACGAGCACCACCGCCATGACCAAAAATTCCGCCACCAGCGTCAGCTTGGAGAAATTCACCGAGTAACCGGCAAAACTGACAAGACCAATGCCGATGCACAGCGCTTTCACCTCTGCGACGAGGACCGCGGCAATATAGGAGCCGACAATCGAGCCCATGCCGCCGATGACGACCACGACGAAAGCGTCTGTGATCACCGCGAGGTCAACACCGAGATCGGCCGGCTCGCGGGCGACTTGCAGCGCGCCGCCAAGGCCGGCAAGCAGAG